>Ga0098038_1001007_pt1 | contig 12274 bp, 17 predicted proteins | sample 5B_taG_FD_75051 | JGI IMG/M metagenome (GOLD analysis project Ga0098038, IMG submission 75051) | Marine viral communities from the Subarctic Pacific Ocean - 5B_ETSP_OMZ_AT15132_CsCl metaG | ecosystem: Environmental > Aquatic > Marine > Oceanic | place: Pacific Ocean | collected 2015-01-08 | reverse complement strand
CTCTTTAAATGTTTGCTCATCTAGTTGTTTTTTGTAATCTAATTCTTGTTTTTTAAAATTAGTTTCGTATTCATTTAACCAATTATCTGGTGTTAAATAATCATCTCTAGTTAATAAACTATCAACATACATTTGGTTATTACCACCAAATTGTGCATTAGATAAAGATACGTTAGTATTTATTTCTAATCTACGTACTTTTGCATCATAAGTATTTTTTGCATTTGCGTATTGATTTACCGCATTCATAGCAGTTTTACCTATTTCTACAATGCCTTGACTAGAACCAAGACCTGTTGTTAATGATCTACCACTACTTATATTTATATCTATATTTTTATATCTTGGTATCTTCATATGTTATCCTATATTTAGCTGGGCTATATTCTGCTTTTTGTACAGCGCCATTACCATCTTTGACAACTGTCCATGCTTGAAAGTTTTGTCCTTCTTTTGGTATTCTTTTACTGTAACCTTCAAATATTAATGTATCCATATCCCAAACTCTAATTTTATACATTTGTTAAGTAATAAGACCTTTTTTAGCGGCATCACCACCTTTTTTGTAGTCATATGCATTAGCACCCGCTTGTAATAATGTAGAACCCATTTTATATGTTTCACTAGCTATCATACCAGTAAGTTCTGCATTCATGGCCGCATTCTTAACAAACACTCCTTTCTCTAAAAAAAATAAATCATTTTCAAATTCTTCTAAATCAGCTTTTGAAGAAAGTAATGGTGATCCTGTAAATTGTATACCACTTGCACCTATTCTTGCTCTCTTTTCACTAAATAAATTTGCTTGTTTTTTTAAAAGTTTTTGTTTTTCATATTGAAATGACAATTCGTTTTCGTATCTTTTCCATGCGGCGTTAGCTTTTATATTTTTTATATTCTGCTTATGCCCCATAATAGTCATAGCAGTTGAAGCCGCCATCATTGCTGGTACAAACCACGCCATATTATAAATCCTTCCTAATCACTTGTTACTAATGTTCCCGTTATTCCCAAAACCGTCATAGGTAATGGTTGTTCTTGTAAAATTTCTATTTGTCCATCTCTATCCCATCCTAAATTAGTTACCCGTTTATCGCCAGTAAATTCTGGTATATTTTGGCCCATAGGAGTAGATGATGTTCTAAAAGGTAATTGATCTCCATTTATCTTAATACCAATAGTTTTATGTAATCTTACAACTACTTCATTATACCTTTTTTTTCGTGCTTGTGCAGTACCCGCTTGTGAACCTGCTTCAATTCTCATAGTTTTTATTTTAGATATATAAGCAAGACCTATCTCTATACTTTTAAAACCAGATGTTGCTGTTAGATTAACAGATATAGCGCCATTTGTTACAGTTTGATTAGGATATACAGCATCACCTATTAATATCTGTACTTCTTCACCTTCTAAATGATCTAGACCAGTTATACTACTACTAGAACCGTTTACTGTACCAGCTAATCCACTATCTATTCTTAACAAGTCATCTAAATATTCTACGTATTGTACAATATTACCATTTATTCTACGTCTAACTACAATGTAAGTTTGGTTTTCACTAGCTTCTGATATTGTAGATACAGATTTTACTTGTGCTTGTGCTTTTACAGAATGATTAGCACCTACACCATCTGCTATTTGTATTATAGTTCTATCTATTGCTTGTTCATATGTTGATGCAAATTCAAAATTATTAGCATCTTTTACAAAAACAAAATATTCTTTACCATCTACTAAACCTTGTATCTTTGTGCCTCCACCTGCACTATATGTAACTTTATCACCTGTAGATAATCCATGTCCGCTAATATTTACAAAACCATTATTATTACTATCAGTTGTACTATCTGTAACATTAGATGCGCCATTAAATGTTAAAGTAAAAGATCCACCAATAATGTGTCTATGCCAAGCAATAACATCTTCTTCTCTTTGATATGTCATACCTAATAATGCGCCATCTTTTCTTACAGCCCAATAAATACTATCTGGTTCTTGTGCATAATCTACATCAACAATACCTTTACCTGTTATGTGTTCTGCTAACAAAGTCATGTCTGGTGCTAAATATGCATCACTTTCAAATCTATATGCAAACTCTCTAATTTTTTTTTGTTGTCTTTGTACAAACAAGACAGCATTACCTATTTGTATAGGTTGTGTAGTATATCCACCATATGTTGTTTGTTGTGTAATTTGTACATTGTCTGGTTTTAATGGTTCACCTGTTGGTCTACCTACTTTAAATTCACCACCAACTGTACCTACAATAAGATCACGTGCTGGTGCTAACCATCTAATAACATTTACTTTATTAGCCGCTATCGTATAAATAAATGCATCTGCGGCGTTACTAGAACCTACATCAAATTCTTCATACAAACCACTTTCACTTGCAAATATAGTTTGTGGAAAAGTTGTTGTACCTGCAAAAATTAATCTTTGTTCAAAAAAAGATACAGATTTTGGAAAACCTTTTGTGCTTGTAAATGTACCTAATGACCAATCTGCTGTTCCTCCTGTACCACTAAAATTATCTGTTGTAGTTGCAGTAACTTGTGTTGCAGAAGAAAAGTTTGTAATTTTAGCATGACCACTATTAAACTTAATTAATCTTCCAACGTCTGTAGCTACAAATGTACTAGAAGATGCTGTTATAGTAACACTACCAGAAGTACCACTAGGTGTCATTGTTGTGCTTGTAGTATTTTGATCTAAATATGGGCCACGTTTAAAATCTACTTCTGTCATAGTCCAACTTGTATGACCTGTTCTAGATAATTTTCTAGGTGCTACATCTTCATGTACTAAATACATAACATCTGCTGATTGTGTAAATGCTATTTCGTATAATTGACTTTCTGTAAATGGTGATGCTATTTCAAAAACATCTGCCGCAGTACCAGCAGAAGCATATGCAGTATATCCTGTACTATTTACACCTTGTAATTCAAAAGTATTTGTTGTTGTATTTGCTATTCTAAATCTTCTACCATTTACTTGTGTCATTCCTACAACACCATTAATCCATACATCATCACCATTACTGTAACCATGTGAAGATACTGTAACTACAGCAGGATTTGCTTGTGTTATACCTGTTATGTTTTTTGATGCGTTTGTTATTTGGCCATTATCTTTATAAAATCTAATATATTGATCGCCTAATTCTAAAATATATGATTGTGTTATATTAAATTCAAAAGGTATTATTCTTGTAGATTTACTACTGTCTTTTACTTCTGCAACAAATCTAGTACCATATCTTCTTGTTGCACCGCCTTGTGGAAATACTGTCATATTCTGCATTTCCTCAACACCATTATTATATTTTTTAAAATCAACTTGACCTGCAAGTTTTGGTGTTAATTCACCAGCAGTAAAATTAGTTTGAAAAGGGTGTACTCTTGCCATTATTTTCTAAAGTCCGTAAAAGTATCAGAAACAAGATCATCCATAAATCCTTCTTGTCCATCAATACTACGGGCTTCAGAAAGTTTTAATTGATATAATTTCTGCATTTGTGTTTGTACTTGCATACTACTTGTTACAGGGTATGCTAAATCAACAGATAATTTTGCAGTTAAAACATCAACAAACATAGCGTCAAATAAATTTGTGTCTGTAATTCTAGCTATATATAAAATATTAGCAGTACCTTGATCTGTTAGTAGTACTCTACCTTGTGTTCCAAAATTTTCTATCTTAAATTTATAATCTTTTTCTTCCATTTCTAAAACACGTAAACAAAAAGGATTTGTAGGTAATGCATATTGATGTGCAAAACCATAAGTAGGTGCAGTTGATAATTGTGCTAAAGTTGTTCTTGTTATTGAAAAATTAAATGGGTGAGATCTTAATACGCTATCTCTTGCGTCTGAATAAAATGAATTACATAATCTTGCTCTTTCACTATCATCTGTCAATGATGTAATAGGATCATCACCTAATCTTCTTAATGCATTTGAACAAATTGATACTTCTGTAGCCATAATATGAATATATCAAAGGGGCGACAATAATTCAATATATATCGCCCCTTTTAAAGTTAGTTATTACTATTAGTCTATACTATAGATAACAGCACATTTTACTGTGCCAGAAATAGCCGCACTAGCAGTAGTTAATAAAATATCTGTTTCAGCAGTATTTTCATAACCAAAGCCATCAATCTTGCCTTCTTGCGACATAGACATTTGTCCAGCCGAAGAAACCGAAGTTGCCGCTATGTATCTATCTGCATCACCACTATCACCAACAGATATAGTTGCAGAACCTAGAGCATCAAAATATACGATAATATCGTATACGATTGCACCCGAAGGTAATTTAGCAACAGATATATCTGAACCAGCCCCTAGAGAAGATGCTTCATAACTATCATATTGTACTCTTAATCTACCATGATTTTGAGAAGCTATAACCTTTTCAACAGGTTCAGCCGTTCTCTTGGTAAAATTACTTCCTTTTACACTAGCCATAATATTACTCCTTCCCTATTATTCTGTACAAGCAATCTCTAATACTTTTTCGTCTTCTACTCTCGTAGCGCCGATAGTCATACAAAGATATACTTGTGTACTATAGTTCTTGTCTGCTCTTTCAGATATTTTTGTTTGAATATCTTTACCAAGCGCAAGGCCCATAGATGTGTTAGTGAATGCTAGTACTTGTCTATTACCATTAGCATCAGTTCCAAGTCTTTCACTTCTGATAAACCTAAAACCCATAAATGTGTCAATATCACCTTGTACTAACGCTTTTACGCTGTTGAAATCTGACGAAGTGATTTGCGTTGTTCCTAACAAATTAGAAATTTGTTTAGCTGAACATACAAGCGTTCTCGCTTCATCTGGATCTACATTAGCCGCATCTAATTTTTCTTTTGCTTCAATTAGTTTAGCTATAGTTAATCCAGCAGATCCGTGTGCAATTTTTTGTCCCGCAGGAAGCGCAATAGTTGAACCTCCAGAAACACCGCCAAAAGCATTACCAGTAGCCGCCGCAATAATTACGTCATCCATTGTTCTGCCCATAGCGTATGCACCAGCTTTTGCATACTCGGATTGTGGTGAAATAAGCAATCTTACTTTATCTGAATCGTCAATAAGATCTGCCCAATCATAGTCATCCATTGTTACTTTTCGTCTAGAGTGTGGCGTATCCACTCTTGGTGTATCAGCGTGTCTAGACGTTCTTTTCACAGCCGCAGTTGATCCAATTCTTTCAAAGAAATGTGATTTCCCGACAATACTCTCGGTTCTAACCGCATCTCTTAATTTTGAACCTTTTTGTTGCGCCAAATGAAAAACATTACTTTTGTATTGTTCTACAAAAGCAGTTGTTATTTGAGTTGACATAGTCTTTCTCCATTAAAAGTTACAGAATAGAGAGCATAATGCACTATTGCATCATACCGTATTCCAATTTAATCGGTTTTTGTCCTACTGGGAAACCTAATTTTTAAGCCATGTCGGCTAACTATCCGTTATCCATAAATGGGCGAAATCAGTTGTGATAATTATACAACACTTTTAGATTAATTACCATATGCTTTTTCATGTAATTGCCTAACTTTTTCTACAGCAGTTTCATCACCCTTATGGTAAGCGTGATTAGCGTCTGACATAATTTTAGCAATTTCATCTTTAGCATCTAATGGTGATACACTTAATCTATTGTTTTGTGTATTTTGTGCCATATCTTCTGTTACTTCTTGCCCTAATCTTGCAAAAAATCTTATAACAGCAGGATTATTACCAGCAGAAGAATTAGTAATTAAATCACGTAATTCGTCATCACCGTATACTTTTAATGCTCTATCTGCGGCGGCAACTTTTTTATCATAGTCGTAACCCCATTCTTGCTTTAGTACACCTTCTGTTTCTGATTTTTGTCTAGATATTTCAGCAGGTTCATTTTCTTCTTCATGTTTAATAGTATTCATTTGATACTCTAACAATGCACCTACTTGTTTATCATTAAGACCTATTTTATGAGCAACATTCTTGAATTCATCAAGGTTTTTTTCCTCAAAAAATGGTTGATAATCTTCTGGAATACTAACAGTATATTTACTTGGATCTTCTGGTCTACCAAGTTTAGTATATACTTGTTCCATCTCATCATCATTTTTAGGCATAGTAATTGTATTACCTAATCTTTTTTGTTGATGTACTACAGTTTTTGCAAGATCTTCTACGTTCTTAAAATTTTGCAATGTAGCATCATTTTTTAAATCTTCGGGTAGTGTTGATTTCCAATCTTGATTATCACTTCCCGATCCTAGTACCGTACTACTTTCTTCTTGTACTGGATTATCGTTTGTGGTCATTTGTTCATCAGACATCTTTATCCTCCTTTAGTAAGTTGATTATTCTGATTAATACACTTCGTTGTCCTTCACGAAATGCTGTTTCATGTGGATCACCTTTTGTATGTGATGATCTATGATAGTAAGCTGACGTTAAATCAGCTAACACTCTTTTACCTTCTGGTGTATCAAAAGTAATATTATAATCTTGTTTGATCTTTTTAAGATCCTTGTCCATATTCATTTTGTAAGTTTTCCATACCCATTTCCTGTACTGTATCTTCTAATCCACTAGATACATTTGGATCTGCAAGTATTTTTGCCGCTTGTGCTTGATCTTTTTGTGCTTTGCCTAATGCTTGTTGTTCTTGTGCCATTTGTGCCATTTGTGCTTGTTCTGCTCTCATTGCTCTTAAACTATCTACATCATCTTTACCACGTAATACAGTTTTAGGTACACCTAATAAATTACCACGTAATCTAACTGCTTCATCATGGTCTATATTATCCATAATAGCAGGATCTATTTGTGCAATATTCATAGCTAAACTATATAATCTTTCTATAGCTACGCTTTCTTCCATTCTTTGTGAACGTGCTAATGGGCCTAAATATTCTACATCTATTTTTGTACCTTGTATAAGATCTGGTTCTTTCATTAATGCACCTGCACGATACATAATACCAAATACACGTTCTATTAATGGATTTAAAAATTCACTTTGAAATCTACCTAATGTTGGGCCAAGAAGTCTTTGCATCAATTCATATCTAACTTGCACTTCTGTTGCCGTCATTTGTGGGCCTTCTTGTAATTGTAATTGATCTGAATAATATGCTTGTCTTATTGCAGTACGTAATTGGTTTTCTTTTAAATCTGTAATTTGCCAGTTTGTTCCTATTTGTAAAGGTTTAACAGCACCATCATTTCTAATAACTGTAATACCAGCAGGTGTCATTCTTACTCTACCTATAACACCATCATCTTGTACAAGTAATGGTGGATCAATAGCTTTTGCCCATGCTTTTAATCCAATCTCTACAGCTTTGTTTAATGTTTTAATATCTGGTAACGCATTAAAACTTGGTGATCTACCAAATATTTCACCTGTTGCTTTAGACCATCTAGGTACTAAATATGGAAACTCATTGTAACCACCTGTTCTAACTACCATCTTATCTTCTTCGCATACATGACAAGAATGAAATGGTAATTTAGTACTAGCTTTACCTAATGCTCTTTTGTAATCTTCTGTAGGTTCTACTGCGTGTATAAAATTAAATTTATGATCTGGTTTTTCTTTAGATGCTGTTTGTATTTTTTCACCTAAATTATCATAACCAAATTCTTGTACTGCTTGTCTAGCTGTAAGTTTATATTTTCTATAAAGTGTATCTACTTTTCCATTTATATTTTCTTGAACATAATATTCTGCAATGTGTAAACAATTAAAATGAATACCATCTGTATCAAAACCTTTTGTACCTTCTTCTACAAATAATGCGGCTGTACCAATAGAACATAAATCAAGATACATCTCATGCACTTCTGTATTAAAATTAGTTTCATTAAATGTGTCATACATTCTACGTGCTGTATCTTCTAACCATAATTGTACATCACGGTTTTCATTTAATTCTTCATCTCTTAATTTTATGCTAAACCAAGGTAATGATGGTGATGTAAGTGTACCTTGTAAACTTGCCGCTAATAAATTGTTTGCTGTAATAGCTGTACTGTCAAATAAAACTTCTGTTCTTTTTTCACCACGTGTTCTTAACGTAACAATATCTGCTTTTCTTGGCATTACATAATCTAATATTTCTTGCCAGTTGACTTCCCACGTGCCTCTTTCTTGGCCAAGTCTATCTAATCTTTTTTTTATATATTCGTAATTAGCCATTATTTTTTATTTTTTTTAACACCGCCGCCTAGTACAGTTTTAGAAGTTTCTGCTTCATCTTCTAAACCTTCACCACTTGTAAGAATTGTACCATACATACCCTTCTTTTTAGAACCTAACATTTTTTCTTTTTCTGCCGCCGCTTGTGCTTCTGCTTCGGCAGTTTTATCATATACTGATTGGTCTACTGGTGGTGGCATTTGTGGTTGTGATTTTCCGCCCATATTATTTCCTTATCCATTTACATTCGTCTTTGAGCATTCCATAAACCGCCGCATCAACAAATTCATTTTTTATTTTCATAACTTTTCTTACTATACCTTCTTTTGTCCATCCTGTACCCGATAAAATGCGTTCATTACGTTCAAAGCCATTTCTACAAACTGCCGTCATACGGCCACATTTTAACTGGTTAAAACCATAGTCAAAAACGTATTTTATATGTTTTCTACTAAATAATCTAGGTGTTTCTAACGCTAGATGAACATATACATTATGGCCATCATAGTCTGTAAAAAGAAAACCACCTAAAATTTTTTCATCTTCTATAAAACCTATATAAGAAAATTTATCACCAATATCAGCAGATATGTAACATCTTTCTTTAAGATAATCACCAATAGCTAATCGCCATTTGTCGTTTGTTACGACTTCAACCATATAAAACTATGCCTTGACTTTTTTCTTTTTGCCGCCACCAAGAATAGTTTTACTCACATTAGCTTCATCCTCAACACCAGATGCACCTGTCATAATTGTTGAACCACCATAAGCACCAGCATTATTAGCCGCCATAGCGCTAGAAGTTTTTGCAGGTGTTGTAGTTGTAGTTTGTGCAGGGGTTGCAGGTTGAGGCGCAGGTTGTTGTACAACAACTTGTTGTGGTCTTGTGAAAACTCGTCTTATTGCTCTTACAAATCCGCCCATATATTACCTTCCTTATTTAAAAATATTAAACTCACTATCAGAATGTATCTGTAAAGGTTCAGTATTTTTTATTCTAGCTTTTCTTAATGACATAACACAATATCTCATAGCAGATATTACGTCATCATTAGCAGGAACAATCTTACCATCTTTTCTATGATACATACGTAGTTCTTCTAACAGTTTACCTTGATTTCTAAATATTTTCAATCTCTTTGTCTGCATACGTGTAAGTATTTCCATAACACCAGCTTCTACACTATTACCGCCTGTACCATCTTTTTGACCTTGACTTGGTGGATTACTAAAGTGTTCTCTAGTCATATTTACACCTTCTTGCCTATATTGTTCTGTAAGATTTTTACCAGAACCTTTATCTGCTTGTCTACCATCCATAGGCCATATTACAGGTATCCATTTACCTCTAGATTTTATTGCTGATGCGTGTACTGGTACAGTTTCTTGACGTAACGAATAACTATCATAAATATAAACAATATCACTATCTCTATCCCATGCTGTCCATACTGATGCTGTAGGGTGATCCCAACCAAAATCTAAACCACATAATCTAGGCCAATGTATTGGTATATCTATAGGATCACAAATTATATCTTCTTCGTTTATAGGAAACACTAAACCAGAACCTAATTGTGGTATACCTTTTTCACGCATTTTTCTTTCGTGTGGTGGTAATGCTTGTAATATTTGATTTCTAACTTCTTTTGTCATATGGGGTGCATCATCCCAAGTTGCTGTAAACAATGCTTGTCCATCTTTTAATTTATTTACAAATTGTGCTACTGTTTCTGTCATACCGCTTTCTGGTGTAAACGTCATATATACAATACCACCTTTGTCTGCTGTTCTTGTCAATGCTTGTGAATATATACTTGGTGGTGGTTCTTCATCTAACCATATAACATCTATACTTTCACCCATCCATTTTTCTTTACCCATCTCATATGCTTTAAATCCTATTCTAGAATTACCTCCAGAAACGTGTTTGACTACAACACTATTTAATGCATTTGGTACACCTGCTTTTCTTACAGTATCTACTATTAAATTTAATGGTATAGTACCTGTACCTTTTGCTGACGGATCGTCTGGTTGGCCGACAAGTTCTTTTTGGCAGACATCCCTAGTCGTTTCATTAGAAACTCCCCCAGCCCAAGCACGTATTGGTCTAGTAAATTTTCTGCCTTCCCACCACGTTGGGTATTTACCCGACACATGGTACGCCATTTCCATAGCCCCACAAAATGACTTGCCGACACGGTTTCCAGCCATCAACAATCGTTGTGATGATTTGTTATTATGAAACTTTGTTTGATATTTATAAGGTTCATAATCAACCATTCTATTAGTTGCCTTACGGCGTTCTAATTCTTTAGCTATCTCTACTGCTCTTTGCAAGACTTCGTTCATTTATAATTTTATCCAAATCTTCACTATGTATTACAACCCAGCTACCTTTTCTATTGCTTTGACAAAGCGTAACCACAGGTATTTTATTTTCTTTTTTAGCCAATTCATTTGTATCCTCCCATAAATTAATAACACTATGTACCTTTCTTAACTTACATTCAATAAATAATCTAGGATGTATTACATCTGCCCTAGTTATTTTACTATTACCACCAGATAATGCATTACGTTCACCACCGAAATATTTTGCAACATTACGTTCTCTTTTTTTCCATGCTTTATCGCCCATTTATATATTTATCCTTTATTTCTTTTTGTGATAAATTTTTTTCTGTTTTTGTTTGTTTTAATTCAGCATCTATATCATTAGGTTCTATAATATCTACTAAAGCATATCTGTATACCTTGTTCTTGCATTTTTGACCTATCCATTGAAAATGTAATAGTTCTGGTGCTTCTTCATACTGGCCAAGATTAAGAGGATCAAACCTAGATATAGTCATAACACAACAATAGCACGTATTCACTAAATGTTCTACCTGTTAACATAAGTTAATATGTAAAATTACCCACCGCTACACGGATTAATCCATTGTATAGTGTACGGCAAAGTGTTTTGGGGGGTAGCCCCCTCCGAAGGTGCGTGATCTTACACAATCGCATCTGTCTTTCTCTATGTATGTCCTAGCGTGTTTGTATTTTGTAGAGAGGGTAGAGCTTGTTAGTTAAAGAACAAGACCACAACAACCACGCCACGGCCTTGCCTGTGAGCCGTGTGTGTGTGCGTCTATAAGCATTCCTGTACCCTTGTTGGCCTCATGTCAAGGCATATAATCGCCCTGTTGTACCATTCACACCTCTTACGGTGTATGAGTAGCCATTGTGTTGATGTGTGTCTATACGAGTAGCTGAAGCAGAATAAGGCCTAGTTTATAGAACCAGAACCCCCGCCGTCATCTGACTTAACTACGTGGATAGTTGATAGCAGGTGGTTTAACTCTTGGCGCAATTCCTCGTCTGTTTTCTTACCTGTTACATCCTCAACCTTATGCGTAGTCTGATACCCTGTACGGTCTAGCAGGGAGTTTATAGCGCCTAGTTTTACACTTGGGCTAATCTTGTCGCCGTCTATAAGTTGTTTTAGTTTGTCTACGGCCATTGGTACGGCTGATCCTAGTAGCTTACGTGTTTCAGTATCTATTTCATTCAATAGCTTGTTTTTAAGTTCGTAGCCCTGTTGTTCAGCAGTCTTTTCTGAATAACCAGCTTTGATTGCGCTTTGAGTTGCGTTGCCTGTTTGGCTAAAGTACTCAATAAAGCGTTTTTGTTGATCTGTAAGCATTCTGGACATAATGAGAACATTCTAACCTAAAGCAGTTGACAAGTAAATATATTTATATTATTAACTTTAGTTAACTATGAAAGGGGTTTATTATGGATAAAACTATAATGAAGCTAGAAGCTATTTTAGATTATCTTTGTAAGATGACAGGTAGAGATATAACTATTTTCTATCCTACAAAGGTATCTGAAATTGTGCCTTATCTTAAAAAAGAGATCAAGACTACATTGGAGTTGGTCAAATGATTAAGATGAGGATTAAGGGGAAATTGTACACAGGCCAATCTGTGTACGATTGCCTATGTCAAGCAGTACGTCAACCTATTAACATTCATGCTAAAATGGTTGATGT
>Ga0098038_1001002_pt1 | contig 12311 bp, 13 predicted proteins | sample 5B_taG_FD_75051 | JGI IMG/M metagenome (GOLD analysis project Ga0098038, IMG submission 75051) | Marine viral communities from the Subarctic Pacific Ocean - 5B_ETSP_OMZ_AT15132_CsCl metaG | ecosystem: Environmental > Aquatic > Marine > Oceanic | place: Pacific Ocean | collected 2015-01-08 | reverse complement strand
CTGGGACAAAATCTAGAAGGGCTGAACGAGGAATAGATTGGCCTATATCTCTAAAAGTGTCTTTACCTTGTTCAGGATCTAATCCAAATCTCCCCATTATTTCTTCTACAATAGCCAATAATATTGTGCCTGGATCTCCCTCTAATAAAGATCTAATTTCTGCTGCGTTGAGGGTTGCAGATAAAACCTCCATAAAACTCTCTAAGTTTTCTAAACTTGAGTTTAGTTTGTTGGCCACTTCTTCTAAATCTATTCCTTGATCCTTCAAAAAATCGTTTAACTTTTTAGCGCCAAAGTTTAGTGCTTGATTTGGGTCTGGTAGTTTTGCTGCCAAGTCGTCTGCTAACGAGCCTGGGAGATTGTCACAACTAAGGAAAGATTCTAAGCCCTCTATAACAAGTGCTAGCAAGACCTCAGTTAGTGCTTTTTCTAGAACCTCTTTTACTATCTTGAGGATAAAGTCTAGAAGTCCCATGATTGGTATAAGCGGAATATTAATACCAAAATAACTTGACACTCTTTCAGAACTTATGATATCATCTAAATTGTTAATATCTAGATCCTGTAGCTTAGCTCCATTAAACAATTCCTCAACCAATGATTTACCTACAAAGTCCATAACGCAAGACAGTTCATCATCAACAAATTTGTCAAATCTATTTGAGAATGCATTGAGTCCCTCGGGAGAGAAGCCTTCCACCAAGTCTAATAACGCAAAGTTTTTCTTTAGGTCTTGTAGAGACTTGTTAGCAAGTTCACCAAACAGTTCTAAAAGAGTCAACCTATCAAGTACAATATCAAATATATCTTCAATAGATTTTATTTGTTTGGCTAGGTTTGGTAGATTATCGCAGTTTAGAACAGCATCTTGAGCTTTGATCTCTAGATTCTTAACTCGGCTCTGTTTTGCCGATTCTCTTTCCTCTTTTTCAGGGTCATTTTCATAAGCAACTAGTGAACCCTCAGTAACAGATAGTGGCTCTAAAGAATTAGTAACACCTTGCCCAGTATCAATCGCATCATCTGACACAACAGATTCAACCTCTGTTGGGCTCTCTTCCTCTAAATTCTGAGTTGGCTTAGCTTGATCGGGTTTAATTTCTGGTACTGGGAACGTGTAAAGTTGTAAGAACTTTGGCCATGGCATCAGATCTTTTTTGCCGATCTTGCTTTCTTGTTTGACTATCTCTTCAGCAAAATAAAAATATCCAAATGTTGTTGGGTTATGTGTCGCATCAATAATCTTTCTGCCATGTAACAATTGTTCTGGGAAGGGCTCGTTCTGTAAGTTGAATGCAGCACCTATTTCATTGTCAATTGTATCTCTATAAAAGCCGTTGAAATAGACTTTTGATTTGTGTATGATGTGCAACAACTTAAAATCATCAGTTAAGCAAAACTCAATCTGATCGTCATCAGAGAATTCTATTCTTTGCTCTTCCATATACTCTTCAACACGCTTATTGAATTGAGTTATTTTAAGGGCTTCAAGATGAAGCTGCCTCATTCCAATTTCTCTTTCTTTTTTACCACGGTTATTATAAACAGGACCATTCATTATTGTATGATAATTTGACAACACTCTATAAACCTTCATACCAATACTATGTAACTGCTTAATGCTGTATGAAAACTTTTTCTTTGCTCTTTGGTCACTAGCTTTGATTGCCCTAGAAATTGTTAGAACATCTAGGCTTGTGCCTTGGAACTTTGTTGCCTCAAGAAATTCTTCCTTTTCTATAACCAAGTACATCCGTGCCTGAACGTTTGGTCGTTCGGGGTAGTTAGCTCTAAACAAAGAAGTTATAGCTTGTGGAAAATCGTCTGCCTCTGGTATTTCAAACCTTGTACACATCGCATTATAGAAACGAAGTTTCTCTGCTTCACGTTGCTGTTCAAAATCTTGTTTTGTTATAATAGAGCCACTGGCGGTGCCTACGGCCCAATAGCTTCCATCACTATTAGAGGGAAACCTTGGATTAAAGTAAGCAAATATTTCACCCTTCTCTTTTGGGACATTGGTTTTCCAATCATCAAAGTTGACTGCCTCGGTAGCAGTCTTTGTATTGTTTGCATTCTCATCTTTTTGTGCTGGTTTAATATCTTCAAGGGGAGATTCTGTCTTGACTCTTTTTTCTATAAAATAAGTTCTGTTGCCCCCCTGACGAACAACAACTCTTACCTCTTCAGGTGTTCTCTCTGGTTCCCTAACTTCTATAACTTTTCCAATAGGATCATTTGCCCGAACATAAGTGTAAGCTGTCCTAGTTGGAGGCTCACCAACAAGTTTCTTTCTAATACCTGCTATACCATGAGATTTATAGTATTCAATCTCCTCAAATCTAATTGCAGCTTTCTGTTGGGATTTTTGAGCATTTCCTCTTGTATTGCCAAGTGCTGCTATCCTATTTGCAAAATTTCGTGATCCAAGATATATTTCTGCAACACGCTCATATGGGATAAGCTCTGTGGGTACTTGTCCATTGCCACTTTGTGGCCTAGCTGGAGGTTGTTTTGGTACAATGTTTTGTCCTTGGTTTATTTTTATTCTATAAATAAATTTCTTTTTACTAGGATCAGTTTTTGTATCGTAAACATTATTTTGTATAGCTAAATTTGTTACGTCTGTCCACTCTTCCTTTTTAACTGTAATGTTGTTTGAGCCTGATATATTCATCTCTAGTGATTCAACCATCTTGTTAAATCTTTTAGAAACAGCACGACTCATGTTGCCCGATTGACCGTCAGATAAAGTATATTGCCAGTTAGTAGGACGAGAGCGAGAATTAAATCCGCCTGTATAAACTGCCTCCCTATCTTCAACTGCTGTGGGTGCTTCTGCTTTATAATCTGGTTGGCGTCTTCTAGCTACCTGTGCCTCTCGTTTTTGTAACGCTGTACGTGGAGGCCTAGGTTTTGGCTTCATTTCTTTTGTTTCTGTGGCAGCCTTATCTACAGATTCTTTAATCTCCTTATCTTCTTCAGCGGTTGGCACTACTTCTTTACGTTCAGGGGTTACAGGTTTTTCTTCTGTTGTAGTAGCGGACTGTATGATCATTCCCCTAGCCGTCATAATCTGACGGCAAAATACAACACCAGGCTCATTGCCTATTGTCATTTTTTCAAGATACCCGTAAATGTATCTTATGCCTCCTTCCTTATCTCTAGTCTCTGCAAATCCACCGATAATGTGAGGATGAAGGGCGGCATAATATAAAACATCTTGATAGTCAATTATTGTGTCTATCTTTTCTGCGGTAAACCTATTCCTTGTTATTTTGTATGGAAAAGCAAACTTAACATGTTTTTTTGCACAATAATGAATCCACTTTTGTTTGAATTGAATAAGTCGGTCAGACTTTGTTTTCTCATGGTATTGTTGAAACCAAGTGCTGCCTTCAATGCCTGCTTGTTGTAATGTAGATGTTGGAACGCTTGGCTCCCAATAATCTGAGGCTAAATATAAAGTTGGATTTGGGTTAGCATCTACCTGTGACTTCTCCTCATCTGACAGAGGGCGGAGGTCTGGTTCTGGATTTCCTGCTAAGTCTTGTTCTACAGTTTGTGATTGTGACATTTACGATCCTTTTTTAGTTAGTCATGTTGTGTCTACTAACTAATTTGTCCTCTGAATATTTGTTCTTAAGTTTTTGTATTTCTTGGTTCATCTTAAATGTAGCTAGATAGCTCATAGCCATAGTGCTGTATGTTATAGCTATTGGGGCACCGACTATTTTACCTGGGAAAGCTCCGATACCGATGCCTCCAAGAGGCGTTGGCGAAGGAATCATTCCCGCTGCACCTGCTTGGACGGCGATCGCTAAATATTCTACTATGTTTGATAATTGATTAACAACTTGCAGAGTCTGATCTAAAGCTTCTACTAAATTCTTACCTTTGACAAGCGGCTGCATATTTGTAGTGTCATTACCAGCTATCAATTCAATTCCTGGTTTTCCTCGGATAGGGCCTTTCAAAGAGTTTTTGTTGTCTGTTTTTGTTACCAATTTGAGACTTTCACGACCAACCAACCTAATACAATCAGCTTTTGCTAGTATAGCTGATCTACCTTGTGGTGCGCCGTATCTTCCTCCTGTAGAAATATTAAACGCACTATCAATATCTGTTTTCTGTGACATATAAAAAGTAGCTGCATCTTTAGATGGGCTTGGTTGCAGAAACAATCTTTCCTCTATTACTTTATTACCATCCTTCTTAATGTTTGTCTCTTTTACATCACGACCATGAAGACCAGCTATTAACCTAATAGAAGATGCATGAGTATGCCCTGCTCCACCATATCCATCTTGTCCATCTCCTGGCCTATCTCTGCCCATTATAATAAAGTTATTGTTTTGTCCCTCTATTACTTTTTCTTGACCCTTTATTAATAGATTGCCATGAGGCTCTGTAATGTGCGTATGGTCTACGCCACCTGCATCACCCTTTTTTCTTTCTATAAGTTGTTTCTTTGTTTGTGAAACACCCTCTGTACTAACTGCTTTTACTATACGATCACTGCTCATACAAATACTCCATCCCAAGTTGGGTGGTTTTTCTTAACTCTAGAAAACCTAAGTCTTGTTGCTCTATTACCCTTAAACTCCCAATGCCATCTCTCACTTCTAACAGTGCGTACAAACCCAAAACGATGAGCATTTTGACAAAGCCACTTGTAAACTGGGCTGGGAACATTTTTCCTTACAGGGCTGCCTGTACGAATATCAACTGCTATTCCACTTTGGTGATTAGATCTCCCTGGTGCTGCTGTTTTGGGCTTAAATTTACTTGAACGAGCAGTTACAAGGTATCTGTTGTCTCCTACTTTGCTCCTATCAATAACATTCTGTCTTCTTAGAGCAAATTGAGATTCAAATGTTCTCTGTCCAGAGTTTAGAATAATGTGGTGTCCCTGTCTCTGAGCAGCCGCTCTCATTCTTTCAAATGCTTGTGCAACTGGTTCCCACACTCTCTTGGTCTGGCTATTTGGTCTGCTCATAAGATTGTTGTTATATTTTTTGACGTCCTTAGCAGGTGCGCCTCTTTGGCGTATGCGGCCTGTTCTAGTATTGTAACGATCTACTGTTACAGTCGGTGTTGTATCGGGTTGGCGCTGGCGTCTTGCAAGTTGAGCGTTTGATGGAACTGGTCCTATATCACCATACGCTTTTTTTAATTTGCCCCCATAATACACAGGCTGACCTGGACCATTGTATATCTCTGCCATTTTAACAAAGTTTAAAGAAGCTTCTGGTTTTATGGCTTGTCTTTTGAATCTCTTGTTATCATTAAACCAGGCTATCATTAGATCGTCAGATGTCTTAACTGGGTCATTATTAAATAGTGCAACTGCGGCATCGGGATCTTTATTTACCCTAAGAAGGTATACTCCCATGACCTGTGCCGATCCCCATGAGGTTGATAATATCGCAGCCTTTGGATCTAATTGGAATGCTTTTTTAAATGCGCTTTTATTTGTTTCGTTTCTCTTCCTGCTAAGGTACCAGGCTTTATCCTTGCTTTGAGGAGGCCTTTTACTTCTTGGTGTATAAGCAATCTTTCCCCTTAGATCAGGTCTAGCCCAGGGCCGTCTTTTTTTATTCCCGCTCAAAAAAGCATGGGGTTCAAATCTGATCGCCCGTGGGTTGTTTCTGCTTTCTATTGTAAAAATAGCTAATATAATTTTTACTGGAATACCTGTTGCTTTTGATATTCTGTATGCTCTTGAAAGCTTGTCTGTTCGTGGACTTTTATCTTCTCCGCTAGGAACCGATCCCCCTCTGGCTGTTTGATTATCTGATTGCGACACATCAGCGAGTTGATACGATGTATTACATTTTATCTTTTCTGCCGATTCACCGCTAGGTGTTGACTCTTTTTGTTTATCTTCTTTTGCTAGTTTTTTCTTTGTAGTTGGTACCCCATTAGCAGACGATCCAGCAGCTTCGCCTACTGTGCTGCCTGGTTCTTTTCTAGCTTTATTAGGTAGAGGTGTGCCATCAGCGTCTTTACCTGATTGTATTTCTGCATTCTTACCAGGTAAACTTTCGCCTGCATTATGTGTTGTACTCATACCTTGGGATAAAACTTCTTTACACCCCTTTGTAGATTCAAAGATAGTAAAATCATCTTGCTGTTTCTGTCCACCACGATGGAAACCTAGAATAATACCACCTGCTAGTGGATTATTTCTATCATAATACATGACATCCACAATAGATCCAATTGTTGGCTTTACGCCCCCTAGAGTACTCAACGGACCCACAAAGGAGGGATACTGATCTATAATCTTATCATTTTTATCAGTTGGGAATCTTTTAGCTACATCTTTGGTTAGGGCTCTTACGACAATTGTTTTATTACCTGTTGCAGAGAATAAAAAACTGTTTCCAGATGTTCTAGAATTATCTTGCTCGCTTGACCTTAGCACCATAGCCATTTCAAAAGCCCGAGCACTACCCACATCGGGAGAAGCCTTCTCTACTTGTGTCTCAGCGGCTGATCTGATAATACTTTTTGGCTTCTGTATACTTGCAGGTGAGTTAGCTGGCACATTACTGATGGTGTCCACCATATCTAAAAATTTATCAAATACTGTATCTTTTCTATCCTTAGTGGACATTACTCACCACCACTTTGGATTATATCAAATAATTCATCTTTATCTAACTCTGTTAGATTTTGAGATTTACTAGAGGACTCTTTCTTATGAACAATAGCAGCTAGTTTAACTAACTGTTCATTTGATCTTTGTAGCGTCTCTACTAGTTTTGCTGCTACAGTACCAGATTCAGCATATCTATCTTTTGATACCGATAGATAATCTTTTAGTTCTGTTAGTAACTCTTCTGTTGTGGCCCTATCATCATCTATATTGGTTAGGGCTCTAGCTATTAATACATCCAGTTTGTCTGACATTCATTTATACCTCGCCTTCATTCCACTTTTTATTAAACTCACGATATTTTGCCCGAAGCCTCTTGAGTCCTCCTACAACTTGTTTTGTATTTAGACCAGTGATTTCACGCATGTATAAATAAATAGCTTTCTTGTTGAAAATCTGAATCTTGTCAATATTGGTAAACAACGTCCTTATAGCCCCAAGAACTTTTCTTTCATTCTCTCGCAAATCCTCTGTTTCCCAGCTATCAATCTCTTGCATTAAAAAAAGCCAAAACTGCCTGTCCTCTATCTCATTACTAATATCTGTATCTTCGTCTACTTTTGAGGACTCTAATTTTAGAGCTATAGAATCATACTGAACTTCTCTTCTATTCTTCTTGGATTGCTTTTTAGCTTGGTGGGTAAACCAGTTTTTAGTTACCACTGAATAATATGAATACGCTTTTGTACCCCTATCAGCATTAAACTTATCTAAGATTGTAGTCAGCCATAATTTACAATCCTCTTTGAGAGTATCTATATTTTCTAATGAGGTAAACTTATAAGTGTATACTATTTTATCTACTAACTCATTTAGCGCTGGCTGTATCTCCTCTATGTATAGAGTTGTTCGGCGGTTTATATCATCCGTGCTGGCATACTCTACAATTGCCTTCTCTGTTTCTTTGGTAAAATATAATCTTTTAGATTTTTTCTTCTTCGGCATAATCTTCCGTTTCCTCTTCTAGTTCTAGATCCAGAGAAAATGATTGACTATATCCATTTACAAAGTTTAGTGCTTCATTTGTGTGACGAAGCAAGTTAGTGATAGTTTCATCGCCAAAGTAGGCCTCCATCTGACTAATGTCTCGCACATGGTCTCTATACTCACCAATCACACCTATAAACTCTTCAAAGTTACTTCTGAAGCTTGTAAATTGTGTTGCTAGTTGGCGTAAATACCAAATAAATACAATGTTTATAATCAAACTAATAGAAAATAATATCCAAGATATCATGGTTTATAATCCTCCCTAGTTCTGTTTTTGTCTTTTTTAATTTCTTCTTTTGTTTCATTGATCGCTTTTTTTACTTCTGTACCTACGCTCTTTTTAACGGTGCTGGGTCTATTGAACATAACCATGCTTGGTATCATGCTAATTTGTTCAGAACCACATTTTGTGCAGGTATCTAATCTGTCGTTAAATGAATGTGTCACTTCTAATATTTCTTGACAAGAAGCACACTTATATGTATATCTAGGCATTATCGGTAGCTTGTGATTCCTCAAAAGCTTGTTGGCTTTCAGCCACAAACTCAGGTGGGTTAGTAACCCATACCTCATCATCACGAACTTCCAAATCCCAGTTTTCCAACAGAACTGTAATATCTGTTTCTTCAATTAAGCATTTTTGCAATGTCATTAATAGTGTTCCAACTGCTTGTTTAGAAAGTTTCATTTTATTTCTCCTTTGTATAATACTAAAGTACATTTGTCAAGTTGTTAAATTTTGTTTATCAAATTACAAATATATTGTGAAGCTTGCCCATTACCATATGGGCATTTTTTATCTGATAGATCCACTTTAGTGGCCCAATGCTCTACAAGTCCCTGTAATTGTCTTGGTTCCTTACATAAGAGCGAAAACGTATCCAAACCCTCTACCCTCTCAGTAAAATCACGACATACAATACAAGGTTTTTTAAGGAATGCAGCCTCCTCTTGGACGCCCCCACTATCAGTTATTATAAATGCACAGGATGCAAGCTCACGAATAAAATCTGCATGTCCCATTGGATCAACTACCCTAACATCTGGTAGTAGATTAGCATGTTTCTTTACTTCTGGGTTGGGATGTATTGGTAAGATAAAATCAAGGTGTTTATGCTTTTGTGCTAAGTTATTAACTGCTTCAAACCATATCTGTATCTGATCTAACTTTTCTCTACGATGTAATGTGACTATTACCTTATTAGACGTAGAAACCTTCACATCATTCAAATGATCTAGTACGGTATTACCAACAACAAATATATTCTTACGTCCCTCTTTCTTTAGATTTTTAGCTGCTGTGTGCGTTGGGCATAAATGAATCTCTGCTAGGGCAGAAATAGCAGCCCTATTAAACTCCTCGGGGTACGGACTATATTTATCATATGTTCTAAGACCAGCCTCTAAATGTGATACTGGTATCCTTCTGTGAAAAGCTGCAAGCGCTGTTGCAAATGCAGACGAGGTATCTCCTTGCACCATTACATTTGTTATATCGTCAAATATCTCTTCTTTGTTTAATATTGATTGTACAATTGAATCTAAACGATTTGGTCCATCGCTGATTGACAAAATATGACTTGGCTTTTCAGCCAGACCAAGAAGGTCAGTATGCTGCCCTGTAAAGAAAGTTTTATAAAGCATACCTCGCTTTTTCATTTCCTCTATTACAGGTAGAACCTTTATGTACTCTGGTCTTGTCCCATACGTTATTAGTAACATTTTTTACTCGCTAAGATATTTTACTACAAGGTCGTGAATCTTGTCATCAACGTTCCGCTTCCACGAATCATCACCGTCTTTGATTTTATTTCTAATATCAGTTGCTGATATGAAGCCAATATCTTTAGGTGGGACATGCTCAATGATACCATACCCAACACCCCGTCCATAGTTTACAGAGTCAATATCTGGGATAGACATCACAACAACATCGTGATCTTCATATGCTTTTTCTAACATTTTTACTGTCTGCTCAGTTGTAAACGGGTTCTTCTCATCTGGTGGAATGTCCCTGACACATATCAAAATTGGTAAACCCTCATCTAACTTCTGGGACATGAGCCACTTATGCCCATTATGAAATGGCTGCCAGCGGCCAATAAACATCGCTCTTCTACTCATTGATTATCTCCTGTATAACTTAAAAATATTCGTTATCTTCAAGGTATTTTACTATCTGTTCAGCACAATCACCTATCTTAGATTTGTGTGTTTCTACAACAACCTCTGGATTTTCTGGGGTTTCATATGGGGCACTCACACCTGTAAAATTTGGAATCTCACCGCTCCGTGCTTTTTTATATAATCCTTTAGGGTCTCTATCTTCACATGTTTCAAGCGGAGCCTTGACATAAACCTCTATAAAATCTTTTCCTATAATATCTCTTGCAGATTGTCTACTCTTATGGTATGGAGAAATGAACGCTGTGCATACTATTGTACCAGATTCTCGCATCAGACTAGCCACTTCAGATATTCGTCTTATATTTTCAGTTCTATCCTCGGGTGAAAATCCAAGATCACTATTAAGTCCCATCCGTATATTATCGCCGTCTAGCGTGTGAGTTTGGTAACCCCTCTGAAACAACAAGCATTCTACAGCATTAGCTAATGTGGATTTGCCCGAGCCCGAAAGTCCTGTAAACCACAATACGGCTGGCCTGTGTTTATTCTTTGTAACCTTGTCTTTGGTTGATATAGTAGCCCCATGAAAATGTAGATTGTTTGTCATTTACTAACTCCATAATTAGAAAATTTATACCAGGCTCTTTCGTGTCCATAATATAGAACTATCTTTGTTACCAATTCAACTGCGCCAATTTTAACGCCTACCATAGGGTCGCCTGATATAAGCCACCCTAACAACATAGTATCTAAAGTTCCTACTATTCTCCAACTAACAGCTTTTGCTAGGTGTCTCTTCTTCGCTACCATATAAAAACTTTCTTATAATATTCTACTATGTGCTTTACCTCTTTATCAAACTCACGTTTAGGTTCCCATCCTAAGTTTCTAAGTTTGTTATCATCTACCGAGTATCGGACATCCTGACCTTCTCTATTATGAGAGAAGTCTAAATATTCACTGTAATCGTCTATTTTTTCTTCAAGGTAACAGTCTATAATCTTTTTGACTGTATCAATGTTTTTTTGTTCAAACCCGCCAGATATATTGAAAATTTGGTTTTTTATACCTGATTCCATAATGGTAAGAATAGCATTGGCAGTATCTGAGGCATGTAACCAATTTCTAACTGGCTCACCGTTATTATGTAATCTTATTTTTTTACCTCTCTGTAGGAGCTTGATTGATAAAGGAATAAGCTTTTCTGGGTATTGAAAAATACCATAGTTATTTGTTGGCCTAACAATAATATAATCTGTGCCGTATGTACGATGCCAAGACTTTATCAAATGATCTGCCGCAGCTTTTGTTGCAGAATATGGGTTGCTTGGATTCAATTTACTATCCTCCATAAACGAACCATTTTCTAAATCACCGTACACCTCATCTGTACTAAAATGTAGAAGAACTGGCTTTTCACAAACATTGCTCGGTTTACTTTGAATAATCTTGAGCAAATTTTGCACACCGCCAATATTAGTATTAATAAAGTCAGTACCATCAATAATACTATTTCCAACATGCGACTCTGCTGCTAAATTAATCACATAGTCACAATCTGGGATTGATTTTAGATCACATATATCCTCTTTCAAAAACGTAAACCCTGGTTCACCTGTTAGAGATTTCATCGCTTCACTGTTTGCTGCATAGGTTAGTTTATCAACACCCATGACAAGATAGCCTCTGTGTAGTAGTAATTTTGCAAGATGAGATCCAATAAGTCCCATACAACCTGTGATGACAACTGTTTTCATTATTGACCCCCTAAATGATTTTTATAATGACCAACATAATCACTACAAACACCATATACATCTTGCTGTAGTGCTTTTTCTGTTTCTTTTATTGTTCTGCATACCATGATAGATCTAGAGGTAATATGTTTACCAGGGTATGTCCAAATAAAGTTTTTACTAGTCAATGTATAATCATCTGTTTGATGCCAAAAACATTGTGCTCCAACATTAGTCAAGTGTTCTAAAGCATCTAAATTTTTAGCATGACACCACATTTGAGGATGTAACACAAAATCAGTTGACACAAATATAGATGGCTCATCATGACCTAAGTATAGCTTACCATCTTGCGACCATACATCAACCTCTACATGAAATCCTCTACTAATAAGTTCAGCTATTTTAGTAGGGTTGTTTTCCAATAAATCATCTGGTCCAAATAAGTTACCACGATGCGATACTAAAATCATCTTTTGTAAAACTCCTCTTTAGTGTAAGACCAATCACACATTGGCCCATGTGATGTTACTCTTCCATCAGAGTCAAATATGTGCCATCCATTTGCACGTCCCCAGTATATCTCAGGATAATCATATTGTAAATTTATTATTTTGTTTTTACTGTTTGCCCAGTCATTCTTTAGACGATTATAGTTCCACCGTAAGTCACAAAAACCAATCTCTCCTATATCTCTGAAAGAGCAATTGTGTCTTAGTAATTCGTTCCAGTTCTTTCCATTATACAAAGGAGCGTTACTATATTGCTGTGGAGGGTATACCCCTGTAAAGTGT
>Ga0098038_1000998_pt1 | contig 12337 bp, 9 predicted proteins | sample 5B_taG_FD_75051 | JGI IMG/M metagenome (GOLD analysis project Ga0098038, IMG submission 75051) | Marine viral communities from the Subarctic Pacific Ocean - 5B_ETSP_OMZ_AT15132_CsCl metaG | ecosystem: Environmental > Aquatic > Marine > Oceanic | place: Pacific Ocean | collected 2015-01-08 | reverse complement strand
GAGTTTGTTCATGTCGCTACTGATGGCATTTGAGCAAGGGCAAATTCAAACACCGTATGGTGATAAGCGTAGTCGTGAGTTCACGCACAAACTTGAAACAGAATTGAACCGTTTTGGTATGCAGAAGAATGGTAAGTTGGAAAGTGTGGGTACTCACGATGACTTGGCTATGTCGCTTGCTCTTGCTAACTGGGCCACTAAAGAGTTCAAAGGTAGTGTTGTGCTACTCGATGATGTATTACCCGGCTTTGATGAGTGGATTCGTGGAAAACCACACCGTTCACAAAACGACAGTCCGGCTGATGGGTGGATGATACCGTGATTTTTCCTTTTGACGAATGGGGTTTTTGAAAATGACTTGTGAATGTGGACACTGCGTAGGAATGGGGAATGCATGGGATTCTTTAGAAAAGAAATTATGTCCCGCTGGTAAGGCGGCGGCAAAGCGGAAGTTCAAGGTGTACCCGTCTGCATACGCTAACGGTTGGGCTGTACAATACTGTCGTGGTAAATTTAGAGGAAAGAAAGGAGGCAAAAAGAAATGACCAATATTGAATATGTGATGGCTTTTTTAAAGTCAAAAGAAGATAATAAAATTGAACTGAAAAGAAAGTCCTGTTGCTGTGGAGGAACAGAAAAAACCCCTTGTGTCTGTATGCTCAAAGGAGTTATGAAATGTTCTATGAAAGCACCTAAATGTCCCTGTTATTCTTTGCTTGATAAGCAAAAGAAAGCCGCTAAGGATATAGCAAAAATGGTAGGCGTTTATTGATGAGCGACCGATGCGCCTGCCACGACACTCTAATTGTCAAAAATTTGAACCGATGGTTCAAAGAAAAGTGGGTGGATGTATCTCGTAAAGACAAGGATGGAAAGCACCCTCCGTGTGGGCGTGGTAAAGCCAGCAAATCTTCCAAGGGCTATCCTAAGTGCCGCCCTTCTGTCAAAGTATCAAGTAAAACTCCAAAGACCAGTGGCTCTATGTCCGAAGGTCAAAAGAGAGCCGCTACCAAACGCAAGCGTGCAAAAAAGCAAGGCGTAGGCGGAAAACCTACAGTGGTGAAAGCAATGAAAGACAAAAAGAAAGACATGAAGGGCAAGAAAGGTGTGGTCATGGTGATTGCGCTCACTGCTAAACCAAAAAAAGTCGCCGTTAAAAAGAAAAAGGATTAAAGCCAAAGGTCAATTGAGTGGTCATTATGTGGGGGAGTTTATTCATTGGTGACGAGTACGATGTACCGGTGAAATTTAGTGATGAATTTTCCAACACAGTGATAAAGAGCATTTCTCAACACCCAAATTTTCAACCTGCGGATGTGCCGTTTAAAACAAATAATCAAACTGTAAAACCAATTAACATTACAAAAGAATTTGCAGAAAATGGTGATGGTTGGTTTGAATCTCAATACGGTACGGATGCTAACACCATTATTCGCATGTGTCGAAAAATGCGTAGACACGATAAGGTTTTCAAATCGGAGTACGACCAAATCATAAACGACATTCGTAATGTCAAAGCGTTGGAAGTAGATACAACGATTAAATCGCTTTCTTGGTCCGATGGGTTTGAGGATGTTATTCGTAACATTGGGCTAAGTGACCGTTCACTCAAATCATTGCGTAAGTTTGGGGAGTCGAGAAGTATCAGTTTACAAAAAGCATGTCAACAATATCTCAAAGCGTTGACCGTGCTTGAACATCTTAATGGTAAAAATGAATGGAGTATAGACGACCAACAAAATTGGGTTGATGCTAACGAAATGAAAAAAGATTCACAGAAAATGTGGAAGAACACTCTACATCAAATTGATAAATTGAATAAACACGATATTCAAGCACTTAACTACGCATCTAATATTCTTGAACAAGAAGGTGCTCTTGGGAGTAGAGAAATCATAAGAAGGGGCTACGGTGTACTGAATAAGTCCATGTCTGTCAATAAAATGTCGTCTTTGCTTAAGATGTATGGTGAAGAAGTAGATGTGTACAGGGGTGGTGGAAGAGGGACTTTTGTTAAACAAGGTCCAAGTGGTTTGATTATCAAAGACCCTTGGGCGTACACCGCTGGTTTTGTTGATGCTGATGGAAGTATTTTTATTTCCGAGAGGGGTGACCCTCGTGTAACTATCGTAGCGAGTGGGAATAACGGAAAAAATCATTGTGAAGAATTGCAAAAAATGATTGGTTGTGGAAGACTTGTTTCGGACCAAAAACTCGCAAAGAACACTATCAAACCTGTACACCGACTTATTTTCTCATCAAAGAACGATATTCGTGAAGTGTTGAAGGGGATTATTCCACATCTTAAATTAAAATCGCTACAGGCAAAGGCTGTTTTGGATTACATTGACCAAAAAGATTCCATGAGAAAAAATGAATTGTATCAGTTGGTGACTTTCAACAATTGGAAAGACCATAAAAGGAAGTCCATTACTCTCCTAAATAAGTGGGGCTTGGATGCTGATACTGTAGGCGGATTTGCGGAGGGACTATGATGGCAGAAGAACAGGGTAGAATTTCAAGATTTCTTTCGGCTATTGGCGGTCCATTCAAGCGAAAGGAAAGCCCTACGCCAACCATGCCGCTGTGGACAAGTGGTATTCAAGAGCCTGTAATGGCACAAGGTATCACTATTCCAGCCCTATATGCTGTAAGTAATGAATCGTTAATTCTTCGTACTGTGCTTGCTAAACTTCGACAAGAAATGTTTCGTCGTGGTTATTATTGGGAAAAGCGATTTGCACGCAAATGTGTAGTTTGTGATGAAGAATACCAAAGTGAAGTCGAAAACTGTGCCGAATGTGGTGGAGAGGTTCGTAAACCCGACATAGACGAACTGACCTATCCTAAGTGGTTGTTGAAGCAAGAAAACAGTATGGAGCAATCATTCATACATGTTATGAACGAAGTAGAAGCCGATTTAAACATTGTTGACGATGCTTTCATTATACTGGTAAAAGAGTATTTCATTGACCCTAAATCAAAAGAAGTGGCATTTTTCCGAGTTAAGGAAATTATGAGAGGTGACCCTATCTTTATGCGTATTGTTGCGGATAAGCGTGGAGTCCGTGGTGGAAGATACAAGACCTGTTTAATTCATCGTGACGAAATAAAAACACATGCCGAAGATGATACTTGTGAAGTATGTGGTGCAGACCTTCACGATGTACATTATGTGAACATGGCAGGAAGTGGAAAAACACAGTATTTCGTTGCCGGAGAAGTTCTCCATGTGAGTAAGTACAAACCATCGAAACTTTACGGTCGAAGTCCAGTCAATACCATGTGGCGACAAGCAATGACACTGACCGCTATGGACAACTACATTTACACTGCTTATCAAAAGAGAAGAATGCCAAAGGGTATTGTTTCCGTCACAACTGACAATCTTGAATCTATGAAATCGTTTTGGAAGTCTGTTGATGAAAAAATGGAGCGTGACCCTCACTATGTACCGAAGGTTGGTATTGAATCGTCTTCGGGTCGTGGTGGTGTAAACTGGATTAAATTTATGGACACACTTGAAGAAATGCAATACATTGCTGTTCGTGATGAAATTCGTAATCGCATCGCCGCGTTTTACGGTGTGTCAAGCGTTTTCATGGTTGACGCTGGTAAATCCGGTGGATTGAACAATGATGGTATGCAGATTCTTGTGACAAACCGTGCAGTTGAGTTTGGACAGAAAGTGTACACAGAAGTGCTATTCCCTCGTATGCTTAATGAAATGAGTGTGAATGATTGGAAGTTGACACTTTATCCAAATGAAGAAGAAGACGAAATTACTCGACTACGCCGAGATTCGGAAGAACTCAATGTAGCACAACGCATGGCACAACTTGGATTTATGCCCGAACTTATCGAAGATACTGCTAACCGTGATATTCGATTTACCTACAAGCGACCTCAACCTCAACCTCAACAACAAGCACCACCGGGTGGAGCACCACCTATGATGCCTCCGGGTATGCCTCCGGGTATGCCTCCGGGTATGCCTCCGGGTATGCCTCCGGGTGGAGCACCACCTATGATGCCACCCCGTCAAGGAGGACCACAGATGCCACCACAACTTGCACAACAAATCATGCCGCCGTCACAACCGGGTGGACAGGGCGTAGGACTTCGTAACCGAGGACCAGCGGCCCCGCAAAGAAGAAACAGTATGGGTAGCGGAGCACCCTTTTCAAATGTACAACAAAGAGGGCCGGAGCCTTCTATGCAACAAAATTTGAGTAACGCTCTATTGAATGCAAGACGGCCTCGTGGTCAATAACCTTCTTAAATACGAATAACATGAGGCAAACATAGCAGGGATTAACATGGACTTACTGAAAATGCACCCAATGGCACGAAAAATGGAACAGGCACAGAAGGCTTTCATTTCTGCGTTAGAAAGTGGCGACGGTCAAATGGCCAAGCAACAACTCACTGAGGTGCAAAAACTCAGTGACTTCCTTGCAGAAGATTTGCAAGGAGAAATTGCTAAATCGTCCGATGTGGTTACACCTCAAGGCCCACGGGATATTTTTGCTGGTGGTGTTCCAGTTATCAAGATGGAAACAAAGGAAACCGTCAAACCTACCCTTGAAGGACAAAGACTCGGCTTCATGTCTTCTGCTAAACACACAACAAATTACAAGCGTTCTGCTGGTTCTTACGGACGACGAGTTTGAGGTGTTTGAATGAGTGACTCTTCAAACGCTGAACAGTTAATCGGAGTGCTGATTAACAAAATGGAGTCAATGGATTCTAATCTTATGCTCTTGAAGGCAGAAAATGAGGCTATGAAAAAAATCATTAATAACCCTCAAAAATTACTTAAAAAAATGGGTCTTGTAACTGTTGCAACACCACTTACAAACGACTTAACAGTTGACCCGTTCCGAGGTGATATGGCTCTCGAAAGCGGTGCCTTGCTTAAGAGTCAACCGGGTATTGGAACAATGAGTAATGAGGATATTCATAATATGTCATGGGAAGAAATTCACGAAATGGCATTAGGAAGTAAGGAGGCAATACAATGAAGCCACGACCAGTTGAAAGCGGATATTTTGCAAAAGCACAAGAACTTGAACAACGCCTTGATAATTTTGAGAAGGCTGAAAAATGTCCCGAATGCGGTTGCAAAATGGAAAAAATGGGCGGCTGTATGAAGTCGGATTGCAACACCAAAATGAAAAAAGCCGCTATTGAAAATCCAAAGCCAATACCAAAGGAAAAAATCACTGATGTAAACCCACACATGGTCACTGAATCGGGTGGGCAAACCAAGACCTCTTACTACACTACAAATGGACATAACATTGAATCCGAAGATGTGCCTGTTAAGAAGATTCCAAAAGAAAATTCTAAAATCGAACAACTTGGTTCACGATTGAATCCTCATGAGGGTACTGGTGCCGAGCGTGAAGATTCTGTTGGTGAAAAAAAGAATTTGAAGAAAGGTGAAAAAGCAATGATGCGAGAGCGTAATGTACCAATGCTTTGTGGTCTTTGTGGTGCTTCTCAAAAAACTGGATGTAAAGGTCCAATGCCCGGCACCGACCTGCTTGCTTGTCCTGCATTCAAACCGCTATGAGGCGGTGATTGAATGAGCGACCATTTTTATGTTTGTAGTAACGAACTGTTAAAATCGCTCGAAGATGGTCTTGACCTTCGTTCAAGTGCCGCTGAATATATCATTGCTTTTGAAAACTTAGAAAAGGCTCCAACCGATTCTTTGTTTAAGTCGTTGAAAGGCACAGCAGACCTTATCATCAAAAATGAAGAAGATGAAGAGAGCCAAACAGAATTAAAACCTACGGAAAGTGAACTACTCGAAGGTATAGGCTACATGATGGCCATGCAACATTCTCATGGTGAACCTACAAACCATGTTTGGAAAGATGGCCTTCAATCTCCCGTGTCATCAAACAGACGACATGCCGTTTGGCCTTATTATCAACCTTCATCGGGTGCACACCCATACCAACGACACCACTTTCCATTTCACGAAGCAAATCACCCTCTTCTACGCACTAACTCAGTGACGGGAAAACCACACTATATTGAAATGCTCAAATCGTGGGCACTTGGTGGGCATGGAGAAAAAGAAAAGGAAATGGAAAAAACTTTTTTTAAATCTTTAGGAAAGAAACACCCTCTCATTAGTGGGCATCAACAAGGCGGTAAAAATATAGGCATCATAGGTGATACTCAACCTAACGGTACATTACATCATCACCAATATGATTTGTATAACCGTGATTTTTATCGTTGGCAAAAACAAAACGGTGAGTTGTATAATAACATGCTTGCTGAGGGTCTTGAGCCAAAAGAAGCATTACAGCGTATGCGTGAAGCACACTTTGATGCAAGGGCCGAAGAGTGGGAGTCAAACGACACATCTCTTAATGCCGACACTTACGAAGAACATCCAAACAATCTTGGTCACCTTGGGTACAAACTTGGACTTGAATGGTTTAGTCCCGAAGAGAGAACTGCTATAATGAAACATTTGGATGAAAAGGGGATTGATAAACACCCAACAATTACTTTGCCTAATGGTGAAAAGATTCCTTCTGCTCGTCTAACTTACAATGCACTTATGCGTATGACCCCCGAAATGAACTGGGCGATTCGACCAATGACAATGCCGGGAAGAAATACCTTCCTTAATCTTGAAGATAACGACACTGATTACACTAAAGGTCAACAAGGTATGTTCTTACAAAGTCAATTAGGACAACTTGCTCACACCAATTTAGATTCTTTAGATGGAAAGTCAATAGCAAGTATCATATTGAGTCAAATAAAGGATAATTACGCAGATGATGGTACTGGTCCCAAAAAAATTAAACGCCTTCCTCGTCTTGACATACACAAAAATCCAATGAGGGAAATGGCTTATGATGAAATTCTTGATGCTTCAAAAGTTCATTCTAAAGGCATAAACAAAGATAACATAAGAATGACAAAAGACGATTTATTGTATTTAGCGGGTTACGACCCAAAGACTGGTGAATTATTACAAAATCATCCAATTCATGGAAATTTGGAAGAACCCTTAATCAATTCCGAAATAATAGATGAGATTGAAAAAATGGCTACTACGAATGGAAGTCTTCACCAACTTGCAAAGGAAATACGGAACCATCGTTCTTTTTTTACTGCCGCACATGGCCCCGCTCCAAAGGAGGGTAAACCGGAGTATTGGCAAGTATCAAAGAATGGTAATTTTACTTTTGGACCGGGTAAGTTTTGGAGCACTCCATACCAAAGTACAGGTGGAGCAGGAATGTCGTATAGTGCTTATATGGAAATGCTACACGCTACACATGCTGATGAAGACGGCCTTTCACCTTTTACAGAACTCTCCGATGGTGGAAGCAACTACATTCATCCTAATCCCGATAACACTACACTGGCAAACCATTTTATGCCTTTGAAAACAAGAAAAATAGGTGAATTTGAGCAAAAAATGAAAAAAGTAGATGGTAAAAATATACAATTTGTTGGTGGTAAACAAGGTTTTGTGTACAATAATGATGCAGAACTTTTACAAAATTTATTGAGTCCTTTTGGTACTTCAAAGGCATACAGAAATCGAGAGGGAAGCACCGACAAAAATAATTACACTGAACATAAGTCTTCATTAAATCCCGAATACGAATATGCAATTCGCCATCTTTCTCAAGCAGAACGGAAAAAACGCTACGGACCTCACTTGATTCCATTCTCCTATCCACATACTTCAAATCCTACTCTACACATCGCTGGTAAAACTTCTTACGGTTCAAGACCAAGTGATACAAATATGCATAAAAACGCACTGTTAGCGCACTATATTGAAACTCTTGGTGGTCGTATGAATCACCTTAACACTCCCACCAAAAAGAATATGATGTCTGCTAAAAATTTTTTACGGGGTGACGAGGCTTTTAGCGGTGGGGCCACAAAAGAAGAATTTATTGATTTCATGCGATGGGGAAGTAAAGGATATTCCTTTGACGCAATGAAAAATAAGGTATTGAATGATAAAACATTAAATCACGGACTTGCCGCTGTGAATCAAGTGTCTAAAATTATAGGCTCTAAAGACCCCAAAGCGATTCTTCAATTTCTCAGTGATAAAGAAAATCATGATGAATTAAATCGTACCATGCTTGCTCGTAATTTAGGCGAATTTGATGATGAAAAATTCGATGATTCGATTAACATGTTAATTGGTTCACCTGCTTCCAAAGACAATCCTACGCCGACAGGAATGCACGCTGAGATAGCACAAAAAACAAAAAATCAAAAAAATAAAACTACGATAGTTCCAAGTGAAACTGACGCAGTAACAAGAATGTTGCAGTTTGGTGGGGATATGCCAGCGTCACAAAAAGAAAACGAACTCATTACTGAACTGACTGAATTGAACCAACTTTTTGCCAACGCACAAACGCCGCAAGAAAGGCTTTCTTTGAGAGAAGAATTAATGGTCAAAGAAAGTGAATTGGCAAAAATTCAACAAAGGATTGCTGATAATACAAATAAAAAGCAAAGTGGTCACTGGGAAAAAGATGCAAATAGAACTCATCAACTAATGAGTGGACATCGAATGACTGTCGCTCAAGTCGCTCGTGACATTATTCTTCCTAAATATCTTGAGCACGACCCCGATGCATTCGACCCCAATAACCCTCAGCAATTTATTGACAACAACGCACAACTTTTCCGTGATGCACAACGATACATTCTCAGCGTAGACCACGAAGTTCACGGAATACACTCAACAGCGTATGGAATTGATGTAGAAAGTAACGCTACAGGTAAGGGTACTGTGCCTTTTCACTCAACTGTTGCTGAACATCTTTCGACAAACGGAAAGATGATTGATGGAAACATGAGTGTGCCCGAAGTGTTAAAAATTCTTAATGTAGAAGCAACACCCGTCGCAAAGGAAAAGGCACGAGAACTCATCGAAGCCTCAGCAAAAGCAAACACACCTTTGTTTGCCTCTACTGTGAAAGACATTCTTACCAGTGGTAAGATGGAGGGTTTTCAAGGTATCAATCTTAATCACTTTTCAAGTGAAGAGTTGATGAGTAAACCCGAAGAAGAGTTGACTGATGAAGAAAAATTTTACCGAAGCGTGAGGGAAAACGGATACCATCAAACATTCAAAGATACTCATAATGGTATGGACACTAAAGAATCAAGAACGCACTTTTCACACGCAATTCCTCGTGGTGTTGCTATGCAACTCAACCCACAGCAATTCCAAATGTCGCTTTTATCTGCCGGTTTAGGTGTTGTTACAGGAGATATACACAATGCCAAAGGAACCGCAAGTAAAACAAAGGCTCGTAAAACAAATGAAACTAAAAATCATCTTGATACTATGGTACATTTCGACCCAAGGGTATTGGATGACGATGAAGGGATATTCACCCCCGGCCAAGAAGTTGTAGAGTATGCACGCATGGGACAACGCCCTGTAGGCTCACCAAACCCAAATAACGCTTCTATCATGGACACATTTGATTCGGGTGCGTGGCATCACGGTTATGAAGCGTCACCTACCCTTGGTGCAGAATTTGATGCACAGGGTAATGTCATGGTAGGAAGTCGTGTGAAAACAGGTCTTTACCATAGTGTACCCGAAGAACTTTCCACAGTTGTACATGGGAAGGATACTGTACAAAATGTGTGGGGTAACGCACCACCTCCAATGTATCCCGATAACCCTCATCAAAGTATGAACATGGAAACCGCTGAAACTGCAAGTGAAGTACCTTACATAGTCGCCGCCAGCGAAATGACAGAATTGATTACTTCTTTGCTTGACCCCGATGTATTATTGTCTAAAAGTGATGATGCTAAATGGAGTCCACCTGTTCGACCTATGCACCGTATTTTTGAATTAAGTGACCTTGAGCACTTAAGAGGATTTAGTGGCTCATGGGTAGTGAGTAAATGGTACAATGGAAAAAGAATTGTTATTGTACGCAGTGATGATGAAATTACAGCGTATGATGAAAACGGTCGGAAAAAAGGACTTCGTAAAGCAACCAAAGAAGCACTTGATAAGATGAATGATAAGAATTACACATTAGATGCAATACTTGGAGAAGAGGAACTTAACATTATTGACATACTTAACTACGATGATACAAATGTGGCTGAAATGGCTTTGTTTGAGCGTCTTAAAATTCTTCGTTCACAATTCGACAGTCAAGAAAATGTAATTGTACCCGGACCTCACGACACTCGTATGACTGATGATGATGGTTTGGAAGACGCTGTGAAGAACCTCAAGGAAGACCACAATAACATTTTACTCCGTGATAACAAATCCACATACATGCGTGGAGAGCGAAGGCATCCGAAGTGGATTGTGTATCGAAGCACTCGTGATTTTAACTTCATTGTTCTTGACCGACGCGGTACCGGACCATTCACTTATCAGTTAGGCGCAGGACCAATTCTTGAAATTGATGGTCTTGGAAATAGAGCGGTTGAGCATAAAGGTGAACACTACATGGATGTAGGCACAGCGCATAACCAATCTAAAACATTCAAAGTGGGTGATATTGTTCGTGCTTCCATTACTGGTATTTCAAAGAAAAATCGAAAAAATCGACCTGTGTATAATGTTCAATTCAAACAACTTGAAGGTGAAGGTGAAGGTGAAGGTGCGGCCAGTACAGAATCACTCGACCTTATGACAAAATCATTTAAACCGTTATTGATTCCTCATGATATTGAGTGTAGTGAAGGAGAAATTCAAATTATTCTCAAAGACATAGATACAGTTCATTATCAAGTTGAAGATTTAGATGGTATGTGGTGTATTCATTCTCCAAGGAGCACAATGGGCGACATGACAAAAAGTGATTACCCTGTGATATTGGCTGAGAGCCTTATGCCTTACTGGTCAAGTATCGCACCGCTCATGATGAAAGGTATCTTGACAAAAAGAACGGAAGTTGACATGCCTAAAAAACTAACAGAAGAAGAAATGGATGAAGGTAGTGCTGGTATTCTTGAAGAAAATGATGAAAATCGCTTGCTTAAACCCAATCAAACTAAAAAAGCATTAGAAGTTATTTTGCGTGCATTGGATAAGATTTCAAAAGAGAAGATGACATGGACAGGGCCGAAAGGTTTGGGAATAGATGTAGGAACTCCACAAGAATCCCCTCGTGGCCCAACGCAATTGCGAAATGAATCAACACTTCCCGATTTTGATGGTGAAAAGAAAAATCACGATGAAATAAAAGAGAAGAAAAAAGATAGACTGAACCACATAAAGGTGCAAACAGATGAAGGTGAAGATTTGTCTATAGACTACGATGGTGACCAGCCATTGGTATCTCGTTCTTAGCGTGTAGTATAAATACCATAACAATCAGTCGAATGGTTAATGCTCACCATGCAACGACCTACTGACGGTATCACTCTCCTTAAGAGTGGTAACGATTTGGTTGTCGCTGGCTACGCATCGGTTGAACTTGTTGACAAGCAAGGTGACCTCATTACCCGTGGAGCACTTCGAGATGCTTTTGACGGGTTTATGAAAGGTGACAAATACCGCAATGTACAATTGGCACACTCCAACATTCAAGTTGGTGAAGTGATTGACAGTTACATTGATTCTAATGGACGAATGTGGAAATCCGAAACGGATGATACAGGTTTGTTCGTTGTAGTACAACTCCGCAATGATATTGAGAAGGCTCGTGAAGTAGCCGCCGAAATCCGCAAGGGTAACCTTCGTGGATTTTCTATTGGAGGACAAGCATTCAAGCGAGTGCGAAAGTCCGACATGGAAAAAGGTGATTACCAAGAGATTTCAAAAATGGAGTTGCATGAGGTTACTATTTGTGAAAAAGGTATCAATCCCGAAGCACAATTTAGAATTTTGAAGGAGGACACCACTATGACTAACGATAACAGTGATTTGAACGGCATTATGTCGAGGCTTGAGGCAAGATTGGACGCAATGGAAAAAGGAGAACTACCTCCTGCACTCCGTGAGCACATGAAAGGTAAAGAAGGCTCCGATGAAAAAGACGAAAAGAAAGAAAAGAAAACCGAAGAAGAAGGTGACGATATGAAAGAAGACAAAGATGATGAAAAAATGTACAAGGGTGAATACAGCGATGTTATTTCCTCCGAATACCTATCTTGGATGGAAAACACTCTCAAGTCTGCTGGTGTTGACACCATGGGTGCACGAGCACACTTCGACAACTTGGAGAAGGCACAACTTGGTGGCTTCGACAACCCCGACGCTGTTGACGGTGCTGACTACTTCGGTGGTCAAGTCCGTGGCCGAGGACAAGAGAACGGAAGCCCATCAACTGGT
>Ga0098038_1000992_pt1 | contig 12370 bp, 23 predicted proteins | sample 5B_taG_FD_75051 | JGI IMG/M metagenome (GOLD analysis project Ga0098038, IMG submission 75051) | Marine viral communities from the Subarctic Pacific Ocean - 5B_ETSP_OMZ_AT15132_CsCl metaG | ecosystem: Environmental > Aquatic > Marine > Oceanic | place: Pacific Ocean | collected 2015-01-08 | reverse complement strand
TTTACGATTTGTTCTTTAAGGGTGTAAACCTCCACTGGAGTACCACCTAAGTATCCTGGTATGCGGATCATATCGTTATTATACTATATTTTTACAATAGTGTCAAGGGTTTTCATAATACCCCCCGGCATGAACGAACAGGACTATATAACAATACAGCGGCGGCGGGGGGTTTGCAAAAAATTCTGTTCACGTTTTGTTCCAGGTTTGTTCCAGCGGAGAACAAAAGGTGAACAAAAGAGAACAAAGAACAAAAGGTAAACATCCGATCGTGTGACAATTTTGCAACAATGTTGCTATTACATCACTGTTGCAACTTTGTCACAGTGTTGCAGCTGGACAACAGTGTGACAATTGTGCAACAGTGTTGCCTCAAGGCTACAAAAATTTCAAAAGTGTGTGTGAGGGTGCGGATTGGCCATAGTTTGGCACTGATATTGCATAGAATTTAATATTAGACGGTTTGGCATAGTTCTTGCTATGCGCGTGCGCGTTCCTTTTAAATATACACGATTAAAAAAAATTAAAAAAAAGTGAAAATAACTATAGACAACAAGAATAAAATATACTAAGTTTCGTTTACTGAATAGCAACAAAGGATAATAATACGATGGCTAAATTCAAGAAAGCAATAGTTGGCTCGCCCCTTAATGACGGCACTACAGGCAGGCGCTACAGTTGGGGCTTGTGGCGCAAACGTAAGGCGCAAACGCGCTATGGTATCAAGACCGGCCCAACAATGCTGGCAATACACACGGGCAAGCGTAGCCTGTACATTGAGAAGAAAGCGCCCTTGAGATATCTGCATAACTTCGCAGGTTAGCAAAACGGAGCGCCAGGGCAATCCTGGCGTTCTATTTTGTTAATCAAAGGAGTAGAAAAATGAACACTATCAGAATAGACGGAAAAGAAACGCCTTTTGAATTCGAGGACGGATCTTTAGAAGGCGTAAGAAATGATAGAGCCAATGGTATACAACGCATTTTTATAATGGGCCGTTCTGTGGATGAATTAGGACGTGGTAGGATATGCCGTGTTGGTAGCGTAACATTGCCCTTGCAAATGTTTACCCAAGGCGGTAAGTGTACCAAGGACGGAAAAGTCTACTCATATGTGCGTCACGAGAGATTTCTATAGGATTAATAAAATGTTTAAAACGAACGCTTCAATTCGCCGATTTTTAAAAGGCCAGCAACAAGAAAGAAAATTCTGTTGTGATAGACTTTGGGACAGATACCAGATATATGTTTGGGCGGTAGCGCAAGACAGCTTCCCTAAATCTTTTGAGGAATGGTTAAATGACTAAACTAGCCGAAACGCACGCGGCAATTATCGAAGGCCGCACCTTGTACAGCAAGAATGTCCATAATCTTGACACTTATAAACACAAGGTCCTAAAGCCTAGCACAAATAAAAAGCTTGGGCGCAAGGTTTCAAAGGGCAAGCTTGCCGGAATGCAAATCTATACCCTGACCCTCGAAGAAAGGGCGACATGCGATAGGGATTGTGAGCATTGGAATGATTGCTACGGGAATAACATGCCATTCGCCCACCGTGTCAGCACAATTGGCCTTGAGAAGCGTTTAGAAGCCGAACTAGACGCATTGGACGAAAAGCATAGGGTAGGGTACCTAGTGCGCTTACATGTCCTAGGTGACTTCCACAGTGCCTCCTACGCCCTATTCTGGAAAAGACAGCTTCAGAAGCGTCCTAAGCTTCATGTCTATGGATATTCCCGCCACCACCCAGGCAAGCCAATTGGTAACACCATTGCTTCAATCAGAACAGAACTAGGCTTCGACAGGTTCGCCATCCGGTTTTCGACAAGGCCAGAAGATAACCTCAGTGCCAACACAGAACACAATACAACTAAGGATGCTATCACATGTCCGGTGCAGCTTGACAAAACTTCTAGCTGTGGTACATGTAGTCTCTGTTGGACCGCTAGGAAACCCATAACCTTTTTAGACCACTAGGAAAGACCAGGAGATGAAAACATCACACATTTACCCACTAGAAACCGCATTTGGTATTGATTTCAACAACATACACTTAGAGTACCTAGGTTATACAATCTCCATTGCCTCACACCTGCGGGACAGCGGGCTAGACATTAAAGAGGTTGCAATCCTCCACAATATGGAGTACACCATTGTTGCCAATTTTGATAGCTCCTTGGACAGCTTGACAAAAGCCCTACAAGTTGCTAAGGATGAGATTGAAGACCTAGTAGCCGCTCACACTTTTGACAATCAGGAGTAAGACATGCGAGACATAGTATCGGATACCCACATTGCCCTTTCCCAGGAGCTTAAAAAGGTAATTGCAAAGGAGATCGACAAACATTACCCCCATACCTATAGAGATAAAGACATATGTGATGCATATGCGGAAGAAATTCTAGACTATGCTTTTACCCCTTTGGCAGAACTATCAGAGGACATTGTATCAGCCTATGAAAGTTTACCAGAAAAAAACTATTGACAATTCTAAAAAATGTGCTACCCTATACTCTATAGAGTACACAATAGAGATACACAATAGAGATATTAAAATAGCACATTGTAGCTTATATAATATACACAATAGAGGACAATATTGATGGCCATAGACCCAATTGAACCAGTTGCAGCAATCTTGCCAGTACAAACCAGTTACACCTATTCTGTCCAACCCTTACAAAATGGCCAAGGTGTCGAACGCATCTTGACAGCTGAGACAGAGAACCAAAACGGAAGGGTGCTCAGTGTGTCTAATGCTGTCTTGACAATCTATGACCGCTTTGGTAATCTTCAAACGATCCCGCCGCAATCAAGAGGGGAGTTAGTCTGATGCGCTGTGCCATATGTGACGCCAAGTTGCCAGATACGCAACCATTGGAGAATGATCTATGCGGTGATTGTCGATGGGCAATAACCCAAGCGGTCTATAATGACCCAGACGATGATCCGATTGACAATCCAACAGAGTGGAGATAGAATGTTATCACAGCTATTCGGCTCACTACTGGTCAAAGCTTACACATTGGAACAAGGTATGAAGAACAAACGTAGCACCACTGCAAAGGCCTTACAGTCTCCATTGTATCGCCAAAGGGTAAAGCAGAAAAAGCGCCCCTACTACGATGCTAAGGAGGTAATGGACAACGACTTTTCCCACGATGGCCTAACCCCCATTGGCTACTACATTGAAGAGGTAGAAGATGACAAAGGATGAAATCTTAGACACGGCCAAGGCTCTTATCAATGGCGACAGGGCGAAGGAATATGGTGATGCTTACCTAAACCATGCCAGGATTGCCGCACTGTGGACGACATACATACGCTCAAAAACAGATGACCTAAATCCTGTAGACGTTGCCATGATGCTTGTCCTGATGAAAGTTGCCAGGACAATTGAAACACCAAAGGACGATAGCTTCATAGACATTGCAGGATATGCAGCATTGGCAGGAGAGATGGCAGATGTTGGAAGATAACCTGTTTTCCTTCCACCCAGAGGAGGCGTTCCAAATGGGTGTGGCCTTGTTTACAATTGTATGCCTATACTTCATAATAAGGGGACCGAGAAAATGACTGCTCCTGGATCAATGATGTCTATCCCTTGTCAAGTTTTTCTAAAGGGTCTTGAGGATATATTCGGACTGGATAAATCTGTAGCGCCATTTCTCCAGGCAATGGCAGATATAAACGACAGGCCAGCTGAGTATTTTATCTGCATGGCCCTGGAAGAGTTTAAAATGTATCTTGACCAAGACCCAAATTTCGATGTAGACTTAGATGAGGATGAAGATGACGAACACCTTAGAAAAATTTTAGGGCAGAAACACTGATGAACATTTTCTACCTACACCCTGACCCTTTGAAGTCAGCTGAGATGCACTGTGACAAGCACTGTGTCAAGATGATCCTGGAGACAGCGCAGATGTTATGCACTGCCCACAGGGTTTTGGATGGCGACGAGGAAGCAGACAAGTACGGAATGTACAAAACTGCTCATCTGAACCACCCCTCGACACAGTGGGTCAGGGGTTCAATGTTGCAGTACGAGTGGACCTATCATCTGTTCAAATACCTGTGCCATGAGTACACCGATAGATTTAAAAAGGTGCATCAGACTGATTACAAACTGCGTGGACTACTTCGCAAGCCGCCGTATTTTATGAGCGAGCGTCCCACATATACACAGCCGCCACAGTGTATGCCTGATGAATACAAGGTGCCAGGGGATGCGGTCAGAGCCTACCGCAATTACTACAAAGGCGAGAAGGCACGATTTGCAAAGTGGCAGTATTCAAAAACTCCAGAATGGTGGACAGATGAAGCTATACACTGATGATGAACAGTTTGATATTCTCCACAAGGCTGTGGACAAGGCTAGGAAAAATGCAAAGGAGGTTAAAGTTTCTCGCAAAGCCCTGTTGAATTTACTAATGGACCATGCTAATATGTATGGGATGATAAAACAGATGGGGGAAATTGATGTCTGATGTCGTCGCAGTTAAGACGCACCAACCTTGTGACAATTGTGGGTCAAGTGACGCCTTGGCAATCTATGATGATGGCCATACCTACTGCTTCAGTTGTCACCACTATGGTAATGTAGAGGAAGAGATGGAGTATATACCCAAGAGCAAACCTGTAAGTGATACGACCTGGGCATCCAGGAATATAGCACCAGCTGTTGAGGAGATATATGGTGTTGTCGCTTCTGACTTCCTAGTGTCCTTTCCCTACGCTGACAAGGACGGCATGTTAGTTGCCTCTAAACTCAGGGAGCAGGGTAAGCAATTCAGAACAGAAGGCGACTTTAAAAATACAACATTATTCGGAACCCATATCCTGAGTAAGGATTTAGGTCTACAGTTGGACACTGTGATTGTAACTGAAGGCGAGGCAGATGCACTAGCCGCCTTTCAAATGGTCAATCAACTACAGAAACATGCCCAATCTTTGCACAAAAACCCTAAGATAATTCCAGCCTTGTCTATTCGGTCTGGACAAGCCAGTGCAGAGAAAGACTTTAAAAATAACCTGGAGCTTTTGGAGAGGTTCAACAGAATATTTATCTGCTTCGACGCAGAGCCAGAGGCAAGGGCCAACGCAGAACGATGCGCCAGACTTTTACGACCTGGTAAGGCATACATCGTAGAGCTAGAACATAAAGACCCTTGCGAGTACACTGCCAAGGGATTGGAAAGCGAGTTTCTTGCACGGTTGAAGAATACCCAATGCTACACACCAGCTGGTATTCGCAACGCTGCTACCAATTTTGACGGGCTATGGTCAGAGCAGAACCTTAGAAGCATCCCTTTCCCATACCCTAAACTGCAGAGCAAGACCCTTGGCACAAGGTCCAGGGAGATTGTCACTTGGGCAGCTGGTACAGGTGTAGGAAAAAGCTCACTCTTGAGAGAACTGCAGCACTACTACCTGCAAAAGACAGACCAAAGCATAGGTATCATAGCCCTTGAGGAGAGCGTAGACCGCACCAGGAGAGGCATCCTAGCTGTTGAGGCAAATGATCGTCTACACCTTAATGAAGTATTCGAGAAGTATTCCAGAGAACAAATACGCGAATACTTTGACAGTACTTTAGGCACTGGCAGGGTGTTTATCTACGACCATTTTGGCTCGTTGGAGATGGATGACCTCTTAGATCGCGTCCGCTACATGGTCCAGGGTCTTGATTGCCAGGTGATATTCATCGACCACCTCAGTATCCTAGTGTCGGGATTGGAGGTAACGGATGAGCGCAAGGCCATTGACCGCACCATGACCCTCCTAAGACAGGTCACTGAGGAGACAGGTTGCTGTATCCACCTAGTCACACACCTGAGACGCTTAGGCTCTGACAAGTCCCATGAGGAAGGGGTAGAGGTAAACCTGGGACACTTGAGAGGTAGTCACGGGATTAGCCAGATAAGCGACAGCGTGATATCCCTGGAGAGGAATACCCAGAGTGATGACCCTGTGGAATGTAACACAACCACGCTCAGGGTTCTCAAATGCAGATACACTGGTGACGTTGGCACAGCTGACCGCTTGCTATATGATAAGAGTTCTGGTAGAATGAATGTAACAACTGAGGAGTTTTGATATGGCTAAGTTAATTCAATGGGCGCATGACGAGCAGATCACAGCTGAGGAATTTATCAAACGCATACAGCCAATGGTCTGTGATCCTATTGAGGTTATGATGGAGTGCGACGGCGACATGTGGATGAGCGACTATAGTAAGCTTGTCTCTGCCTTCTGGCGTCTGAAGAATGCCACAGACAAGATGGCTGAAGATAATGAGTAGTCTCCCTGATGACCATCCCCTTAATCCAACTGAGGTTAAAAAGTGGATTGCAGCGCAGACACAGTATCTTGCAGATGAGAGGAGAAAGAAACGACACGGGGATAAGACCGCTAATCTTAGTAAGCATGAGGCTTACATTAGGAATATGAAACATTATCTCAGGACTGGACAATGGGTAGACTTGTTATATGGCAAAGAGCAGGAACATGTTTCTAGGTTTAGATGCGTTGCCCTGGCCTATGACAAGGATGGTAATCCTAAAAGAAACGTAGGTACTTTTTACCCTGACATTTGTGAAATATGGACTAGGGAAATGCAGAATGGCTAAGGCAAACGTCCTGACCTACTCGCCCCGCACCAAGGTGCGTAGGCGTAACAAGCTAAGGCCCTTCAACCACTCTAAGAAGGTATCTTCCAAGTCTGGATTTACAAACATGCGGAAGAGAAAGCGAGGACAAGGGTGATTGACGTTGCTTTGAAGAACTATATGGGTGACGACCTGTCAGTGGTTAATGCTGCCAGGGTAAGCTTTGACAAAGAGCATAACATTTTTGAGAAGGGAGATAGAAATCTTATAAAGTACCTGGCCGAGCATAGCCACTGGTCGCCCTTTGCCCATACCAGTTTACAATTTAGGATCAAGGCACCCATATTTGTCGCTAGGCAGCTGGGAAAACACCAGATAGGATTGGTATGGAATGAGATTAGCAGGAGATATGTAGACTACGAGCCAGAGTTTTACTACCCTGAGAAGTGGAGAGGAAAAGCCACTGATAAGAAACAGGGTAGTTCTGAGGAGATTATTGATATAAACACAAGTTCTTCAGCTGGGCCACCAATGGTAGACGATTACACCCATGCTCTCAAGCGTTGCATCTGGACCTATAAGCAGATGATATACAAAGGTGTAGCCCCTGAGATGGCAAGGATGGTACTGCCCCAGAGTATGTTTACAGAGTGGTACTGGACAGGTTCACTCTATGCGTTCCACAGGGTATGCACACTCAGGTTAGCCAAAGATGCACAGGAAGAAACCAGACTAGTTGCTGAACAAATTGCAGATCATTGCTTGACAAAATTTCCGATAAGTTGGAAAATGTTAATGGGAGAACCAGAGGAGTTTCAAGACTCAGGTTTCACAGATGATTTTGCCGTGGATATGTAATGACCAGAACAGTTTTCATAGACATAGAAACCGATAGCCTAGATGCTACTCAGATATACTGTGCAGTGACCTTGGAAGGAGGAAAGTACATAGAGTGGATCAGTGGGACTACCTTGCAAGAGTATCTTGACGATGCCATTGTAGTAGCCCACAACGGTTTGAGTTTTGATTTTCCTGTCTTGGCCAAGCTGTGGAATGTCAGGTTAAAGCTGGAGAACATGCGTGATACCTTGGTATTATCTATGATGGACAACCCTGCAAGGGAAGGAGGACACAGTTTAAAGTCATGGGGAGAGCGTCTAGGATCTGCCAAGATAGATTTCGATGACTTCTCCCAGTACACTGAGGAGATGCTAGAGTACTGTAAGCAAGACGTTAAGCTATGCAGTCAGGTCTATAACTACCTACAACATACCTTACAAGAGTTCTCCCCCAGGTCAGTGTCAGATGAGCATCGTATGAGGATCGTTGCCGACAGGATTAGCCATAACGGTTTTGGCCTAGACAAGGATAAGGCTGTGTTGCTATATAACAGCTTGGTTCTTGAACAGGAACAGATCGAGAAGGAGTGTCGTAACCTATTTCCCACAATTGTAGAGGAGAGGTATTCGGAGAAGACAGGTAAGAGACTGAAGGATAGGGTAATAGAGTTTAACCCATCATCTAGGCAACAGATAGCCGAGAGGCTTATCAAACTAGGATGGGTTCCCAGGGATTTAACACCCACTGGCCAGCCAAAGGTAGACGAAAAGACCTTGGCCAAGTGCAAGATACCAGTGGCAGAAACCCTGGCTACCTATTTCATGCTGCAGAAACGATCTGCCCTGGTGCGCTCCTGGGTCAAGGCATGTACTGACCAAGGGAGGGTGCATTGTAAATACCGCACCCTTGGGGCTATTACCAATAGGATGAGTTGCGTAGACCCTAACCTGCAACAGGTGCCAGCTGTCAGGGTAGAGTATGGAAAGGAGTGTAGAGAGCTATTCACAGCTGGTCAGGGTAACAAACTACTAGACACAGATGCTGCAGGATTGGAGCTAAGGGTACTGGCCCACTACATGGATGATGACAAGTTTACAAAGGAGGTGCTTGAGGGTGATGTACACACTGCTAACCAGAACATGGCAGGGCTAGACAACAGGGACCAGGCAAAAACATTTATCTATGCACTTCTCTACGGTGCAGGTGATTCCAAGATAGGCGCTGTGGTCAATGGTTCTGCCAAGGATGGGGCAGAGTTACGGGCAAGGTTTATGGCAAATATGCCATCTTATAAAAGACTTAGCGAAGCAGTTATTAGAAAGGGGGAGAGCGAAGGCAAGTTGAAGGCTCTGGATGGCAGGGTTCTACGGGTACGCTCAGGACACGCCAGTTTAAATACCCTGATCCAAGGCTCATCAGCCGTGCTTATGAAAAAGTGGTTTATGTATGTAGATCATCACCTTAGAAGGAGAAAACTACAGAGCAAGATTGTTGCAATGATACATGATGAATTAGTTTTAGAAAGTTGTGAAAAAGATGTTGACGCATCCAAGGAATGTGTTATACTATCTATATCGCAAGTGAACAAAGCCTACGACCTACGCTGCAGATTAGATTGTGATGTACAAGTGGGCGACAACTGGAGTGAGATACACTGATGGCTAATAAATATTCTTATCTTGAAGGAACCTTTTTCTATCCTTTCATCTTCGACCAAAAGGACATGTTTGACCGCTACTCCTTAGCTCTTGGTCTTGAAGGGGATCAGGTAAAAGCTGCCAAGAACATAGGCCTAACTGTTAAGCAGGATGAGGGCAAGATGGATGGCATGGTCTATGTCCAGCTGAAAAGCAACTACAAACCTGCCCTGGTAGATGCTGATGAGAACGAGTATCAAGGACCAACCCAGCTACAGAATGGCTCCAAAGGTGTTGTTCGTATATCCCAGCGCCCTTACAATAACAAGTATGGACAAGGCGTCACTACCTTTATGAACGCTGTTAAGATCACAGAGCCGATAGAGTATGTGAGCCTGGATGACGAGGAAGGTGGGTTCTCCACAGCCAAGGTTAAGAACAACTCCAAAGTCGCTGAGGATATGAGCGACGAGATTCCGTTCTAGGTTATGTCAGAAGACTACGGACATTGGGATACCTCTCTGGTAGGCAATTTTAACCCTGACGATCATCTGGGTTTTGTCTACCAGATTACCCATAAGGAGTCCGGTAAGAGCTACATAGGATGCAAGCACCTTTGGAAGTTCAAGAAACGCAAGAGGATAAATGCAAGTGAATGGAGATACTACTGCTCCAGTGGTAAATACCTAAAGCCTGAGATAGAGGAACTAGGACCAGAAGCGTTCACCTTTGTTATCCTTATGCTGTGTAAAAACAAACGTGATCTGTATTACAATGAGGAAAAGATACAGATGGAGTTAGGGGTACTTGAAAGCGACAACTACTACAATGCACATGTCGGAGGTAGAAGGTTCTATCGCCCTGTTAGCAGCTATGATGTCATCTACCAGGGAGTAGGCAATGGTAGATACAGGGGAAGCTTTTATATCCTATACGACAACGGTATAGAGATATTGGTTGAGGATCAGACAGTCAAGGAATGGTGTGAGGAGAATGGGTATACTTATCAAGGCCTATACCGAGTGCGAGGAGGCAAACAAAAGAGTTATAAAAACATAATAGCAATGGAGTATACAAGTGAGCGAGACTAAAACCATAGACACTCTGGTAGATGACATTTATAATCTTGTCAACACTGGAAAGAAGAAACCAGATCAGGAAGCCTTGTTCGCTTTGGGTAGCACAATCATGGACGCTGTTAAGCGCCAACTATGGATGGCTACCTCTGATGCTCCTGGTAGGTTACGCATGTCCAACATTGGCAAGCCCTGTAGTAGGCAGCTATGGTACGACATTAACGGGGATGACAAGGCCGAGGGGTTTAGCCCACAGACGCGCCTAAAGTTTATGATAGGCGACATTGTAGAGGCTTTTCTAATTTACCTAGCCAAAGAAGCTGGACACTCTGTCACCGAACAACAGGCAGAGATTGAAATGGATGGTATCAAGGGCCATATAGATTGCGTGATAGATGGCGAGCTTGTTGATATTAAATCTGCATCATCATTTGCAATGAAGAAATTTAAAAATGGTACGCTTCCAGATGATGACCCCTTTGGTTACATTTCGCAGATCAGTGGGTATGGTAATGCTCTTGGTAAGGAGCGTGGTACATTTGTAGCATTCGACAAGAGCAGTGGTGAGCTTGCTACTTACACTCATACTCAACTGGAGAATACTAAACTTAAAATCAAACAGGTCAAACACGATGTTTCCCTACCTGCTCCCCCTGACAGATGTTTTGAAACTGTCAAGGACCGTCAGACGGGTAGGCAGAAGCTGGGTGTAAATTGTTCCTATTGTTCCCACAAGCATACTTGTTGGGCAGGGGAGCTGGATATGAAATTCCGCTCAGGCCGTCCGGTATTCTTTGTCGGGAAGGAGGAGAGCAAAGATGCCCACACTTTCTGAGGAACAGCTGAGAGATTTAGCTGAGGCTTACAATTGTGACCAGATTGTAGACATACTAAACATCGAACCTATGGAGTTACTGCTTGCCTTTAGGGAAGATGTAGAGTACAATATAACTAATTTCAACCTTAGACCTGTGGATTGCCATGACTTTTAAATCTAATGAAAACCCAATGTTCCGGTCCAAGTTTAGCGAGGACATTTTTAAACAGAAGTACGCTCACCAAGGTTGTCACACTTGGGCAGATCTGGCAAAGGTATTGGTGGAGGATGTTTGTGGAGAGTTCTTACCCAAGGACGAGGTACAAGATCTGACACAGATTATCACAGACCTCCAGTTTATCCCTGGTGGGAGGTATTTATACTACGCTGGTAGACCTTCCAAGTTCTTCAACAATTGTTATTTGTTAAAGGCAGAGGAGGACTCTAGGGAAGACTGGTCCAACCTCAGCTGGAAGTCTGAAAGCTGCCTAATGACAGGTGGTGGCATAGGGGTAGATTACTCTGTCTATCGTCCAGAAGGTGCTGGCCTTAGTAAGACAGGTGGTCTGGCCTCTGGTCCTATACCTAAGATGCAGATGATTAATGAGATAGGCCGAAGGGTCATGCAGGGTGGTAGTCGTAGGAGTGCTATCTATGCCAGCCTCAATTGGAAACACCGTGACGTTGATACGTTTTTAAACAGCAAGAACTGGTATGATATGCCAGTGGGTTCCACAGGTTTCTCCATTGGTCAGATTAAGGAACAAGACTTTAACTTCCCAGCACCCTTGGACATGACCAATATCTCTGTCAATTATGATACAGAGTGGCTACTGAATTACTGGAACACTGGTGATATGGGAGAGGTCTTTGAGGCAAATGTTAGACAAGCCCTCAGCACAGCCGAGCCAGGATTTAGCTTTAACTTCTTTGACAAGGAAAATGAAACCCTTAGAAACGCTTGTACAGAGGTAACGTCTGAGTTAGACTCTGATGTTTGTAACTTGGGAAGCTGCAACCTGGGTAGGATAGACAACTTGGAAGAGTTTAGGAAGGTTGTCGAGCTAGGTACAAAGTTCTTACTATGTGGTACTCTGAAAGCTGAGTTACCCTATGACAAGGTGTACAAGGTCCGAGAATCACAAAGGCGATTAGGTCTTGGCTTGATGGGTATGCATGAGTGGCTTATCAAGAGGGGTAGTAAATATGAAGTTACAGAAGAACTTCACAGATGGCTTCGCGTTTATAAGAGTATCTCTAATGCTACTAGCACTGGCACTGCTAACAGTTTTGGCGTGTCCGTTCCTGTTGCTAACAGAGCTATTGCGCCAACGGGCAGTATTGGCATTCTTGCTGGTACTTCTACTGGTGTTGAGCCTATATTTGCTGT
>Ga0098038_1000991_pt1 | contig 12378 bp, 17 predicted proteins | sample 5B_taG_FD_75051 | JGI IMG/M metagenome (GOLD analysis project Ga0098038, IMG submission 75051) | Marine viral communities from the Subarctic Pacific Ocean - 5B_ETSP_OMZ_AT15132_CsCl metaG | ecosystem: Environmental > Aquatic > Marine > Oceanic | place: Pacific Ocean | collected 2015-01-08 | reverse complement strand
GTATCCTTTTCCAGACAATTTTGCTTTCCCCCTCCCGCATGGTGGGTGTTTCCCATCCTTGTCCTTTCTCGATACGTCTACCCACTTTTCCTTGAACCATCGGTTCAGGTTCTTTACCACTAACGTATTGTGGCAGGTGCAGCGGGAGTCTGAATCGGTACTCATTTCTTCTTACCTTTCCCTCGAAACTTTCCCCTGCAATATTGTACAGCCCATCCATTAGCATAGGCAGACGGATAGACCTTGAACTTCCTTTTTGCAGCGGCTTTACCTGCTGGACAGAGTTTCTTTTCAAGTGTGTCCCATGCACCATTCATACCGACGCAATGACCACAATCACAAGAACCTATCATATCACAAACACCATTTTAGTGATTTTATCAGCGGCTTTTCTCTGAGCATACAGTAAACTGTAGCAGGGGCATCGAGGTGGTTTCATGGAGCACTTCATCACGCCCTTCTCCATGCATTTGCATGGATTCTTCTTATTTCCGCCACAACAACAACTATCTCTTTTCAATGCCATTAACAATTCCACCTTTTCAATGCTGCTCCTTTCGGGGTTAATTTACCATCCTTGCTCGTAGGGCCTTTACTTCCACCCATTCTAGCACAGAAGGACTTTCTTCTCTTCGCCTTTTTACTACCCGGCTTGAGTTTGGATGGCTTGGTGGTGACTGGTGCTTTTAGATTAGCACCTGTTTCTCTTTTCGCTTTGGCTCGACCTTTCGCATTGAGACCGCCTTTCTTGTGGTGTCTGTTTGGGTTGTAGACGTGAAACGGCTTGGATTTCTTCTTTGCCTTCTCAAAAAAGTCCTCAATCAGAGTGCCGAATGCCTGTGTAGTAGGAGAACAGCAGTCACAAAGCGCTTTGACTTGCACGTAAGCGTCTGATTTCATCGTCATGGGGGCTAGATTGGCCCTAGGAATGCTTCCACTCCTCACATTACTTTCAGTACCACTGAAAATACCGCCGCTAGGCTCTGGTTGCGAGACCGAATCGGTCAGCCCTCCACCCCTTACGCCTACTACACCCACATTGCCCTGAGGCAGGCCGAACTTTTTGGCCCTTTCTAATGCGAACTGGTACGCTAGTTCTGGATTATCGGTTGTGTAGGACACCCTGTCCTCATTCCTGAGACTGGGTGGAACGTAGTGTTTCGAGCGTGTTTTCGGGTTTCCGCCTCTGATTCCTTGGTCGAGAACACCCTGCATGTCGATTGTACCGTGATATTCACTGACCGGACCGAGGCTGCTGGGAAAATCAGGGTGGAACTCACCCAGTTCAGTCTGTCTGCTTACCATGGATAGCCCTCCTTAGCGTCTCTGTAGAGGACTCCTTCGCTCGATTGGCGAGTTTTCTCGATTTACCTGTGATAGAATCTCATTTATCGCATTGCGGTAGTAGTCCGTGGCTTCCGGTGGAGTCTGTGGTAGGTTCTCCCTGCCTTTGTCAGGCTTCCTGTCCATGGGGTTGGGCATGTCGAAGAGGTCTGGCCTCACTCTCTTGAGGTGCTCTTGGTCTATGTGTAGACCTGAATCTAGAACATCTTCTAAATCAGGCTCGTCTTGTTCGTCATATGAAGGAAAACCATCATCGTCGTATTGTACTGGTATACCATACTCGTCAAAGTTCTCGTTTGCTCTGCTCAGAGGCCTGCCCATTGCGTCTATGAGGGGCTGGCCCGGCTCGAACTTGAGGAACTGCCACGCCTTCTTCATGGCTTTCTTGTCTGGTTTCGAGGTTTCAGTGGGTTTTTTCGGCATTTTAGGGCCTACAGCGATAACCAGTGTCATCCCTGCTTTCTTGCCCTTGTCCTTCATACATATCACTGATTACGCTGCTCTGGAATCTGAGGGGAGGAAACCCCTACTCTTGAAGGTGCGCTGTCTCTGCCAGAGATACCACTATTCATGGCATTCATGTCCCTCATGTGCTCCACGAAGTACTCTTGAGCCACATCGCTGGCCAAACCGTGCATCTCATCATCCATTCCCTGCTCCTCTGCCGTCAAACCCGGAATAATATTCAGTTTGTTCATGTAGTGGTGTAGTATCTGCTGCTCCTTCTCGTTTCTAGGCTTGTGGTCATCGAAAATCATACCATCGTTGTCGTCTGACATTGCCTGAGCACGCTCGAAATCATTCAAATCAGGTCCGTCGGAATAATCCTCGTAATCATCTCTGTACGATTTTCTGAGTGTGTTGTAGTCGTATTGTAGTTTGAAAGCGGCTTTTCTCATGATATAGGCCTTCTTCATCTCGCCACCGCAGCCCATTTTCTTCATGCACTCTGACTTCTTCATGCCGCAACTTGGGCACTTCTCGTTGTCTGCTTTCAATAGAGTCCATGCTGTGTCAAATGCGCTCATATTCTTCTATCTCCTTCTGGATACTCTTACTAGGCCTGTCTGCCTACGCATCCTCGGACGTGTGTTACCCCTATCTAGGTTGCGTTTGTAGTGAGCCTTCGTCTTGCGGTTCTTCGTCTTCCTCGCTAGACGCTGGACCTTGGCTTTAGCCCTCGCTTTTGGTCTATTTGAGATATATTGAGAGGTTTTCATACCGAATTGACCTTTCTTGAGTGACTCGAACGCCAAATCGAACTCAAACCCCATGATTGCAGCGTATAAGGCGACACCATAATTAGTTTCTGCTTCTCCGACGTATCATGGAGTCGGATTACGACATTGAGAAGTTTCTCCCGGCTCTAGTCGCTGGATTGGCCAGAGTAGGCCCGGCAGCAGCGAAATTAGGCTCAAAAGCCGTACAATCCGCTAAAAAAGTCGGTGTGGCGGCCAAAAACTCGAAAATGGGTCAAAATATGGCTAATTTAGCCGATAAAAGCAAGGAAATGAAGGAAACTTTTGATGCAGCGAAGGAAAGTCCGATGGGACAGGCCATGGGTAGTCTGCAAGAGGCCGCAGCCCGAAATCAGCAGGATACAGCCAGAATGGAGCAGGAAGCACGTCAAAGAATGATGTCTGGGGCTTCCACTGGAAGCACGACCACTCGTTCTTAGGGTTTCATGCCTCTGTAGCGTGCGTAAAGCATGCCTGCTTCCTCTTGAAGCCTCAAATCCTCGGAGTTCATCATCTTGAGGATAGTTCCAGTGATGAATTGGTCCTCTTCAGAGGTGAAATCTACCCCATTCTCCTGATGCTTGAGTAGAAGCCACGCCGCAGCGAAGGCACTCTCGGATACTGTCATCGGGAATACTATGTATGGTGCTGCTTTAATAAGGGTTTAGTTAAAAGACCGTCTTTTGCTCGATGAAACGTCGGTTATGGGTATCAGCGAACTCATTTTTAGCAAGTTTAGGATGGTAGTAATTGATTTGCTAATCAAAATAGGACTAGCAGGTATGGTTTTGCTGTTCGGAGTCAGTTGGTTACTGTCCCTCTGACCTTTTCTGCGCTTCCATGGCCTGTCTTGCCCTTTCAATCATGGATTGCTGACCCGGTGAGTGCATATTTCCGTCTCCCATGACGTTTCTCATGCTGTTTCCAGTAGGTGCACCGCAGTTTTCACAGCGTGGGCTACCCGGATTGAGGCCCTGCTTGCAACTCTGGCAGAACATCGAGTCTATCGCTCGTGTGCCCATTGGGTCATCAGGCGATGTGGGCATGATGTTCTTCAGAACAGCCCAAGACTTGTCGAATGCGCTCATTGTCCTTCAACCCCTGATTCATTTTGTGGGTCATATGGTATGCGAGTCTGACTCTGACCGGGGTCTGGCATCATGCTGTTAGGAGGAGGACTTGCTCTAAAACCCATAGACAATTCAATCAGATACTTGTTATATGCCTCCGGGTCACTTTGCTTCATGCTGTCAAGATTAGCCTTTGTCTCAGGACTTAGCGTCTCCATGACTTCTGGTGGTAACTGCATTGGTCTTCTGAAACGCCTCTGATTGGAGACCTGTTGACCTCTTCTGTTGTTTCTGCTACGCCTACCCATTTTGAGTAAGGACCATGCAGAGTCAAAAGCACTCATATTCAACCAAACCTTTGTTTAATGTAGTCTTGAAGCGCTTGGCCCTGTAGTTCTTTGGTGTATTTACTGTCCGGCTGGTCGATAATACCATATTCCTCGTTAGTCATGCCCTCTGGGGCACTGAAAGACTCCGGTGCTCCCATTGGTTGAGGACCTTTTGCTTCTGGTAGGGCAGAATCACCTACTACAGGAGACCCTCTTTTTCTGGCTCTTCTTTCCATTTCTGCCCGTAGAGCCTCCATTCTGTCGTTCATCTGAGGTCTTGTGGTGTTCAGGAGTTGTGCATCCTGTGGATTTTCTCGGTCATATTTGTTTCTATAAAAGTCCGAATCGTAGTCTTGGAGATGAAAATCAGGGTTTCTCCTACCTTCTCTACGCTGAATCTCGGCAAGTATCTGTTCTATCTGGGCACTCATATCAGGTCCTTTCATTCTGAATGGGTCATCACCCATCTGTGGTGTTCTCCTTGGTGGTGGAGCATCCATCACCCTTCGATATTCATCCATCTCCTCTTGAGTAGTTGGTCCGTCGATTCCATTCGGGTCTACCCGTATTGGGCCTCTCTTCTCATCGAAGTTTTTGAGAAGTGACCATGCAGAGTCGAATGCACCCATGTCCAAGCGCAAGGGGGGTCAGGATAAAACCGTTGCTGGCTTTTAGGTGTGGCCGGTATCACCTGCGATAGAAACATGAAAGAGTGTTGTCAATTTCGGAACAGGTTGAGAGATGACAAACAGATGACACCGGCCACGATGCATGATTACAAGCATTCTACTTGTATGTTCTGCTCTTCATTATGCCTCACGCTTGGTCGAAGGGTTCAATCATAAAGACCACCTAATCCTTTCCAATCCTCAACACCATAAGGTGTTTGAGCATCAAAATGAAGCCCGGAAGCAGGGTGATACACCCATTGGTGAATTGCAGGGTCATCGGGATGATTCATAATCTGAGCCTCGCCGCCGTTTTCCTCGATTAAATGATGGAGATTATCGGAGAAGTCGAAACAATGACTTTCATGCTCACTAGGGTCAGAGGGCCAATCGCCACCATCTGCTAGTATGCTTCTCTTTGACGGGCCATTTTCAAGAGAATGATGGATGAAATCTGTTATGTCGCTCGTATCTATCTTGAGCAAAGCCCACGCTTGGTCGAACGGCGTGCTGACAGACGACTTGCCAATGCGTGCAGCCATGCTATTATGGACAAGGCCTTCTGCCAACACGGTAGAGGGGAGGGGGGTTGGATTATTGATTTTTTTCTGTAATTTTTTTTCGGGAAAGGGCCTTCCACCGAAAAAATGGTGCAGCGCTGTGTGGGACTAAAAGATGCGATTAACCAATGCGATTAACATCGCCTCCGGCGATTAACCCTGCGATTAACCCTGCGATTAACTGTTTTCGGGGTGCGATTAACTAGGCCACTGGGGATACAAGTATCCCAACACATGTATGTACACACACGAACGTACCGTTCTAAAGAACGGAACGTTTAGACTAGGGCTTTCCCATTTAAAGGCTCAACACATAAGAGTCGATGGCTAAGAAATCCGACATCCTAAGAAGCATAAAGACGACCGCAGAGTTCCTAGGGAACTCAGACAGACCTTCGGTCTGTACTCTCAGAGTAGACTCATTGTCTACTCTGTCAAGGAACACCAAAGGTGTTCAATACACAAGGAAAAGCCTTAGGGCTTTTGCCAAAGCAATACTGACGGAACGTCAGTCCTTCGGAGAAGGTATCTACATCCTTAAGGATGTAAACATCAAGTCTCTGAAAGATTCTCAACTCGGAGAGTTGCTTTCGGCTACTAACCCCAATGGGGTTAGTAAGTATTACACCACCATCCGAAGGATGACCTATCAGAACATCCTTGCTGATGCTATAGCATCAGCAGAAGAAGATGAGCCTGAGGCAAAGCCTCAGAAGAAGACAACCAAGAAGGCTAGGAAGTCAAAGACTTCCAAGAAAGCCAAGGCTTCTAAGAAGCCTAAACTCACACCTGTTGAAGAGGAACTCTTCGATGAAAACGGCAACCTTGACCCTCAGCCAAAGGCTGAAGCAAAGCCAAAGGCTACCAAGCCAAAGGCTTCCAAAGTGAAGAAGTCAGTTCCTAAGGGAACTGTTACCTTGACTGCCGTTATCAACGGCAAGAAGAGAGAAGCCACTCTGCCAAAGGCAGATTGGGAAGGAAGCAATCACTCCCAATGGGAGTTCAAGGCTGACTCCAGAGACATCCCTACCAAAGGTAGGAGCAAGAAAGAACTTGCAGTGCTAGTTGGAGTCCATGACTCCATCTTTGCTTGAATCGAAGATTCCAACACACAAGTGTTCGGACATACGTAAGTGTTGGAGAGTGAGTCTAACGACTCGCTCTTCAGCATGTCAACCAACCCATGCTTCCACGTGTTAGAACACACATGGGTTACCCCAAAAAAAACGTCAAACTCCGAGAGGCATAGCCTCCCAGTGGTTTGGCTTATCAATGCCTAGCCTTCGGCTTAGGCTTCTTCTCTAACACATACGTGTGTTGAACATGTACTGGTATACATCCCCACATATACGTATACGTGTATACGTGTTGCCTTTCCTGTGTGTTGGATACCTTTGGTATAACTGTCCAACTGTCTAACTGTATTGTCTATACAATAGACTGTACATACATATATGTAGAGACTACAATGAAACTTGTATTCTTAGACACATGTATATTGTATGAATGAACCATCGGACTATTGAACATGAGACACATCAACATGTACGCAGGAAGGAAATGGAATACGTATGATTGGAATCGTTTAACACTCATGCAATAGAATCAACTTCGTGGGCTTTCCCATTTAAAGGAACATAATAGGAGAAGCGATGCCGATGGTAATCAGTGTAAACAAAAACGAAACAAGCCCTGCTAACGAATGCCGTTATCCCAACACGATTGTTGTAAGACCAAGGTCTGACTTCCGTCTGTTGGGAAGTGGAATCTCAGTATCGAGTTCCAAAACATACACAGCGATTGACGCTGTCAATCAGCCAGACTGGAAGACTAGAGGATTGGTCTTCATCTTGGATGCCGAAGGAGACACAACAAACGTGGGTTTCCTAATTGACAAACACGACTATGTTGTGGTTGATGATGAAGAGGTGGTACAATGAGTTCACACGAGTTCAAACACACACGCCTCCTGACTACTTCGAGACACTCGTGGGTTGGAATTGAGTTCTCCACTGAAGTGGAGAAGATGAAGTGGATTGATGTCCCGACACACATACACGAGTTCCTGACTAGCGTTGGAACATACTCGATGACTGCTACTAAACTTGCCAAGAAGGTAGTGAAGAGCAACATGAGTGTGTCTGACATGGATGCATGTTTGAAGTGGTTCGTTGACCACAGTGGTCACTGCTTCACGTATTACCATGATTCAAAGAATCATTACAACACGAGATACAGAATGTCGAAGAAGGCCTTTACACACAAGAGTCACAACTACTACGCAAAGGGTCTGGCTTCTACCATTCAGGACAACCAGTTCTACGTGAACACGGAAGTGTTCGGTGGTGGTGCTATCAACATGGACAATGCAACATACACACAATGGTACACTCACGTGTTGAATACCTTGCCTTCAGCAAGGTTGGAGTTCATCGCTCAGCAAGACGAAGCCAAAGTGAATACATCAAACTCGTGTGTTGAACAATTGAAGGTGTTCAACGAACTCATGACATCCAAACTCGCAGACTTGAACATACACGAATTGCTCACTGAAACAATCAACAGCAAGTTCGAGGAGATGCTGTACTACCAATGGGAGACACACATGTTGGCAAACACTGATGACTTCGTTGCAACACTCAATGAGAATTACATTACTGACACCAAAGAGATGGCAATGGATGAGAAGATAAACATGGTGAGTGTCAACAACACACGAGTCAAACAGGAGGGTGCTAGTGTGTTCACTAACATACTGGCGATTGAATCGGCAAAAGAACAAGCACTGGCTGGCATAGCCAGTCTAGCAATTCCAACACAGGAGAGTGAAGAGGAATGAGTATTGAGAAGATGATGAACATGGAAAAGAACACACAGGTGATTGAGATGAACGACGAACACAAGACATACACGGACATGGATACATGGAACACACACAGGATGCCATTGGTCAAGTCGCAGAAAGCGATAGCCCTTGACCACTACGTGGACTATGGCAAGTCCTACGCAGGCTACCGTGTTCCCAAGACGCTCTACGTGTTGGTTGACGATGACCCTTGGGAAGTTGTCAAGTGGTGTGAGTCTAGCATATCAGTGGACACTGATATCTTCGTGAGGACTTGTCCTCTCAATCCAAGACACGGTGTGTTGGAAAGCACGAGGTGTGTCAACCACAAGAACGCCATCGTTGAGACTATCCAACACTTGCAGGCAGTCATGTTGGAACACGACCCTGAGGGATGCTTGATTGTTCAGCCTTACCAACCGGCAGTGGCATCCTGTGTCCTTGCTCCCAACATGTATGTTGTATTCGGTGAGGGTCACGACGGAGTGACTGCCGGGACTAACTACTCTGACTCAGGTACATCTCTGATGTTCCCGCTATCAGAGAAGCATCGTGTGTTTGAACAGGCACTTGTCAGGATGAGCCTTGAGTCTGGACACATATACGATACCAACAAGCATGAGATTGAGATGGTGTTCAACGATGTTGGGCATCACAACAGGCAGTGGGATGACGAGTACATCAACTCGGTCAAGGCAATACTCACACAGATACGTGGGTGTGATGAACACATACAGATTGGAACACCACCTGAAGGAGTCAGCATCAACGGTGCTATCCCCTCAGGGGATGTAGTGGTGACTGAGACTGTCGTCATGACTGGACTTGAACAAGTCCAGTGGCTTGAGGAGAACATCACAAAGGAACTTTGTCCTGATGGCTTCGTTGTAGTAGAGCCTAACGGCTCACTACTGAGTCACATCAATGCACACTGCCGAACACATGGCATCCCGTATGTCATAACAGACGAGGTGTGTGTTGGAGACACATGGACTGAGGTCGCTTCGGGATGGGTCATTCAGAACAATGGTGGTGACTTCGTTGCCAATCCATACAACCCTTGGCAACACGTCAGTGCGTTCAGGGATGGGGTAACATACGGCAATGCACATTGGAACAGGAAGCAGTCAGCCTTGTCTACGTTCTTCCATCAGTGGATGGGTCAGCCTTGCAACGACCCTGAACTCAGTGCGTTCCTTGGTGGTGTGTTCTGTGCATGGATTGTCAAAGCCACAATCGGTGCGACTGTTGGAGAGATGAGACATGCTAAGTCTCAGAAGAAGAACTACCGAGTCACCATACCACTGGCGACCAACTCGTTCATGGGTGTTGAACCCATGTCTGATTGGGACATGGACAATGGGGTTGGAATGCCGAACAGTCGAAGGCCATACCACCGATGGATGAGAGATACCATCGTGGATTGGGAACAGGCATCGCACCTTCTAACATACATGCATGACGAATACAAGACTGGTTGGTCATCAGCCTACGGTGGACCGAAGTGGGGAGATGGAGCGGAGAAAGGTGCTCGTGTTGCAACACTCATACACCAACTCATGAATGCATCCGATGACGTGTTGGAAGACGTGGGTAAGGAACTGGTCGAAGCAGTCAACGCCTTGGAGAATGCACAGCACAACAACGGTGGCCTGCTGAACAAGTTCGGCAGTGATACGATGATTCACTTCACTGCTGGAACACTCGGCTACGAAGAGGGTCAGATGAGAAATGCCCTCCACTCATACATGATTGCAATGGACATCGTGAACGACCGTATTGAGACAAACGCACAGGAATGCAACATACTATGGGGAGATGTCGTGGCCTTCTTCGGCAAGAGTCCTTCGTACTTCAGAAGCAACCCTGTGTTCAAACACACGGATGCACCTAAGGATGTTCAAGTTGTGCTCGACAAGTGGAATGGGGTCACTCACCTAACACACATGTTCCACGGTGACTCAAACCACCAGTACAACAAGACTGGTCACGAGTCTTACATCCCTACGGGACACGGTTTGGATGGTCAAGACACCAACCACTTCAACAAGTTGAATGTACAGACCAACATGTCTGTGCCTTCCAACACATACGATGTGTTCCTGCTTGGGAAGCAACAGACGCAGGTTGTCGAGGTCGAGTCAGCATTGGTCAAGCACACAAAGAACGTGGTTGCTAGTACTGACTGGGATAAAGTAGGAGTTGCTCAACTGATTGGTGATGTGTGTAGTCACGTAGAGCAAGGAACATGGGAAGAGGTCGAACACGTGTATGCTAAACTCGTGTACGAATTACAAACAGATGAGTTCGTGATGTACATGAACGCATTGAAACTAGCACAGGAGATGAAACAATGAAATGGAAGAAGTACCTTACAGGTAAGAAAGGAGATGAGAAGATGAAACAGAGAAAGATATGCAAACACGAGACATGCAAGAATGACGCACCGAAGGTCGGGGACTATTGTGCAACACACAAGTCCAAGTCCAAGTCCAAGGGACACACGTATGTATCCAAGAGTGGATGTCACACAGGCAACGTGCTTGTGTTCTCAACACCGGAGGGTATCAAGGTCTACGGTGGTGGCTCAAGCCGTCAAGGTGGTTGGTGGTTGATGAACCCACTACCGGATGTTGCAATAGGTCCGAGTGAGATTGTGTCTAAGGGACACAGGCATCTCAAGAGTGGTGACCATGACTTCCCCGAAGGTTGGAAGGCATCCAACACACAAGCGTCTGACAACACGACTGCTGTGTTCAGCATCGACTGGCCTGACTACTCCATCCCTACGGGATTGGGTCGTGAGTTCTGGCTCGCACTTGTTGAGGACATCTACACCAAGGGTGTCAAGACTGTCTCTTGCCAGTGCATGGGTGGACATGGTAGAACTGGTGTGCAGTTGGCTATCCTTGCTCACTACCTTCTGCCTGAGTCCCAACACACATGGAAGGATGCAGGCCAGTTGATTGACTGGGTCAGGGAACACATGTGTGTCCATGAGGTCGAGGCATCGAGTCAGCAGAAGTACATCGCTGATGTGTGTGGCTTGCCTGTTGGAGACTCACGTGTGTCATCCAGCAAGTGGGGTGGTTACTCAGGTGGATGGGGCAATCACTATGCGAGTATCAACACGCAGAGCATATACAAACAGGTGAATGATTCCCTTGAGGATGGCGACGACTTCGATGACTGGGAGTACACTGAAAGTGGCTGGTCAAGGAAAGATGATAGTGAAGAATTGGGTGACAGGATATTCGAGTGTCTGAATTGCGATGCTCAAGAAATCATAGGAGTGGGTATCGAGAGAGATAGCAACGGTGAGATACCATGCATCACATGTGGTAGTTCCAACATGATAGATGTAACAGACGTAGGTGTGGGTAAGGTTGACCTTTCCCATTTAAAGGAACAAGACAAGAAACAGGAGAGTGAATGAACATGAATGAACAAACGAATGGAAATGGAATAATGAAAAGAATGCAAGTGAGAACGGAGTATCAGAGTGAGTATGCAATACACATTCAGATACTTGGGAGTATCAACGTGAATCGTACTTATGGATACGCAAATGAGTTGAGAGCACCACAGGTTGTGATTGACTGGCTGAGTCAGCAAGAGCCAATCTTGGAGAGCGGGGCTAGTGCGGGGAGCAACTACTACATACAGATGGATGCAGTTGAGTTCGATGACAACACGCATGCGTTGCTAATACACGGTACGCCTTTGAATCACGAGAAGGGTTGCCTGTTGGGTGTCAACCCCAGTCCCACAGTGACACAGGTGTTTGACTATGCGAAGCAAGGCGAGTGTGTTGTGTCGATGAACAAGTCCGATGCCATGACTACGGCACAGCATCAAGAGACTGAGGACAACATATCCGCATTGGATACACAGGAGGAGGAATGAACATGAACGAACTGAGAAAACTGAGAGAAAAGATAGAACAAACGCTGAACGAAGAAAAGGAGAAACTTGAGACATACGAGGCACATCTCCGTGCATCTATGGAGAATCCCAACCATATCAGTGACAATGTCACAGGTTGGACTGAGGCACTTACGTATGTGTTGGAACAGATAGATGCAATGTCCAACACAGACAAATACGAAAGACTGAACAAACTGATTGATAGAATAATCAATTCAGATGAAATAGGTGTCGATGATTTACTTGCTGATATCATGGAAGTGAAGGAGTTGATTGAATGAGTATCCCATCATACGCAGACAGAGAGACACACGTGGATTACAACGAGTACAAGTTCTACGTGGGTGACCCATGCTACGTGATTGCCGACAGGAGATGGAGCGAGTTCTGTGACAAG
>Ga0098038_1000988_pt1 | contig 12383 bp, 6 predicted proteins | sample 5B_taG_FD_75051 | JGI IMG/M metagenome (GOLD analysis project Ga0098038, IMG submission 75051) | Marine viral communities from the Subarctic Pacific Ocean - 5B_ETSP_OMZ_AT15132_CsCl metaG | ecosystem: Environmental > Aquatic > Marine > Oceanic | place: Pacific Ocean | collected 2015-01-08 | reverse complement strand
ACAGATCAATTTAGAATTTTAAACGCATCTAACTTTGTGGGTTCGATCAACGATCCTGACAACTCGTTTTATGTGTTTTTGAGTTTGGTTAATCCTACAGCAGTTGGATTTGGTAGATCAACTACTTGGGATACCAATACTCCTTCACCTATTGATAATTTGAGTTACTTAAATCATGTAAAAGACACTATGATTTTCGGTAAGAAAATCACTGTTAATGATGTTAGGAGATTAGTTAGGAGGGTTGACTGGTCACAGGGAACTGTATATGAAATGTACAGACATGACTATAGTGTATCCAATCCTTCACCACAAACAAATTCCACTAGATTATATGATGCAAATTACTATGTAATGAATAGTGATTTTAGAGTATATGTTTGTATTGATAATGGATCATCGGGAGCAAATGTTAGTGGTAATTTCTCACAAGATGAACCCACTTTTGTTGACTTAGAACCATCTAGAGCTGGTGAAAGTGGTGATGGTTATATTTGGAAATACTTATTTACAGTATCACCTAGTGATATCATTAAATTTGACTCTATTGAATATATTCCCATTCCAAATGACTGGGATACAACTACAGAAGCACAAATTGTCTCAGTTAGAGATAATGGTGATTCTACGATTAATGAAAATCAAATTAAAAAAATCTATGTTCAGGATCAAGGTTCTGGATATAATACAACCGATGCAGAATTAGATATTCTTGGTGATGGTACTGGGGGTAAAGTAGTTGTAAATGTTGTTGGTGGTAAAATAACTTCGGCAACTGTTTCTGCTGGTGGAAGTGGATATTCGTATGGAAGAGTTGATTTATCAACTATTAACTCTGGAGCAACATCTTTTGCACATCTAATTCCAATCATTCCACCATCACGAGGGCATGGTTATGATATTTACAGAGAATTAGGAACTGATAGAGTTCTCGTTTATGCAAGATTTGATTCATCTACAAAAGATTTCCCATTAGACACCAGATTCTCCCAAATTGGTATTATTAAAAATCCAGCAAGGATTGGAGCAGCATCTTCAATCTTCCAAGAGAGTCAATTCTCAAACTTAGGTGGATTTAAGTTATCATCTGTTTCCAATCCAGAAGATGCTGCTCCAGGTAATAGAATTTTCCAATCAGTTACTGGAGTTGGAACTGCGACAGGATATATGGCATCTTATGATGAACAGACTAAGGTTTTAAAATATTTCCAAGATAGATCTTTATACTTCAATTCTGGATCTTATGATCAGAAAGATTCCAAAACTATTGTATCTGAAGCGAAAAAAGTTGATTTTGTAAAGGATGGTGGAACTATAACTTCAACTAATAGTTTTAATGGAACTATCGATCAAAACTTTACTGGAATAACTACATCAATTACATCAACAAAAAATGTCAATTTGGCAACTCAGTTTACGAATGGGATCTCTCTACCAGAGATAAATAAAGGATCAGGGGAAATTATCTATATTGATAACAGACCTCGGGTAAATCGAAACCAAAGACAAAAAGAAGATATTAAAATCATACTGGAATTCTAAAGATGTCACAAAAATCAAACTTAAATGTTTCTCCATATTTTGATGATTTTGATCCCAATAATAATTTTTACAGGATCCTTTTCAGACCAGGATATCCAGTTCAATCAAGAGAGCTAACATCTCTTCAGAGTATTTTACAAAATCAAGTTAGTTCTTTTGGCAGTCACTTCTTTAAAGATGGATCTATTGTAGTACCAGGAAATATTACATATAACCCATCATATTATGCTGTAAAAATTAATCCAACTCACGTAGGTTTGAGTGTTGGATTATATATTGAGCAGTTAGTTGGTAAAAAAATAAAAGGTCAGACATCGCAGATAACTGCTGTCGTTCAGAAAGTATTAAAAAATACTGATTCTGATACCGGTGATTATACTTTATATGTAAAATATATTACTGCAGATGCTAACTTTAACACCGGTCAATTTAGAGATGCAGAGACTCTAATTGCTTTAGATAATGTAACCTATGGAAATACTACAATACCATCGGGTGACACTTTTGCTACTACAATCAATGCAGAATCAACATTCATTGCATCTTCAGTTTCAATACTAGATGGAACTTACTTTATAAGAGGTCATTTTCTTAATATTTCTGCAAATACTTTACTATTAGATCAATACTCAAATACACCCTCGTATAGAGTTGGTCTATTTGTTAGTGAGACTATTGTTGATGCACAGGAAGATAATACCCTATATGATAATGCTAGAGGTTTTTCAAATTATGCCGCACCTGGTGCCGATAGACTAAAGATTACAGCAACACTTACTAAGAAAAGGTTAACTGATACTGACGATAAAGATTTTGTTGAACTACTTAGAGTAGATAATGGTGTTGTTAAAAAAATTCAAGATAGCAGCACATATTCTCAAATCAGAGATTATCTCGCGAAGAGAACATTTGAAGAGTCTGGTGATTATGCTGTAGATCAATTTGGTGTTGAAGTTGAGAATTCTTTAAACGATAGATTAGGTTCTGATGGAATTTATTTTGACAATCAAATCACAGAGCAAGGTAACGTACCTTCAGAAGATTTATTAGCAGTTAAAGTATCTCCAGGAAAAGCATATGTTCGTGGATTTGATATTGAAAAATCTTCTTCTTCCATTTTAGACGTTAGAAAACCAAGAACAACTGAGCAAGTATCTGCTGCTTCAATTCCATTTGAAATGGGAAATAAATTAAAACTTAATAATGTTCAGGGAACGCCTGCTATTGGAATTAATAATAATTTTTCGGTAAATCTTTTTAGTCAGAGAAAGGCAAATAATACCTCAGGAACTGGAACTCAAGTTGGTACTGCAAGAGTTTATTCTTTCTCTCTTTCTGATTCGGATTCTGCTACTCAGGCAAACGAGTGGAATATTTATCTTTATGATATACAAACTTTTACCAAATTACAATTAACATCTGCAGTAACAAATGCTAATGATGCACCAGTAAACTCATTGGTAAGAGGAACCAGAAGTGGAGCAACTGGTTTTATTCAATCTAAAGGTGATGCAAACGCTACTATTACTCTCACCCAAACTTCTGGATCTTTCTTGCCTGGAGAAGAGATTACAATATCTAGTACAAATGGTGTTGAATTTGTAGATACTTTTACAAGATCAATTACTTCAGTTCAAGTTTTTGGACCAAAAGACATTAAATCACTATTCCAAGCTGCTGGCGGTGGAAATGGATTATCATCCAATTTTAGTGGAGATACTATTGGTATAGAGGTAGTTCCAAATAACTTTAGCATAAGCGACACCTTATCGGTTAGCGCATCTAGTGTTAATGCTGGTGTTGCTACAGTTAGTGGTAGAACCTTCGCTGGAATTACTACTGATACTATAATTTCATATCAAGTTACAGGTCAAAATTTCCCAAACTTTAATAGAATATCAGGTATTTCAACCAATTCTCTAAGTATTAATTTATCAAGTACAACTTCTGTTAATCGAGTAAACAATGCAAACGTTGTAAGTGGTTCTTATAACTTTAAAATTATTAAACCATCTATTCAAAATGCCGATCAAGCACATCTATATTCTGAATTAAATTCCAAAAATATATCAAACGTTTCATTTACTGGATCAAATATTTTAGTTCAGAGACAAGCAACTGGAAAATCAACTGATAATAATGGTACTCTGACTGTTGATCGTACTGATGTTGGAATCACAAGTTGTTTCTTTGAACCATACTCCCAAAATAGGTATGCAGTATTTTATAGTAATGGCACATCTGCAAATCTAACTTCAGATCAAGTTGTTGTATCTGCTAACTCTCAAGATGTAACAATTAGTGGATTAATTGCAAATCAAAGTAATGTTATAGTAAATACTATTGTTAAAAAAGTTGGTATTGTTAATAAGCAAAAAAATTATATTAAGAGTGAAAAGGTAGAGGTTTCAGGAACAAGTAGCGGAGTTACTACTAGTACTAATGGATTGACATATAATGCTTATTATGGTCTTCGTGTTGAAGATGACCAGATTTCTTTAAATTTACCTGATGTATGTAAAGTTATTGCTGTTTATGAATCATTAGATGATTCTAGTGTCACTCTAGACAATCTTAATTTCTCTGCTGGATTGAACTTAAATAATACCTCAGTTCTCGGTGAGAAAGTTACTGGACGGAGTAGTGGTGCTGTCGGACAAATTGTTACTCAAACATCTGCTTCACAAATTGAATTTGTTTATTTGAATTCTGAAAGATTTATCGCAAATGAGACGGTTTCTTTTGAAGACTCTGGTATAAGATCTGCAGTATTATCCATAGGAAAAGGTAATTATATTGATAAAACTAATGATTATACCTTAGATAAGGGACATAAAGAACAATATTCTGATTATTCTAGAATCGTTAGAAAATCTGATGGATTTATTCCTTCCAGAAAATTAATGATTATTTTTGATTATTATAATGTTCCTGCTGGCGATAGTGGAGATGTTTTCACTGTCAATAGTTACAATGATGAAAGATATGAATTGGATATTCCAAAGTTTAAGGATGATGTCAGAGCAACAGATACTTTAGACTTTAGACCAAGAGTTGCTCCTTTCTCAGCAACTGATGCATCCCCATTCACATTTGCCAGCAGGAATTTTGATGCAGGTTCTAATCCATCATTTGTTGTTGCACCAAATGAAACTTCTATAATCGGATATTCTTATTATCTCCCTAGAATAGACAAAATTGTATTGAATAAGAGTGGATCTATTAATCATATTCAAGGTGTTGCATCATTATCTCCAGTAAAACCTGGTGTAATTGACGAATCAATGGAACTGGCAACCTTAGAATTGCCAGCATATCTGTACAATCCAGATGATGTAACGATAAAACTTGTTAATAATAAGCGTTATACGATGCGAGATCTTCGCAATATTGAAGATAGGTTAGAGGAAGTTGAAAAAGTAACATCTTTATCATTACTTGAGTTAAACACTCAGGCACTACAAATTCAAGATTCGGATGGATTATCCAGATTTAAATCAGGATTCTTTGTAGATAATTTCAAAGGAACTACATTTATTGATGTTGATAATTCAGATGCTAATACAACAATAGATTTAGAATCTGATGAATTACGTGCTGATCTTTCATTCTCTTCGTTAAAATCTCAATTAGCACCAACTACAACAGAGAATACTGATACACTAGACTTTTCATCAAATTATACTCTAACTGATCCAAATATTAAAAAGACTGGTGATTTAATTACTCTAAATTACGCATCTATTCTGTGGAATGATATCCAACAAACATTTGCAACAAAAACTCAACAAGTTAATCCATTTGGAGTAGAAAATTATAATGGAAATGTCAAACTAAGACCCGCCTCCGATACTTGGGTGAAAACACTCAATATGTCTGGAAATATTATTAGATCTCAAAGTAATTGGGAAAATTCATATGTTGGTAATTTATTAACTAGTTCTAGACCATCAGATAAATTAAGATCTAGGAATATTGAATTTACTGCTTCAGCACTACAACCATCAACAAATCATTATGCTTTCTTTGGTGGTAATTCAAATATTGATGTTATACCAAAACTGATTCAAGTAACCATGACTAGTGGTTCTTTCCAAGCAGGAGAAACTGTATATGGATATAATGATGGTGTCAAAATAGCAGCGTTCAGATTGGCAAATGCTAATCATAAGTTTGGACCATATACAGCACCTTCAGTTACATATGAAAATAACCCATATTCATCAGCATCTACAGACCTTGCTACGGTATATTCCTCATCAACTCCAACAATTAATATTGATACATTCTCTTTATCAGATGATTCTGATGGAAGATTTTATGGATATATTGTTGAAGGAATGACTCTTGTTGGAGAAACAAGTTCTGGTCAGGCAACAGTAGGAGCACAATCTCTTACTACAGATGCTGTTGGAGATTTGATTGGATGCTTGTTTATTAAAAATCCATTTGTATCACCAGTTCCTGGAACTACATTTAAGAATGGTACTAAAACGTTTAAATTATCTACTAGCACTACAAATTCAAGTGATGCTAGTGTTAAGTTTACAGAAGCAACATTCCACTCATCTGGAGTTATAAATTCCGAAACTTATACTGAGAGTATTGTTACTAGAAGGGCTCCACAAGCACTCCCATTAAATGCTTTAAGAAGAGATCCACTTTCACAAACATTTAGATCAGATAATGTTGGTGGATTTATAACCGAACTTGATCTGTACTTTAGTCAAAAGGACGATACCGAAAAAGTATTTGTTGAAATCAGAGAAACTGATATTGGTGGAACACCCAAAAATAAACTAGTTCAAGATTATGCCAGAATTAGTCTTCTTCCATCACAGATCACAACTTCTACCGATGGATCAGTTGCTACTAGGGTTGCATTCCCATCACCAGTATATGTTCAACCAAATAAGCAATATGCTTTAGTTGTACACTGCCCAACATCTGAAGATTATAGAGTTTGGGTTGGAGAATCCAATCAACCAACTGTTGCAACTCAAAACTATCCAGAAGGTGATCAAGTAATATATTCTAATCAATATACTGGAGGAAACTTATTCAAACCACAAAATGGATCTGTATGGGAACCTGTAATTTCAGAAGATCTTAAATTTAGAGTTTATAAGTCACTATTCTCATCAACATCTGGAACAGCATTCTTCCATAATCCAGCAATTTCTATTGGAAGTACATACTCTGCTGTTGATACAAATGTCCCAAAACTATCCAACAATCCAGTTAAGACTTTACCTAGAAAATTAAATGTAGGTATGTCAACATCTTATGCTCTCCAAAGTATTTTAACTGTAGGAACTAAAGTTGCAGAAGGTTCAAATACTGGAATTATTGAATCTCTTGGTGGAAACATAGGTGTAGTAACAACGGGAGTTGTTGGTGTTGGTTATTCAAATGGTTCCTATACTAATGTGCCCCTCTATACAATTAATGGTAAGGGCAATGGAGCAACAGCATCTGTTGTAGTTACAAATAATCAAGTTAACAGTGTTTCCATGGCTTCGACTGGAAACGGATATAGAAATGGTGATTTGTTAGGTATTACAACTGCTTCAGCAGGTGGTATTGGAAGAAATGCAACTGTTGTTGTTACTGATGTTCCAAATATCGATACATTATATCTAACAAATGTTAAAGGTGAATCATTTGGAATCAATCAAGATATTTCATACTTTGATAATGCTACGTTAGTTTCTATGTCGGGAACTACAGTTAGAACTTCCGCAGTTGCTAATGATTTAAATACAGGAAATGTGTTGGAGGTTAATCACTATAATCACGGTATGCATGATAGTGCGAATATCGTAAATATTAGTGGTATTCAACCTGATACTCCAACAACAACACTATCAGCAGCTATTGTTTCAACAAATACGACAATATCAGTTGCTAATACTTCAAACTTTACTACTTTTGAAGGATCTGCTGTTAGTGGTTCAAATCCAGGATACGTGATTGTAAATGAAGAAATTATTTCATACACTGGAGTTGATGTTGGATCTATTACTCTTCTAAGTCGTGGTGAAAATGAATCAACCATTAGGAATCATGCAGTTGGTGATTCCATTAAAAAATATGAACTCAGTGGTGTTTCTCTAACGAGAATTAATAATTCTCACGACATGCCAACATCTCAGGGTCTAGTTAATGCTAGAGAAATTGATAAGTATCATGTTGAATTTATTAGACCTACAAATAAAAATAGTGGCGCTAACCTACTTAATTTCACTAACTTTGGATCTTTTGGCGGTAACGATTGTAGAGCAACTCAGAATATTCAATATAATGAAATAATTCCATATTTTAATTACATTAATCCAGAACAAACTAATGTTTCTGCAGCACTCAGAAGTGTTTCGGGAACTAGTGCGGGAGGTAATGAAGCATCATTTATTGATCAGGGATTTGAGATTGTATCTTTAAATGAACCAAATAGACTTTCTACACCAAGAATAGTTTGTTCGAGAATAAACGAAACTAATAAACTGTCAGCACTAACCAGAAGTAGGTCGTTGACACTTGGCATTAGAATGCTGAGTTCTAATGCTAGTTTATCTCCTGTGATTGATTTAACGGAATCTGCAACATTTGCATTTATTAGAAATAGAATTAATGCACCAGTGACGGATTACATCAATAATTCTCAAGTTAGACAAAATACTGATGATCCCCATTCCTCAGTATACATTTCTAAAACGGTTAATCTGAGTAAACCAGCATCTTCATTGAAGGTCTTGTTAACTACTTACAGAAATTCATCCAGCGATTTTAGAGTTCTTTATAAGTTAATTAGACCAGATTCTAGTGAAGTTGAACAGACATATGAGTTGTTCCCAGGATACAACAATTTACAAGATACTGATGGTGATGGTATTGGTGATACTGTTATCGATACTTTCTTAAGTGATGGATCACCAGATGTACAGACTAGAGCAAGTGTTGATGGAGAATTTTTAGATTATCAATTTACTGCTGATAATTTAGATTCCTTCACAGGATTTTCTATTAAAATAGTTATGAGTGGTAATAATGAAGCATATGCTCCAATATTCCGCGATTTGAGGGCGATAGCATTAGCATGATACCAGTTGAAGGTCATAAAAACTTATTTCGGGATGAAAATTCTGGTGCTATTGTCAATTGTGACACAATGGAATATAATCAATATATTAAGATGAAAAATGAACGTCAAAAACAAAAGGAAGAAATATCCGAATTAAAAAAAGACGTTCAGATGATTAAAAACTTACTTATGGAGTTAGTCGATGTCAAATCCAGATGAAATCACCCTAGATTCAGTTTCAAAATTATTTGAATATGAAAAACAAGTTAGAGAAATAGATGAATGTGGAGATGTTGATCAATTACGTGATATTTGCAAAATGTATGCAAAACTTTACTTTAAACAACAAGAGGTCATTGGTAGACTCGGATTCTAAGGAGTATAAATATATTTTAGATCCTGATAATTACCAAATCGGTATTTCAATATGCCAGACATAAAAGTAAGGGTAGGTCAACAAAATGCTATCAAAGTCGTTTCTTCAATTACTGGAGATACTTCGGGAACTCTTGCTGGTTTAAGTGACGTTAACGCTAGTGGTGGTTTAGAGAACGGTATGGTTCTTGTATATAACGCCTCTACTAATAAGTTTGATTGCACTTTAGAATTAACACCAGGAACTACACAGAATTTAGATATTAATGGAGGCTCATTCTAATGGCGAGTATCATTAGAGTCAAAAGATCTACTGGTACTTCTGCACCAGCAACTCTAAATTATGGTGAACTTGCAGTTACAATTGGCGTTGGTACGCATGGTAATAGGGGTGGAAGGGTATTTGCTGGAGATAACTCCCAGAACCCACAGTTAATTGGTGGTAGATATTACACAGATCTTTTAAGTATTGCTCCTGGTTTAGTTGCAGGACAAGATAACCCAACCACACCGGCAAACGGTTTTATTCCACTTCTTCTTACTGAAAATGGAGGAAATCCTGGAGGCACTGGTGCAATCAGTCGTCTACCAAGAGTCGATCAGTGGACGGTAGATAATTTAACTTTGGATGGAAATACATTTTCATCTAACGATACAGATGGCGATATTATTCTTAGAACTAATGGTTCTGGTGAAGTTGTAATCCCAGATGATCAGTTTTTAACTTTCGGTGATAGTAAGGATTCTAAAATCGAATATGATGAGAATGGAACAGATTCCATTCAAGTTACTGGTGCTCCTTGGGTTTATAATACTAACGTAACTTATAACTTACCTGTAGGAAGTCAATTTTTAATTGATAATGTTGGTATTTCATCCAATGTTATTTCAACTAGACCTGGTGCAGGAAACGAACTTTATATTGATCCATATCCCGATGGATTCAGTAATGAAGGTACAGTAATCATTAAAGGTGACCTCCAAGTTGACGGTACTACAACTACCGTAAATTCGAGTGCAGTTACAGTTAATGAATCTATTTTCAATCTAGGTGATGTAACTAGTGCCAGAACTGTCATGTCGACAGTTCAAGCTGGTGTTAGTACTATCAGATTAGATTCTGTTGTTGGAATTAATACTGGCGATACGCTAACAGTTGCTGGTATCAGTCTTTCAGGTATTGCAACAGTTTCTTCAATTAATGCTGCAGATAAAATTATCACTTTTGGTGGTACTGCTTCTGCTGGTATTACTACTACAACTCAAGTTACTTTAACTCACGGATTTGATACTAATACAGACCGTGGTATTTCTTTTGACTATAATATTAGTAGTGGAACTAATAATAATAAAACTGGATTCTTTGGTTTAGATGATAGTTCTATCGCTGATAGTTCTGCAGGTGCTTTAAACCATGGAACTCATGCAGATGATAGTAGAAGATGGACTTACATTCCAGACTCAACTATTTCAAACAGTGTTGTATCTGGAACTAAAGGTTTCCTAGATGTTAAAGGTATCTATTACCAATCTGGTGATTTTAGTACCAATGGTATTGTATTCTTTGACAACCAAGGGTTACAGAGATCTACAAATCAACCAGGTGATGCCAATACAACGGTAACATCAACACAAATTTTAACTGCAGTTACTGAAATCGTTCTTACCTTAAGTGGTAATGCAAGTTTAGCAGCTGGATCACAAATTACGCAGCAAAATAACAGTGCGGCGTATGGTATGGTTAAAACTACAACATCTTCAGCAAATAGTGTTACTTTGATTGGAGTTCAGGGAACTTTCGATACAACCAATGATATTGTTGATGATGGCACTAGTGTCAGCGTAAACCCAACTAACGTTGCTACTACATACACTAGTAAACCAACCTGGACAACAACAATTGACGGGGGAACCTTCTAAAAACTATGAATAGTGAAGTAGATATCAATGTGTTAGTGAATCTTTATAATAAAAAATTATCAGCACTAACAAATCAAAATATTTTGTTAGAAGCAAAAATTCAAACACTAACACAAGAGTTTGAAGATGAAAAAAATAAGTTACTGGCTCAACTTTTAGAATTAAAAAAACCTGAACCAGTAACTATTAAATCAAAATCTTTGAAAAAAGATGATGATTATCAGAACTCAGAGGTTGAAGAATAATGGCAAAACCATCAACACGTCAAGGATTAATTGATTATTGTTTTAGACGTCTAGGTGCTCCAGTACTAGAAATAAACGTTGACGACGATCAAGTTGATGATTTGGTTGATGATGCCATTCAATATTTTAATGAACGCCATTTTGATGGTGTTGAAAGAATGTTTCTTAAGTATGAATTACAGCAAGCAGATATAGATAGAGGAAAAGCAAGCGGAACTAGTGGTGTTGGTATTGTAACTACTACAGGAACATCTGTAGATAGTGGTTCTGGATCTTTTACCTCAAGTTTTTACGAGAATTCTAATTTTATTCAAGTTCCCGATTCTGTAGTGGGAATTGAAAAGGTATTTAAGTTTGATACTAGCAGCATTTCTGGAGGAATGTTTAGTATTAAATATCAGTTATTTTTAAATGACTTATATTACTTTAATTCTGTTGAGTTATTGCAATATGCGATGACTAAGAGTTATTTGGAAGATATTGATTTCTTATTAACAACTGATAAGCAAATTAGATTTAATAAGCGTCAAGATAGAATGTATCTTGATATTGATTGGAATGCACAGAGTGCTGGAGACTTTTTAGTTATTGATTGTTATAGGGCACTTGATCCAGATTCATTTACTCAAGTTTATAATGACAGTTTTGTTAAAAAATATTTAACGGCACTTATTAAAAGACAATGGGGACAGAATCTAATTAAGTTTAGAGGCGTTAAATTGCCAGGTGGTATTGAATTAAATGGTAGAGAAATTTATGACGATGCCCAAAGAGAAATAGACCAACTCAAGCAAACTATGATGCTTGAAAATGAATTACCACCTCTCGATCTTATTGGATAATGGCATTAAATCCCTTCTTCTTACAAGGATCTAGTTCTGAACAAAGACTTGTTCAGGAGTTGATTAACGAACAATTGAAAATGTATGGAGTTGATGTAACATACATTCCAAGAAAGATTGTCAATAGAGACACTATACTCAACGAGATTGAAACATCTAAATTTGATGATAATTATACCATTGAAGCATATGTCAATACATATGAAGGTTATTCTGGAGCGGGAGATATTCTAACAAAATTTGGGATGTCTCTTAAAGATGAGTTGACAATTACAATATCTAAAGAAAGATTTGATGATTACATTGCAACGTTTCTTTCTGGAGAAGATACTGATGAAATCATTCTCTCAAGTAGACCAAGAGAAGGTGATCTAGTTT
>Ga0098038_1000987_pt1 | contig 12389 bp, 17 predicted proteins | sample 5B_taG_FD_75051 | JGI IMG/M metagenome (GOLD analysis project Ga0098038, IMG submission 75051) | Marine viral communities from the Subarctic Pacific Ocean - 5B_ETSP_OMZ_AT15132_CsCl metaG | ecosystem: Environmental > Aquatic > Marine > Oceanic | place: Pacific Ocean | collected 2015-01-08 | reverse complement strand
TTCAATCAAGATCAGACTGATCTCAAAGAGGAAGCAAAGCCCGAGCCTGCTGTGACCGGTGACGTGATGCCTCACGAGGAACCCGAGTTCAAAGCCTGCAGTGCAACTGTTGATCGGTGGATCGGAGACGAAGGGCTACCCTTCAGCCAAGGCGGAAACAGGGCTTGCTACAATCCAAGCCTCGACAGCATCAAGATGCCCTTAATGCTTCAGTTCCACAGCCCTGCTGAATACTACCACACGTTCTTCCACGAGATGGCACACAGCACTGGGCACAGCTCACGGCTTGATCGCCTCGAGCCTGCAACGTTCGGGTCCGATCCCTATGCTAAAGAGGAACTGGTCGCTGAATTGACTGCTTCCTTCCTCTCAAATGCTCACGGCATTTTCGCTAAGACTGAGGATAATTCTCAAGCTTACTTTAAGAACTGGGCGGAGGTGCTCAAGGCTGACAAGAAGCTTATCTTTAAGGCATCTAGAGAGGCTCAGAAAGCCTTTGATCTAATCACGAATGCCTAACCACTCACAACGGGTAAGCCCCCATTCTGGGGGCACCCACAACCCACACACACACACAATGGAAAATTCATATATCAGAATCGAAATCGGGCACCCTTGCGGTGCAGGGGCAAGCCACCTATCAACCATCTGGGAGGGTCGAGATGATGAGTGCCCTTGGGATGAACTCGAAGAGGTAGCCAAGGAGGAGGGCAAGGTGCTCGTCTCAAGTTGCCTGTCATGGGTCGCTACCAGCAAGGGCATGGAACTAATCCCCGACTAGGTCGAAACGGGCACCGCCCGTCTGGCAGTTTCTCTGTCACTGATGAGACCATCAGCTAACTACACAACCTACTACTAAAATGAATAAAGAAATACTAATCAAGCTATACAACGAAGCCACCGAATCAACTACTGACCTAATGGATATGGGTCGGAAGGAACTGGCTCAAGAACTACTGACTGAATGCAACTCATTCCTTCAAGCCTACTATCCCGACTACGGGGACAAGCACATTGCAATAATAGATGACCTCGAGCAGGTGATTTTTAGGACGGACGAAGAAAGCAGTCATGCCCGAATGCTCAGCATAAATCTGGGGTATAGCCGTTGCTTTGACTGGCTCGTCAAAGAGGTAGCCAAAGCCTACACCTTGGCATTTGAAAACAAACTGAAGGGTGAGAGACGGGAGCCAACCGGTGACAGTCACATCTTTGGCGATGGAATTTAATTCAAATATAATTGACACTCACTAACCTATTCACGTATTATAAACAATCATAAGGGACAAGCCCCCATTTCGGGGGCACCCTCAACCCACAAAACCACATAAATATAATGAACTCAAAACTAATTAAAGCCCTCGATATAATCACCACCGAAGCGGAGGTATCCGTGCTAGGAGATGACAACTCTGACCCTCACGTTCAGAAGGTGCTCGATGCCCTCGAGTATGTCAGCAAAGAGCTGTGCCTCGAAAAGGTAACCACCTATTGCAGACCCTCATTAGATGCCGTGATGTCCAACCGACTGGGCATGAAGGTGAAGGCAACCGATGCTCAATGGCAACAGGTATCAGATTCTATTTACGATGATGAACAGGCATGGTCTTGCATGGACGAGGCTATCGCTCGTGCTGAGAATGAGCTTATCGATTCTCTGGTCGATGATATGGAAAAGCCTTCACCGGAGTTTAAGGCATGGGACTACGTGCACCACGTTAAGAATAAGAACGAAGACCTCGAGCCTCGCCTTCACATATTCGGCACTGTCATCAAGCAGGAGAACGACAACGTATGGTTGACTGATGACAACAATGACTGCGAAATCATTCGAGTCTTTGCGGACGAGTTGGAGCTAGCGGAAAGCCCCGAAATGCCGTATCGATTTGAGATCATGCACCCGTCTTCGAGCACTGCTGAATTTCAGAAGGAGGCAGTGCACACACTGTCCCTTTATCCTCACTCAAGCAGTGACGAACAGGCAATCATGTGGCGGTCGTTTCGTCGCAAGGCATACGAGGAGGGGCACAAGGTCTATCGTAAATACATCAAGACTGATCACTATTATTACTTCATCCCTGACCTTTACGTCTTCTGTTCAGAAAATTATTCTTAAGGCTTGACACCCACCTCGAAATGAGGTGATACATAAGAAGCCCAGTCGGAGTATCCGATGGGGCACATAAGAAACCACATACTAAATTATGAAAAAACAAAAACCAAATGAACTATACAAGGGCGGAGATGCTGTCCTTTTTTCCTCAATCGTTGTAGCCTGCTCTGGACTAGGAGTCTTGGTTCTCATCACCGTTCAAATCATCATCAACCAATTCAACTAATGCCTAATCACGTAGCTAACGAACTAATAATCAAGGGGGATTCCCCGTCCATCAAAGACTTCATCCGATTTGCCCGTGGCACCGGTATACATTGGAAGGGATCAGACAAGCCGGAGATCGTGAACGATCTTGAGCTTTCTAACTTCGTGCACCCTGACCTTGGTCGAAGGGGCAAGGAACTGTTGATGCCTTACTCAGCCCTAGCAACGGGCGAGCCAATGGGATATGACTGGTGCATAGAAAACTGGGGCACCAAGTGGGGAGCCTACGAGTGTGTGCTCAGGGACGAAGACCACCACGGGGAGGGAATAATCTCTTACCAATTCAACACGGCATGGGAGACGTTCAACAATCGTGTATCGATTGCCATGTCTTCCGCCTTTCCTACACTTAGGTTTGAGCTTACTTACTTTGAACCCGGGATGGGATTCAAGGGTGAGAGAGTCTGGAACTACACCGATGGTTTAGTCATGAAGTGTGTCGATGATTATCGAGACGATGATGATTGCCCTTTTCAATATGAATGTTTAGTATCAGCCGGATAAAATTATGAGAATAAAACTACACACATACCCCGAAGGGGGAGCGAGCCGGATGGCTCAAGATGATATCGTGTCCAAGCTAACAGGCAAGGGACGTTTTACTGACTGCTATGTCGGAGAGTTGGAGGCAGGAGATGAGTATGTTCTTGATCCCAAGATGCCCTTGCCTTCCATCAATGCACAGCAGGCAATCAAGTATATTAATGATAATGAAATATCAGTTCACCCTTTGCCCGGTTCCGTCTGGGAGCTAAGGAGGAACAGCCTCGCATTCTTTACCGGTGAGAAGGGGCAGTCATTGATGGACTGTCTCACTCACATCATTGAGATGGAGGAGTTATAGGTTGTTGTTTATAGGTTGACAGTAGTGAATGAGTCATGCTTCATGTAGGCATGGCTCATTTTTATGATTGCAAACAAGACCCCTTTCTTTGCCTCGATGTGACCACACCGGCACAAGCACGGAAGCAAAGCAAAGTTTACCCATCCGTTACCACCATCCTTGGACTGATCAAAGACCCCTTCCTTGATTCCATCTACCGCCCTCGAATGATAACTGACCTCGCCCGTGAACATCCGGAGTTGCCTTGGCAAGAGCTAGAGAAGCTGTGCTATGGCACCCGGGAGCACCCGGTAAACGGGGACACAATGTATTCAAGTGACTTCGGCACCGCCGTTCACAAGGAGATAGAGGATCAGCTTCAGCACATTTACCTCAGCCCGGGACAGGAGCCAAGAGTTGAGACAGCATGGAGTGACCATGCCACCGCCTTCATTGACTGGGTTGCTGAGGAATCAGTAACACCTCTGGCTACTGAGCACCTAGTTAAATGCAACCGGGTTAAGACCGCCGGGTCGATTGACTTCATTGGCAAGGATCAGAATGACTTGGTATTCTTAGCTGACTACAAGTGCCGGACTAACACTAAGGGTAAGGCTAAGACCTACCCGAAGGACTGCTACCAGTTAGCCATTGAAGCAGACATCATCCGCCGGCACCACAAGTTGGACTACCTACCTGCCTGCATAAGTGTAGTGGTTGACAGCGATACGTGCGAGCACTACCACAAGGAGTGGACAAGGGACGAATGCAAAACCGGGATACAAATTTTTAAGAATGCATCCAAACTTTATTGGCTAACCCGAATGTAATTTATGATAGCACCAAACGAAAGTATAAACGAAGAACCGATCCGTCTCGACGGGTTGGATAACTGTATAATCGGAACAGATGTCCGGGGATACTTGATCTATGATTACGGCAAACTGCTTAATCATTTTGTATTAGAAGGCATGGATGAAGGTGAATCCATGGAGTGGATTGACTACAACATCATGGGGATTCAACCTCAGAATTTTATTATTCTTTTTGATAACTTTGACCTAGATATAACCATGCAATGATATGAATAATACCGCACAAGATACATACGAAAACAGATGCAAAGGGAGAGTCGGCGAGGACGTGTTCGAGGACTACTGCACCCGGAAGGGTGTTCAGTTCTACCGGACTGGCTTCGACGAGAAGCAGGATCAGATTAAAAAGTTTTGGATGATTCATCCTACGATGAGACACATCCCGGACTACCTGATTGAGAACGATAAAGGACAGTTGAGTTGGATACACGTGAAGGGAACACCTCGCCTTAAACTCATTGACTTATTTATTTACTCTCAGTTCGATCAACAGTTCAAGGGTGAGTGCGGATTCTTCCTAGCCTTTTGTTTCAAGGGACAAGACCCTCGCTTCCTCACGTTCCCGGCACTACAGAAGAAGCTGACTGGCTTAACTGTTCAAGAGTGGGACGATGGCAAACAGTATGTCCACCTTCCGTTGTGAACCTATACAAGATAAAGTATAAGCACTGGGGTATGCCGGAGGACTACGTTGGTTGCACGGAGAAGTGGGCACACGATCAGAAGCAAGCGGTCGGATACGTATGCAAGGGCAGACCGGACAAGCAGGGCAACTGCACCACCAAGAAGAATGCCACCCTTACTATCTTATCTGTAGAAGAGATTACCCCATCATCCTAATGACCTACGTTCCCCAAAATAAGTTAGCCCAATGGCGAAAGGATAATGCCCCGGACAAATGTCCTATCCTTGACCGGGCAACCGATGACTTAGTAGTTGATCACGATCATCTCAACGGGGAGATCAGGGCGGTGATCAGCCGGGAAGCTAACACCATGCTTGGTAAGATTGAAAACATTCACCGCAGTATTTGTCGGGGTAGCCCCAAGGATTTACCGCAGGTGTTGTTGAACATAGCTGAGTATCTCAAGGCACCGGCATCCGGGATACTTCATCCGGTTGGTATCAAACAATTAACCTCTAGGTTCAAGCGGAACCTCAACAAGGAGGAACAAGAATTTGCACTACGAAAAATGGGTGCGAAAAAAAGTGAAATAAAATGTTGCAAGAATGTGAATGATCGATCAGTCTTGTATCGAACCTTAGTTAAAACCATATACACTAAATCATGTCAGAAGAAATAACTAAACCTAACCTTCGGGTTAAACTATCAGCGATTCAAGGATCGCTTAAAGCCCCCAAGGGGCAAACAAATAAGTTCGGTGGATACAACTACCGATCAGCAGAGGACATCTTAAATGCAGTCAAGCCTTTGCTTGGCGAGTGGGGATGCTCTCTTGTAGTAAGCGATGAGATTGTAGAAGTAGCCGGACGTATCTACGTTCGTGCTTCAGCAACCATAGCTGACAACGATTCCGATCAGGCTATAGCTTCTCATGCATTCGCACGTGAGGCTGAGTCCAAGAAAGGAATGGACGAGGCACAGATCACCGGGTCAGCATCAAGCTATGCCCGGAAGTATGCTCTCAACGGATTGTTCGCTATCGATGATACGAAGGATCCGGATGCCCTGAACACACATGGCACATCAAACAAACCAAAAACAAAAACCAATAGCTTAGAGGAGCTAATATAATGGAAAAGAAATACGATAACACTAACGGCGGAGCACTGTTCCCCAATGACCGCAAGGAAAAAGACACTCACCCTGATCTACGTGGATCAATTAACGTGGGTGGTGTTGACTACTGGATCAAGGCATGGAAGAAAGATGCCAAGTCCGGTGTCAAGTTCCTGTCACTAGCTGTCAATCCAAAGGATGAGGCAGTAGCGAACAGCAGTCCAGCCGTTAACTCAGACCCATTTTAATAAGTGGAACCGGACATCAACTTCGATAAGGAATGGTGGAGTGAGTTCCGCCGTGAAGAGATCGAGGAGATACTAGCATTGACCGGAGTCAAGAACTCTGACTACACCGGGGGCAAGGGATGTGACAATCCATTTGCTAACTTCGATGGGTCAGAGGAGTTTGGCATTGATCCATTGGTTGGTGTTGCTATCCGGATGCAGGATAAATTTCAAAGGCTCAAAGCCTTTTGTAAAGACGGAGAGTTATCCCTTGATACTAAAGGGGATACAGTTCGTGACATCTACCGGGACTTGATTGGCTACAGCCTCATCAGTCTAGGGATGGTCGAGCGAGACTCTAATTAACTTCGTGGTAAAATACAATGTAGCCTCGACAAGGTGTTGGGGCTACATTTATTTATCAACATGAGACACAAAACAACTATGCAAATACTGGAAGCCATACACGATGCAGTTCAACTTGGAAACAAGTTACATAAAGAAATTGACACACAAAAAATACCTAAAAAAGAACAAGAGAACATTAAGTATTTGGGTCAATGCCTGCGGTCTATGGACTTCATCTTAAGCGATGAACGAAATAGAAACTCTACCACATAATGCAGAAGCAGAGGAAGCTGTCATAGCTTGCTGTCTTCTTGATGACTCACCGGCTAACTACAATTCTGTTACAGAATTAGTAAGTGCCGATGACTTCTACATCCATAGGAACCAATGTATCTTTGGTGCCCTAGGTAAGCTAGCTGATGCTAGCCTGCCGGTGGATGAGATACATCTGTCCGAACAACTAACCCGTGACGATAACCTTGATGCCGTAGGTGGAGTAGCTTCCATCTACAGTATCATGGATCGGGTCGAGACTTCCATGCAGATGCATCACTATGCAAAGATAGTTAAGGAGAAGTCCAACCTACGTAAGATGAACCGGGCATACCGGGTAGCAACCGAAAGCATAATGACTCAGTCGGATTCGGCTGAGAACATTAAGCACACTGTTGACTCAGAGGTTAACCGGATTCACTTCACCCAAGAGAAGCCCAATGATTTAAGCTCAACGGCTGAGGAGATTAAGGACGAGTTCCGAAAGATGCTAGCCGGAGAGTTTGTCACGGATGCATTGCCTACTCACATCGGTAAACTCGATCAGCAGTTAGGCAACCGGGGCATAGCACCGGGCGAGGTGATCACCCTTGCGGCACCGACATCATGCGGTAAGTCAGCCTTAGCTCTTAACATAGCCCTTAAGTCAGTCACTCACAACAATGCACCGTGTGCTGTATTCTCCTTGGAGATGCCACAGAAGCAGTTGTTTAAACGAATGGCTCAGACTCTAGCCGGGGTGAACATCAAGCAGATAAGTGATGGTGTTATCTCCGACGAGAACATGAAGAAGGTTGATGAAGCAATCGATCAGCTTCACTCCGTTCCGCTATACACCAGTCACAACGTCAAGTCAGCAGAGGATCTGGCATCTCAACTACGTAAGCTAGTGGACAAGCAAGGTGTAAAGCTAGCCGTGATTGATTACCTTCAACTCATCCCGTTTAATTCCGGGAAGGTTGGCAAGGCGGAAGGCATTGCAAACATCTCTCATAAGATTAAGCAACTCGCCCTTGAGTTAAACATCGGTATCCTACTGTTGGCACAAGTCAATCGTGAGGGTGCCAAGCGAGAGGGAGGCTTGGACATCTATGATCTAAAGGACTCCGGAGATATTGAGAATGATGCGGACGTTGTCCTTCTCATGTATCCGCAACAGGGTAACTTCGAGGACTCAAAGATGACTGACTCGAACGGACCATACACTAACCTTGAGTATAAGATAGCTAAGAATCGTGAAGGCGAACGAGGCACCATCGGATACTTTAAATTCTACCACATAACAGGAAGATTCTACTAATGAATAATAAATATAAAATACTAGAAGCAGTAAGCACTTCATGCGAGGTGCCCGTAAAAATAATATCAGGTTCACGTCGAACAAAGAAGGCATCCTATGCCCGGGACATCTGTTCGTTCCTCATGCACAAGTGCGGATACTCACACGAAAACATCAGCCGGATACTCAACCGGGAAAGAACATCGGTAACTCATGGTATCAAACGTGTAAGCAAACGGATCCAAGAGGACAGTAATCGTGGACGATTCATGAGGGTTCACATCCGGGATATACTTGACAACTCTCTCAAGATGAACTATATAAGTATAGATGAATGATACTAATATAGAACGACTTCAGGTCCGGATTGATTTGATCCGGGCAGAATCACGGATGGTTTCCTATCAGATAGAGAGACTCGAGGAACGGAGGCACGAGCTACAGCAGGAGAAAGCCCACATCAAGTCGGCTCTTACCAAAGAATCTAAGTGATATAATCTATACCGGAGTAAGTGTTAGCAGTGATGCCCACAAGGTCTGCTCTTAGACCTAGTTAAATCTCCAGTGTGTGGTAAGCCTCACCCTTGTTAATTCAGGGGTGAGGCTTTTTGCTACCTGAAGACTCGAGGATCCATCAAGGGAGTAAACTCTTGGGGGTCATTGAAATCTGTCGGATCAGATCGCGGAACATACGGTCTCTCTTGACCCGGGAGTATTAACTCATCCTTGCCTTCCGTGAACATCTTCCTCTGCCTTATCTCGCGGATTTGATCTTGCCCTGCATCGGAGTATCTCCAATACCATAGCTCGTCCCCGGGCAATAACAGCTTCAACCCTTCGGCAACAATATCGTCTGACCTTACGATCCGTTCAATGTTTTCCAATAAACTTCCACCAGCCGGAGCGAAATACTGCAATCCGCCCTTGATGATGCCCACCTTCTTCATGTTCTCGACAGTAAATTTATTCATAATCCCGGTTGCAAGCAGGAGATTCTCCATGATTAAGTCGTCCATGTATATCGGCTTACCGGCAAAGAATAATTTAATCATGTCAACGGGTATGCCGCACATCATCATGAATCCAGCTATCTGAATCATGTTTCTTACTCCTCTAATCCGGTCAGGCAAATTGCCCCTCTTGCCTGAAACCTGCTCGGGGATAATCATTTCCAATGTCTGAGATCTAATGAAAGAAAAGTGCTTGACAGTAAATGACATCAAGTTAAATCCTATCCGAAGATTCGGGAACCTACCGTATAGCTCCGGCATCTCAAATCTACCTATCGGTTGTTGATCAGACAGCTTGTTGTATAGAGCCTCAAGGACAAAGTCATTTTTTACACCTGCCTTTAGTGCGGCAATAGTAAATATATATTGATCCCCTTGGATAAACTTAAGTTGACTGACGAGTTTCTTGTATTTATTGGAAGTCTTGGGAGCCTTTGCTTGGCTTTGCATTTGATACCAAGCGGCATTGATGGTGCTTGACTTCATCTTGCGGTCAAACCTAGAGAATCCTGTTAACTTCGTCTGAGCATTGAACAACTTTGACAGCTTTGCATCATTCAAGTTAGAGATTTCTTCGCTGATTACTTTACCTGCCTTTCCTATTTCTTCTAAGGCTATCTCTGGTTTAAGAAAACCCTTGGCGGTATTCGTAAGTCCGAAGCGATACAAGTTAAGTGCTTGGTCCTTGAACTGAACCAACGTCGAACCGAAGTTAGTAAGGAATGCATTGTATGTTAGTCCACGTAGTATCTGGAATGGCTTTATCTCTGAACCGTGACTTCCGAAAACGGAGTCAACCGTGCTCATTAATTGTTTGAGATCATCCTCACTTAGTTGACCGTTCTTCCGAAGATCGTTTATTAAGTATCCGAGTTCTCCGGGACGTTTGACACCGTCTTCCTCCTTTGTCCCAAGAAGCCTTCTAGTTTCTACGGCATTAGTTGTTTCCATCAGATACTTTGCAAACGAATCAATGGGATCGTCATACATATCAAGCATATCATCAGGGATTAAATCAATCGCTCGTGGTTTAAGGTTTCCGGGAACCCTTACTCCAGCCGGCAATGAATTAAAATTCCTGCGAACGTAGTTCTCTAGGGCTATGGCTTCGTCAGCTTCCGTCAATGGATCCTTGCCCTTTGATACACGGTCACGATTAACTATAGCAATTATTTCATCCGCCTGATTCTTTGTTAAGCCAAGTTTTTTCCTCAGCTTCTTCATGCTCTTTATACTACGTGGGAAAAATCCCCCAAGATAATCAGATTCATAACCAACTGATTGCTGTTGATCATACTTCTTGTCCATCAGTCCCCTGAACTTATTATGATACCAATCATACAGACCGTGCTTTCTTAACAGCTTGTCACGTTTGGCAATAAGCTCTGCACGTTTCTTTGGATCAAGGCTACCCTTACGGTTTTTTTGAAAACGTATTCTTACCTTCGCATCCCGGTTAAACCTTTGGTAAACCCTAGGGTTATCTGGGTTAACTTCTATGGCATTACGTGCCAATACAAGTCCACCAATCTGTATAACTTCGTCAGCAGATATGACGGGCTTGCCGGTTTCTTTGCTGTAGAAGTAAGATGCACGTTCCGGATTCATTCCAACCTGTGTCCATTCTCCGCCGGCTAGATATTGTTCGGCTTCCTGCTTTATGTTCTTCAGATTATCGTTAACAAAACTACCATGCATCCGTGCAATGGTTGCCTTCTGTCCACCGGCGGCTATGCTCATTGCGGCATCAGGTTGACTAAAGAATTTAACGTCACGTATTCTGGCAAACTGTCCGTAAGCCAATACATTTCCATTCTCTGTTTCACCGTTGTGAAGCGAAACAATATACTTTGCATACCGCCTGTATGATGGAATGTCTAGTCTTAAACTAACACGAACACCATCCTCAATCTGTGTGTTAACACCAAGTATAGGATTAGGAAGACCGGTTCTGGTTTTGTTATCATCAAGTGAATAGGCTATCTCCTTCTGTGTTACAACGTCAGGGACGGTTGCAAACTCACTCATGGGAAGTTTGATGTCAGGGTGACCGGGAATAAGCCCGGCTAGTTGACGATAGCGAATACGTTTTTCTAGTATTCTTTTTTGCAGTGATTGATTGTTGGGGTTCTTCAGTAGTTCTTTTTCTAATTCCCTTAACTGCATGGCTTCGGGTTTAAGAACGTAGTCCCTTGATCTTTTGACACGAACTTCCCCTGTCTCCGGATCATAGGTCCGGAACTTGTCTCGATCATCTTGACCGATGTTGAGTATTTCGTCTGGACTTTCGTCGGTATAAGTTACACCCTCTACCGGCTCCCGGTAGTTCAGTTGCCTCTTAACAATTATGCCCGAAGGCTCAATGACATCAGGTGCTTTATCGATTCCCGTTGCCTGACTTTGGAGGTAGGAGAAGTAGGCTTGGGTATCGACACCGGCTTGGTCATACCAAGCTCCGTCAAGACTTCTAGAGTCGGTTTGTCTTTTGATGATTTTTCCATTTTTATCCTTTAATATAAATCTATGTTCTGGTTCGTAGTTAGATTGCTTGGGATCGTTTTGTTTTGAGATCTCTTTTTGAATCGTATCTATCTCGTCAAATGTATAGGTGTTGCCATCGGAGTCAACAAATTCGTATCTGAATGATTGATTATTTTCTTTTATAAAAGAAAAGTTAAAGTTGTAGTCTCCATACTTGCCGTTCCTGATTCCGGCTTTATAGATTTTGCCGAAGTCTTTACGTTGTAATATAGCATCAATGGACCCGTGACTTACCTCTTGACCAGATCGTGCCACCCAAGTTTCCCAGTGAAAGCGACCAACATCTCCTGAATCGGTCACACCAATTTGCTTGTATGCTTCTTGAATCTGTGTCCGAGTTTGTCTAACGGCTATCTCATTAAGCACCAGACCTGACAGATCCAGAGTAATTCCTGCAAAGCCTGCCTTCTTTGTGTTTCCGTATTTAAAATCAGAACCATCATAGAGGGTTGCCTTCCGGGGATTAAGATTATATTTCTTTATGATGGAGTCCCGGTCAAAGAACTGATCAGTCCGAACACGATCAATGACGTATAGGTCCTGATGACCGGTAGTCAACAAGACGAAGTCAAAGATCTTATTATTGAAATACATTTTGTTAGCAACACCGTGCCACTTCTTTCTTAGCTCGAGTGTTGGTGTGTCCTTATCGGTAAGCAATGAATGCAATACTTCGATCTTGGTCATTCCATCAAACTCTCCGCCACTAATGGTGTCGTTAATCTTGGTTAAGAAGTTTCGTCCAAATGAATTTAGATTTGAAACGGCTCCCGTCCCTGCACCCGTCCCGGGCAACAAGGTTTGTTTTGCCCAAGCCAAATATGTATCAAGGTCAAACCTACCCTCAATAGCTAACTGAATCCATTGATCGATACCGGCATCAATGGCACGT
>Ga0098038_1000983_pt1 | contig 12431 bp, 15 predicted proteins | sample 5B_taG_FD_75051 | JGI IMG/M metagenome (GOLD analysis project Ga0098038, IMG submission 75051) | Marine viral communities from the Subarctic Pacific Ocean - 5B_ETSP_OMZ_AT15132_CsCl metaG | ecosystem: Environmental > Aquatic > Marine > Oceanic | place: Pacific Ocean | collected 2015-01-08 | reverse complement strand
TTAAATTATGACCCACTTGCGAATACGGACGACTTTAGTTGTATTCTCCCTATTTACGGATGTACCGATTCAACAATGTGGAATTATAATCCTTTAGCAAATGTGGATAACGGTACCTGTGAAGTATTCGTATATGGTTGTATGGACCCTATAATGTTTAATTATAATCCATTAGCAAACACCAATCAGGTTAGTGCGACAGACATTACTAGTCCGTGTATACCTATTATTTACGGATGTACAGATTCAACAGCATTTAATTACGACCCTTACGCTAATACAGATAATGGTACCTGTGAAGCGATAGTATTGGGTTGTACAGATGACTATGATTTTCCTGGGTATCTTTACACAACTTATCCTAATTATTTACCAGGATTTACAAGTGTGATGACATATAATATTAACCCATTAGCTAATACCGATGACGGGAGTTGCTTATATTATGATAATACTACGGTAACAGGACCTGGAACACCTTATTGGTTAAATGATTCATGTTACGCTTGGGTTATTTATGAAGTGGACCCATACTGTCTAACCAATCAGTGGGATAGTTTTTGTCAATCACAATATGATTATTGTGAATTTGGTACACCTATAGGGTTAAACGATTTAACAAGGGAACAAATATTAATTTTTCCTAACCCTACACGAGATAAAATTACTATAAAGTGTAACCAGGAAATTAGTTTTACACTTTATGACCTATTAGGTAAAAATTTATTAAAAGTTAAAGATACTAAAACTGAAGTGATAGATTTAAGTGGATATTCAAAAGGTATTTATAATATACAGATTGATTATAAAGGAATAATTTTAAATCATAAAATCATTAAACAATGAAGAAGGTAAATAATTTTATAAAATCTAACATACTAACAGTATATGTTGGGGTATTCTTAATTTTCTTTATATTGATGTTAAGTGCGTGTGAAAAAGAACCACTAGAACCCTACTCCCCACCCCAAGCTGTAAATCCAGCAGAAATTGAGGGGTTGTGGGATATAACTAATTTTACTTTATTAGAGGAAGGGTATAGGTTAGATGTTTCTGCGTGGGTTGTGTATGTAGATGATTCGGTGAGTGATGTAGGTACTCTTATGTTTCATAATGGGTTATGTTGTGGTGGTCTATGTCAAGCAGGTGTTGCGGACTTTACTTTAATTTATGGAACACGAGCAGAAGGGTACGAACCTTCTATGAGATGGGGTGATAACCATAACTCTCTCTTACAAGATACGTCCAGTTTAGGTTGGAATTGGAGGGCTGAAAAACCACTATGTAATGTAAGTAATTATACATATGAATATAACCCCGCACAATATTTTTTAGGGGTGGGTCTAGAAGAATGGACCACAACATATAAAACAGAGGATAAATGGATAATTGAAAACATCAGAACCTATAACGATGAGTTAGAATTAACGGGGGAACATTATCAGTATAGGGAATTAACACTAGAAAGATAGATTTTATGGCAACTACAAAAGCAGAAGGATTTTTACAAAAAATTGACCCACAAATGTGGATAACCCTTATAGGGTTTGTCTTCACATTAGGATTAATCTATGGGGAGTTTCAACAAATGAAGAACCAGATAATGATTTTTGAAGAAAAGCAAAAATTATTTGACGAAGAATTTGGAGATGAAACTGTGATGGTATTGGAAAAGTTTGAACAAATGGAGGAAAAGTTTGAAATGGAGTTAGAAGTAGTAGAGAATAGATTGGATAAAAAAATTAAAACAATTAATACATTAGAAGATAAAGTTTTTGCCATCACAAAAGAAATTGACGTAGAATTTAAAAAATTAAACCTTCAAATCCTGAGTCTAGGGGGACATGATATAACAAAAGAATAATATGAAAAATTTATTAATTATAATAACCATTTTTTTTCCTCTTTTTATTTCTGCACAAACTGATTCTACTACAGTAGATTTAAATCAAAATTGGTTTAAGACAAATATTGTTGATGGGTTAGAGATTTATTTCGCAGGGGTTTATGGGAGACCTAATGATTTTTCGGACCAGACATTAAAAGATGATTATGGTTTTACTTTAGGGTTTAAAAAGAAAGCTAGTGAATTATGTATAACTTGTCCTAAAAATGAATTTGGTAGAAAAGATGATGAGTTAAAAGAAGACGAGGGTAAAGAATCATACGCGTTTAATAAACAGGGGTTGGAATATACTATTACTTGGAGTTACTTTAGAGACGATAATAAACCTTTCAGTGAGGACAGACAATCAATTAGGTATACAAAACTATTCAAAAAGTGGGGAGTTTGGACTGAAGTTGACCATAGAAATAGAGTTTTTGAAGATATTTCGGAGTCTGGTTCCAACCAAGAGTATGTGAAAGGTGGGATAAGAATATTATATAGAGCTACAGATTGGTTAAATATTACAGGTGGGGTCAACGCAAGGACCAATCCGTTTGTTTCTTATACTAACGAATTCATTAGTTGGTATGAAGGAGCTTCCTGGGATACAGAATCTTCTGCACAAAATGTATTTTATGATTTTGACAATAATGGTGACTGGACAGATGAAGAATTAGTGGGTACTTATACGGAAATTTTAGACCCTGTTTTAAATGAACCATATGTGACTAATAGGTATAATGCAAAAAAAGAGATTTGGGTTGCTTCCGCTTCACCCGTAATTGGGGTGGACATCCTAACTGAGTCAAGAGTATACTTTTTTAATTTATTTATTAATGTTTATCCATACCCTTACGATGTAATCAAACCAGAAGTAGAATATGTCACCTCGGGTAATGAGATAGAATTAAAAGCTTTTGGTATGGAAGCAGATTGGGCACCAACTGAATCCATTACGGAATTTGATGCTGGTTTGAGTATCGGACTTAAATTAGGAAAAGGATTTTCTGCGGAAGTGAACGGAGAAATATCTAACTACTATGGGGTATATAACTACAGAACCCAACTTGGTCTCAAGTACAAAATAAAGTAAAATGCAACAACCAACTAACCCCACCATTAAGATATTTGGAACATACGTTCTACTCTTATTCATTTTACTCTTTACCTCAGGAAAAGTATTTTCACAAGTTATAACTATACAAGACCAACAAACCCTGGAACCAATACCATTTGTTAATATCTCATCCTATCAAATGCTTACATCAGAAACCTCTAATGGTTTTGTTACAGATTCAATTAGGGTTGGTACCACAACAGATATAAATGGTCATGCTGATATTTCCGACTGGTCAGACGATATGTTACTACATATTTCATTTCTTGGTTACGAAAAACGAAAAATAACAAAGGGTGAAATACTTGAAAAGAATAATATTGTTTTCTTAAGGGAAACAGCACAATTTTTAGAACAAGTAGTTGTTTCTGCAAGTAAATTTAGAGAAAAAAGAGAAGATGTAGCTTACTCCATAGAATCATTGGATAGAAAAACAATAGAAACCTCAAATGTAACCCAAACTCCCGACCTACTAACTAAGACAAATGGTGTTACCTTACAAAAATCACAATTAGGTGGTGGTTCCCCAATCATAAGAGGATTCGAAGCTAACAGAGTATTGTTAGTCGTAGATGGGGTGAGAATGAATAACGCAATTTATCGTTCTGGTCACCTACAAAATTCTTTAACAATTGACCCTAACGCTATAGAAATAGTAGAAGTTGTATTCGGACCATCATCAACGATATATGGAAGTGACGCTCTGGGGGGAGTAATACACTTTTATACACGTAAACCACAATTTAGTAAAAATGATAAAATATTTACTCAAACAAGGGTTGTAAGTCGTATGTCCCTTGTTGATGAAGGTATGTCCACCCACATAGATTACAATATAGGTGGTAAGAATATTGCTAATTTTACTAGTTTAACATATACGAGTTTTGGTAATTTAACAATGGGTCAAAATAGAAATCACGGATATAGTGAGTGGGGTTTGGTAAATCACCACCTTAATGAGGATGGTCTGATGGTTGAAAACGAAGACCCCAACATACAAGTGGGTACAGGGTACGAACAATACGACTTATTAAATAATTTAACTTGGAAAGTCACACCCAACATTATCGTGAGGTGGAACACACAACTGTCAACTACTACAGATATTCCTAGATACGATAATTTACAAGATTATAATGACGATGAATTAAAATGGAGTGAATGGCATTATGGACCTCAAACTAGGTTATTTACTTCAATACAAAGTAGTTTTTATAAACCAACAAAATTATATGACCAATTCAAACTTACGACAGCCTATCAATTCATAGAAGAGGATAGGATTACTAGAAGATACCAATCCCCAGACTATAACAATACGTATGTAGATGTACACGTCTCTAGTATTAATATGGATTTCTCAAAGAAAAAACTATTATATGGTTTTGAATTTGTGAATAATCAAGTAATGTCTACCGCTACCGAAGGGACACAACCAAGATACCCATCAGGTGGGAGTGACTTAACATCAGTTGCTGCTTACACAACATATAAACATCACTTTTCAGAAAAGTTTCTAATGGCGGGTGGACTAAGATACTCTTCCATATTTGCTAACATGTCATTTAACAATACCGACCCAGTATTCGTTACTGATAATATAAATACAATAAATGGTGCACTTACAGGAAATATAAATAGTGTGTGGAAACCAGGGAATGGTTGGAAGTTGGATGTAGTGGGTAGTACCGGATTTAGAAGTCCAAACATTGATGATTACGGTAAAGTATTTGTTAAGAGAGGTGATATGGTTATTCCTAATCCAGAACTTACACCTGAATATGCTTATAATACAGAAGGGAGTCTCACAAAAACTTGGTCTACAGTCTCTTTAGCTGGTACCATATATCATACATGGTTAAGGGATGCAATAACAAAACAAGATTTAGGATACACCCAAATACAGGAGGGTGAGGACGTAAATGTACAAACTCTAATGAATACTGATAAAGCTTATGTTAGGGGTGTTTCACTCGTGGGGAAATACGAACCTTTAAAAGTACTTTACTTCGAGTCTTCATTTAATTTACAAAAAGGATATGATATCTCGAATGATGAACCTTTAGGTCATATTCCTCCAGCGTATGGTAAATTTTTAACGAGATTAAAAGTTAAAAAATTTGAAGGTAGGTTTTGGTATGATTATGCTTTACCTAAATTATTAGAGAATTCTAATAATACGACTGATAATACTGATTTAGCGACAGAAGACGGGTGGCCTTTTTGGTATACATTTAATATGAGTATGGCCTATAAATTTCATAAAGGTCTTACGGTACAAATAGGGTTGGAAAATTTAATGGACCTTCACTATAGAACATTTTCTTCTGGTCTTTCAGCACCAGGAAGAAATGTGATAATAAAAGCACAATATAAATTTTAAAAAGATGGATTGGAAAAAAATAGGTACTAAAGTACTAGACTATTTAAAAGACTATGGACATCATGCATTATTACTGTTTGCTGGTTGGGAATTAAAATCAGCTGACTGGATGGTATTTGTTTGTTCAATAGCAATCTGGGCTCTTATCAACGAGGTAAGAAAGTATACCAGAAAATAATAATATTTATTAAAAAATTAAAAAAATGAACACATTATTAAATTATGTAAAAAATTATGCAGGACATCTATTACTTTTCGCTTATACATGTGAAGTAATAAATGGTGACCATTTAGTTGCACAAGCTCTTTTATTGGGGTGGATTGTATGGAAAGAATGGAAATGTAATTCTGGATGTTGTAAAAGAAAATAAGTTATGACCATCGCTAGAGTTATTATTACCTTTGGAGTTCTAATTATTTTTGCGTGGTTAGTTTATCTTATATTTTTCGAGGAGGTTACGGGGAGTACCCGTGACCTTCTTTTTATCTTGATTGGGGGATTTCTAAGTTCCTTTCAGAATATCATAGATTATTGGTTTAAAAAAGAAAAAAAAGATGGGTGAAGGAATAGGGTATGACACATCTAAAGCAGGGACTGATTGCACTTGGATTACCGCTACCGACTTATGGAGTGAAGCTTATTATACGTGGTTAAATGCTTGTTTTAAAGATGGTGGGGGTACAACCGCACAACTAACTCGTATAAGAAAGGGTAAAAAAGAATTCCAAAGAAAGTTCTGTAAATTGGTAGCAGAAATAAAAGGTGAAGAATATGAAGAGACCAAATATTTTAGACCGACTATAAAAGTTACCGCATCAGATGTACGTTTAGTCGAGAAAGAACTGAAAAAGATAAATTTAAATGTATTTATAAATAAAAAGAAATAATATGTATCCATTATATTCAGACAAATCTAACCTATTCGAATGCCAAATACAACTAGAGGGTTGTTCCCTTAATGAAGCTTCAGCAAGATTAATTATTGAGAGTGATAAAAACTCTTTAGTTTTTAATGGTGAAATAGATAGAAATGGAGCTTGTCTAATACCCATTAAAAATCTAAAAGGTCTAGTGAGTGAAAATGGAGGGCTTAAATTAGAGGTAATAGCTGATGATATGTATTTTAGTCCTTGGGAATCTGAATATGAATTAAAACAATCAAAAAAAGTGACGGTTGAGGTTAAAACCCCTACTCAAAACAAGTCAAAACTTTTTGAAAGTAATAAACCTAAAATCAACGTAACTTTTAAAGACCCTAAACCATTAAAAAGGCAAACTACAAAAAAAGTAGTAAAAGAAAGTAAATCTAAAGAGTTTAGTAAAAAAGATTTAACTGCTCTTTTAAAACGTCTACGTGGATAATTTACTTTCATAACCTTAGGGGGTAACTTTGAGTTATGGCAGATTTATCCAATCTTCAAATATCAGAAAGTTTTCAGAGGGTTCTCCAACGAGACCCCACTACTGGGTTTCTACAAGACCTAGTAGGAGCTATTCCATCCAACATTATATTTAATGGGACTACATTAAGATATATTGACGGTAATCAACAAAGTGGTTATGTCTTAACTTCTGATGCAAATGGAAATGCAAGTTGGGCTGTTGCAGGTGGTGGAGGTGTAGATGTATACTGGTCCGCAAATACAGATGGTAGTATATCTACATCAGGTGATAGTAATGTGCAATTAAACGGTACACTAACTGTTGGTGTAAATGACGCTGGACATGATGTTAGATTCTTTGGAGCCACTGCTGGTAAAAATATGTTATGGGATGAAAGTGATGACGCCTTAGAATTAACCGACAATACCAGACTTAAATTTGGTGCTGGTGATGATTTACAAATTTATAGTGATGGTACTAATGGGAGAATATCGGTTGGTAGTGGGTTATTACAGGTTCAGGGTGATACATTAGATTTTACTGATGGTGGTGCTACAAGTTATCTTTTCAGAGGAGTAGCCGCGGGTCCCGTTTCCTTATATCATTCAGGCAACAGGAAATTAGATACCGCAGGGGATGGTGTACACGTTGAAGGACTCTTATCCGCTACCAGTTCAGTAGTAACCACAACCTACTCTTTCCCAACAGCTACCTTACTTAGCCAAGCTTCCGATTCAAATGTAAGGTTGGGGGACGATTCCAGCCTTGACACATTTGATTATGGAAAAGACCCTAATGTAAAACACTATTTCAATGGTACAAGCTTAACATCTCAAGGAGCCATATTATCAAGTGGAAAAACTTTTATAGGTAGTATAGATAATGCAGGTGCTTCATATGGAGAAGACAAAATATTAGTAGCACAAGGTGATGGAGAAGTTGAGTATTTAGGCAGAACAGATTTAAAGAATTATTTAAGTATCACGGATTACTTTACAGCGAGTACTGCAAACGGCAACGCAATTGTTAATAGTGGTATGACAACATCTAAGGTGGGTATTGGTACAACTATCCCTAACCATACTCTATCTGTTTCAGGTACTGTTTCAGCCTCTTCTAATGTTCATATACAAGGAGACTTAGGTATTAGTGCAAACACTTATTTTAATGATTCTAGTTCCGTGAATGATGGAAGATTAAATTTTGGTAATAGTCAAGATTTAGCTATATATCACGATGGGTCGGATTCATATATCCAAGAATCTGGTACGGGAAGATTACATTTAAAAGGTGGGGGTGGTATAGATGTAGTATCACCAGCTGATGAAAGTATGGCGATATTTAACGCTAATAGTTCTGTCGACCTTTACTTTAATAATAGTTTAAAAATTAATACTACAACTGATGGGGCACACGTTACAGGGACTTTGTCTGCTTCAAGTTCAGTAATAACCTCATCTTACGCTTTCCCAACAGCTCTCTTACTTAGCCAAGGTAACGCTGCAAATGTAAGGTTAGGATATGACGCAAGTCTTGAAACATTTGAGTATGGAAAAGACAGCGATGTAATACACACTTTCAATGGTACAAGCTTAACGTCTCAGGGTGCCGTAATATCAAGTGGAAAAACTTTTATAGGACAGATAGATGCAGCAGGCGGAGGATACACCACCGATAAAATATTAGTTGCACAAGGTGATGGTGAAGTGGAGTACTTAACTACCGAAGAGTTAAAAGAAGATATAGGTATATCAGAATACTGGTCTGCGAGTACTGCAAACGCCAACGCGATTGTTAATAGTGGGATGACCACTTCTAAAGTAGGTATAGGGACTACAATCCCTAATCATGAGTTAAGTGTGTCAGGAACAATATCCGCGACCTCATCCATCTACGGATTTCAAATAGAAATAGGTGATGATAGATATATTGGTAGTGCAAGTGACAGTGATGCAATTCAAATTAAAGGAAATGGTACAGTTAGTCTTACTCAAAGCCTTACTTTAGAAGACGGTAAATACATATATTTCGGTAATGGTTTAGATGGTCAAATATTTGTTGATAGTGACGACCTATATATCCAAAACGTGACCTCAGACAAAGATATTATATTTAGAGGAAATGATAATGGAGGTACTGTCACCGCATTAAAACTTGATATGTCGGATGCAGGTACCGCTGTATTTGGTAATGAGATACAACTAGCTGATAACAACGCAATTAAATTTGGATTAAGTGATGATGGTAAAATATTTGAAGAAAGTACACACTTAGTTATCCAATCTACTCAAAGTGATTCTGATATTCTATTTCATGGCAACGATAATGGTAGTGTGGTAAACGCTGCTAGGTTAGAGATGGCTAGTACATCTTTAATAGTAAAAGGGAATATAATATTATCAGGTGGTAGTAGTAAAGGGAATTTTGCTATAGGTGGAGCACAAGGATTAGAAGATAGTATTTTTCTTACTCCTATGGATTTTTATAGTACAAATCTAAACATAGCATCAGGTGGTAGGAGTGGTGCTGGTTATATAAGAAACCCAGGATATATGCAATCCACTACCGCCAGTCAACCCCAGTACGCTAGTTATGTTGTGCCATATGGGTATCGAATAAGTAGAGCTGCTTGTTACGCAGACGCGGGTACATGTACTGTATATTCAGGTTCTCCACTAAGTCCACTTTCCGTTACAGTTAGTTTATCGCCTATTGCAGTTCAGGATACTCCTACAGATTGTGATAATTTTACAACTTTGGACACTTATGTGGATAGTGATGGTTGTGGTTCGTACGTAGTCGTAGCATGGACTCCTGCAGGGGCTGGAAATGCATTATTTGGTGCTGGATTAATAATAGACTCAACTTAATATGTTAAAATACGGTAAAGATATAAATGGGGATGACATACTTTTAGAGGTGTGTGAAAAAGGTGTAGCTCAAGTTATGATGGCTTGGGAAAAACCTTATATGGAAGCTTGTATAAATAAATTACAACCTAAGGGTCATGTGTTAGAAATAGGGTTTGGTATGGGGTATTCCGCAACCCAAATACAAAAATTTAAACCTAAAAGTTATACAATAATAGAGTGTGATAAAACAGTACTTAAAAAGTGTAAAGAATGGGCTAAAAATTATGACAATGTAACAATTATAGAATCTACATGGCAGGAAGCTGTGGTCCACAAAAAATTAAAAGTTTACGATGAAATATTTTTTGATGACCAACCACTACTAGAAAATAAAGGTATGGTCCAAGATAGTGGAAGGATGAAACTTTTTATGCAATTATTAACAGAATATAAAAATATTAAAAATGGTACAAAAATGAGTGGTTATCTTTGTGCCGATTCTACAGACGAAAGACACAGACAATTAAAAAACTTTTATTCGAGTATTAAATCTTTTAGTAACCCAGGAAAATGGATTTGGGAAAGTGAAGACTTTGAAGTAGACGTGAGTAACATTACCACATACCACGAAAGTAAAAATTCAGCTATAATTCCTTTAATGACATTTCAACAAGAGAATTCATATATATTTATAAGATAAAAGATATGGGATTAGATATTACAGCAGTTTCAAAATTACAACCAGTAGATTTACCAGAAGGTATAGAACTATGGAGTGATGAGTATTATGATTGGGAGGAAAAACAAGATAGTAATGTATGGAATCTTCATCCTCATAGCTATTTTGAGGAACAATTCCAAGGTCTAGAAGAAGGGCCTCATATTTATTTAGGAGCTGATTATGGTCATAGAGCAGGTTCATATTCAGGTTATGGTCAATGGAGAGATTGGTTAGCGAGAGCAGCTTATGGGAAACGTATAGAGGCAGTATGGGAGGATATAGATAGTGGTGGTTATGGGGGTCCATTTGCTGAATTAATTAATTTTCCTGATAACGAGGGCACTATAGGACCTGTAATATCTAAAAAACTTTACCGTGACTTTGTTTTGTTAGAAGATGATATAATGGACGAGGTGGATTCATGGTATCTAAAACAACATCCCACAAACACTATAAGTCTTGATGACTTTAAGTGGTTCCAGTCAAAATATAAAGACTGGAAAAAGACATTCAAAGTAGCATCTGATGAGGGTGCTGTATTTTTTCACTAAAAACTTTCTTATTAAACTTGTCAGTCTGATAAGTTTTTTTAACTTTACATAAAATATATTAAAACAAGGCCAAATAAACGGTTTATTTTTTTGATAAATTATCTAATTATGTGTATCATTAATGTGGTAAAAGAAATTAAAAAACTTAAAAATGCAGGGAAAGAGTAATAAACAATATGAAGATAGTACAAGGTTTACCTTGATTGGTTGGGTAGGAATAATTGTAATAATTTTTCTACTTACTTTAGGTGTGGGTGAATACACTGGATTTAATAAAGAAGTAAGAGAAGGGTTAGAGAATGACCCAAGACCTCTAACACCACTAGTTAATTATATGCACCCAAATAGTTGGACTGTAGAAGACTCTACTAGAATAGTAGATAGTTTAAGGTGTAATGACTCCATATTCAACTCTATGATTGAAACTAATCATACTATAGATACCATTAATGTGATATTGGATAGAATCATGAGTAAATTAGACTCTTTAGAAGAAAGAGACCCAGATATGATGTACCACAGAGAATATCATGGTAAAGAAGGTAAAAATGGAGAATGGGGAGAATATGTACCCACAGAAAATGATGAGTGGGGTGACCAAGGACCATGTGGTGGAGATGAGTGGGTAGATGAAAACGAAATGCATTATATAGATGAAGATGTAATGTGGATAGGAAACGATGGTGACACCATATGGGAATAATCAATAACTACTTAATTTAAAAATAAAAATGGGCAATTGGGAAGATTTTTGGTGGGAAACACACCAAGAAATACAAGACTTAGGGTTACAAAAACAGTTTGATAAACAACTAAAAAAGATGAGTGACCAAGATAAACATAGATATAAAGATACCCGTGGTAAGTGGGAATACGCTAAAACTAAAGTAATTAATGAACATAATAACAAAAATGAAAAAAACGAGAACACAAAGAAAACCAAAGTACGATAGGAGGAGAGCTTTGGATTGTAGATTACTAGAGAAAAGTAAAAAGAACCCAGGTTATTTTAAATATGAAGTGACTATAGGAGAAAAAGATGGTACCGTACATAAAGAACCAGCTTATGGTAGAGATATGCAAGATGCTATTTCTAGACTAATTTGGAAAGAAAGAACAATAAAAATAGAAAAGAAAATGGAAAGAAATCCGTTTATATTCTTCTGTATATGGTTGGCTGTTATGATTGCACCAGTAATATGGCATGGTGATATTACATACACACCTTGGTTTATATTATACATGTTTGGTAGTTTTACAGCATTATTCTTATTGATGGGATGGTGGCAACATTATTTAGATAAAAAAAATTAAAAAATTAAAAAAATGGATTTAGGACAAACACAAATTTCTGTTGATATGGATAAAACCACACCCTACACTTGTGAGGAATGTGGAAGTGAGTTTTTCGAAGAAGTGGTGATGATAAGAAAAATATCACGACTTATGAGTGGAGCCGCAGATGATGCATTAGTACCTATGAAAACTTATAGGTGTTCAGAATGTAAACATATTAATAAAGATTTTAAACCAGA
>Ga0098038_1000980_pt1 | contig 12463 bp, 16 predicted proteins | sample 5B_taG_FD_75051 | JGI IMG/M metagenome (GOLD analysis project Ga0098038, IMG submission 75051) | Marine viral communities from the Subarctic Pacific Ocean - 5B_ETSP_OMZ_AT15132_CsCl metaG | ecosystem: Environmental > Aquatic > Marine > Oceanic | place: Pacific Ocean | collected 2015-01-08 | reverse complement strand
GCTAGTTCAGCCACTATGAATGAAGGCACCCTGATAGCCTCTTTTGCATTTTTATTTAGATCATTGAATTCAGGATTCAACTCTTCTAATTTGCTAGCTAAGTCTTGAATATTTTCAGATGCTAATTCCAAATTAATACTTAAGTCAGAAAGCTTAATGTTAATTTGATCTGAAATATCAAATGATTTTGCCAATTTAAGATAATTCTCTTTTATTGGTTCAGTTACATCCTCCATTTGCGAGGAGAGTGCAGTCATTGCGCTAACAATTCGCTCATTATTATCATAGAGTGCTTGAGACATTTTAATTAATTTATCTCGGAGAATTGCATCAGCATCCTCTAATGCTTGAGAGTTCATCTGAAGCCAGATAATTCTGACTGTTAAACCTAAGATTGTGGTTCCTAAGGCTAGTCCAAAGTTAGCAACAACTGTGTTAAATCGCAGATCATCTGAATTGGCAAGAGCAACAAGTGATGCTGTCATTGCTACAAGGGTAAAAATAAAACCCATATAGTAAACGCTGTCAGCTTTTTGCTCCATTGAAAGTGTTTCAACTTGCTCCTGACGAATTGTATAGATGTAATAGAACATAATGCCTATGGGCAAAGCGATATTTAAAAAAGTGTTCTCTACATAGGTCGCCACAAGTATTGCGGCAATTCCAGCAATAATGCAACCAGCAAAAAGAGTGGACGGGGGTATTGGCTCGGAACCAGACTTGTCCCAAATATTGTGGTCATTATCCATCAATTAGAATCCAGTCAGATGGTATCGCATTAGCATTGTAGAAAAATTGTTGCCAAAAATTACTTAACTCACTACCTTGCATAGCTTTTTCTTTAGGGTCTGATCGTTTTGCAAAGAAAACTTGCCACTTCACTCCATTAAGTCTTGGTCTCATGTAAACAGTACCATTCATTTTTTTATCAAAGTTTTTCCAGCTGGTTCCCTCTCCAGATGAATAGTGAGAGTAGTTTTTTGAGTTCTGCAGCATGTCAGAAATAATAAATAAATTATGGGGTTTATTTGGGTGATTTTGAAATGATTCTGAATTAGATAGCCTTACAAAAGTTTCCATGATTGGGCTAATGCCCTCTTCAACCAACAATAATGCATCAAGCTCATCTGTGAAAGTTTTAATGAACTTCTGATAGCTTTCTTCCAGTAGTTCAGGATTAGAGTAAAGCGGATTTGCATCTTCAAATCCTTTCGGAACACAAAGCTCCGCTTCAGGTACAAGCCCACCAACTGAGCTAACCATTTGATTGTCAGTAACGTACAACTGGACTAAGGTACCTTCAGCAAAAAAATTAAGATCTATTCTGCGATTCTTTGTGGTAGCCTCTTTCCCAGCAAGCCAAAGATTAAATGATGTCTTGATATCAGTTACTTGTTCCGAAGAGTATGGATAAGATTTATCAAAGACTATTGCTGTTACTCCCTTAGGACCATCATTGATTGAGCAATTCTTGCTATCAACTGGATCTGATATCTGATTTGCGAAATATAAAAATCCACCAACAGCAATTGCTATGAGAGCAATTCCTGCTTTACCCATACGATCTCTACTTTGTTTTCTTCTCTGTCTACGTGATGCCATGCTCATTTCTCAAATTTTCAATAAAGCTCAATTTCTTTTGCTCTAAAGATTTTCTGCTCTCTTCCCATATATCTTGAAGGTTAATTAGCCTGTCTGAAATGTATTTAATTTTTCCATCAATTACAGAAAGTTGCTCCTCTCTGCTTTCAATGTTCCACTCAAGTTCAATGGCTTCTTTAAAATAAGATGGTCCCTGATCATCTCTTTCTTCTAGGTTTGTTTCTCTGTAGAAGCCAATAAGCCTTTTAAACATCTCCGTGTAATAATCGCAATAACGAGGATATTCATCACGGATTCTTGAAGTAATAAAATCATGATTGGTTCGTAGAGAAATCGCTTCCTTAATAAGATTTTTTACTGATGAATCGCCTTTGTTTTGAAGTTCTTTATAACGATCATTAACATCTTCCTCAAGATCTGAAATCTCGCCGTAATAATCATCCTCAGCTTTTTTAAGTTTACGAGTAATTTTTCCATAACCAGGATAAGCATCGTCAATATTTAAACCGTCAAATAACGCAACTACAGCAAAGAAAATACCCACTATTACCAGAACCCAAGAATAAAAATCTGTTAATCCAAATGGGCTGGCAAGAAAATTTTCAAATCCAACATTAAATGCGTCACTAGAAAGACCTTGCTCATACAAAAAGCGGACATGTCCAACAGCTAAATTAAATCCAATAGTAATTACTCCCCAAATAAAAAATCCTGCATAGCCAGCAGCTTTTTGAGGTTGATGAATTGAAAATGCTTGTTTTCCTATAAATGCGCCAACACAAAAAGCTAATAAAACATTAACCACAGATATCAATACTGCAATACTCACTCCCCCTAGATATCCATAGACAGCCCCAGTCTGGAATAAGATCCCATTGATCATTGATTCAACAATAATCATTCCCAGAAGCAAAAAAATGTACCATTGGATTGAATCGGTGTAATTAGCCTCACGCATTAAATTGTTGGATTCTTTGAATTTTGTTACTTGATCTCTTAAATCTATGACTTGCGATTTCAGTGACTTTAATTCTGGGTCAACATTATCTTTTTTTGCTGACAATTCATTTTTGAACTCTTCATCTGCATTATCAAAGAAAATAACATCTTTATTTGCATTGGTGGCTTGTGTTTCTAGATCTTCTAGCCTGCGATTAAGCTCACTGGTCCTATCACCAATGAGTTTTTTGTATCGTTGCTTTAACCTGCCATGAAATTCATCTTCAAAGACAGAGCCTTCAGCTGGAGAGCCCTTTCTACCCTTTTCTCTTGCAATTTGCTCAACATTAAAATGCTTAAGAAGAACATCAAAGTCTAAAAATTCCCAATTGGCAAATAGCTTATCTGTTGAGCTGGATGAAGCGCTTGGGGCAAAAATGCTGTTTAAAAAACTTAAAATCCTTTTCAATTTATTCCTCTACAAAAAAAACCTCTATCGGAAGATTATATTTATTAATAACTCTAAGCAACTCACTGCGATAATCTTTTCTGGATTTAGCTCGTTTGATAAATAAGATGCCAGCAGTTCTGTTGGTAGACTCGGCATAATGAAGTGACTGGCCTATAGCTTCCTTCCAGTTGTAATCGTACTCAGCCTCTATAGCGAGCTCATCAGTCAAACAGTCAACATAAGTGCCATCTTTGGTTCTAAATTCACTCTCACCACCCATAGAAGAACACCAAGCAACGTTTACGTCATTCTCAGATGCAGCAGCTGAAACAGATAGAATTGCTAATATAAGTAAAGTTTTTTTCATTTTGAGCAGTCCATATCTATGCTGTAGTCTTCCAGACGAACAAAATCACAAAAAAAATGCCAAATAAAGATTTCTTCTTCTATAACTCTTAAATAAGCAATATTTGGCGCTGTTTCTGGATCACCACCACAGACATTACTATGTATCTCTCTTAAGTCTAATTTGATGGTTCCCTCTTTAGCATCAGTTGCACCAATTGAACCATCATGAACCGATATATCAACACAATGCCTTTGCAAGGGAGTAATTTGTTCTAATTTTTTTTCAACAAGTTCTAATGCCCTAATTTCGTTAGCATGTAACGGCTCAATCATCACAAGGAGTAATCCTACAAAGGCAAATCTGTCCATATAAAAAACATGTTACTTGTTTTTGCTATGATGGGAAATAAGAGAGCCCTATTGATTAAATGGTAAAAAAGAAGCTAAAACGAATAGAGATCAATGAAAAGATAGGTCCCGTAAGGGGTCGTATCTCTCGCACAGGTGGCATGACTGGAGCTGTTAGTCCGCTTAAAGGCGTAACACTCAACACCAAGCATGGAGCCAGGGTCTCCAAAACATATAAAGGTCTGACGCTGGGTCTGCAAAATTTTAATTCTGTGGTTAGAGGTCGCTGGTCTAGTAAAGATGAGTTGCTTAATGTTAATTTGTCTAAGTCAGGAGTCTCTGCTTCTGTGAAAAACTCTCTAGGTACATTTAACTTAAAAAATCCTAATAGATCTTCAGCAACCATTGCAGGCATTCAGGTCAGAGGAAAAAATGCAGCTTGGATAGCCGGCTTTGGATTGATCTTAGATCTTGCTGTGATGTTAACTAAACTTGGATTTGCAATAGTTCATAGAGCAGCCTTAATTCTTGCATGGTTGTTAGTCACTGCCTGGGATTTGTCTAAGTTGGCTGGATCATGGATACTGTTTTTGATCATAGATTTACCGCAACAACTAAGAAAGAAGTAATGCAAGAATATCTTTATAAACAACTCGCACTCAGTCCTGAGTCAACCTTCACCAAACTTTCAAAAATCATTTATGCCATTATCTTTCTTAGCATTATTTCCATTGTATTAGAAAGTGAAATTACGATTTATGCAGGCAATGAAAGCCTGTTTATAAAAATTAATTATTTCTTTGGTATTGTTTTTTTAATTGAATACTGTGCCCGACTTTATGCAATTGGTGCGGATAAGGAGTATGCAGGTGTTGCTGGGCGAATTAAATATATCTTTTCCTTTTATGCGCTAATTGACCTGCTAGCCTTTCTACCCTTTTTACTTTTCCCTCAGGCAAACGAAACCTTCTTGCTCAGGATATTTAGAGCTTTGAGATTATTTTCAATGCTCAGAACAACCAAAGCAGCCTCAGGTTTCGTTTTAATCGGCAATGTTGTCAAAGATAAGCTTGATGAATTAATTTATGCCATGTCCATTACTTTTGGCGTGATATTTGTTTCGGCGATTTGTTTGTATTTAGCTGAAGGTCATATTCAACCAGATGCATTTGGCAGTATTCCTAGGGCCTTGTGGTGGGCTTCATCCACACTAACAACCATTAGTTATGGTGACGTGATTCCAGTGACTGTGCTGGGTAAGATATTAACCATGATTATTACCATTGCCAGTATTGGCATTGTTGCAATTCCTACAGGAATTCTTGCAGCAGGCTTCTCTGAGGCTATGGCAAAAGAAAAGGAGAACAAATGAAAAAGTTTTTATTACTTTGTTTGCTAACCTTCGTAAATCTTAGCTATGCCGAATATGCTGATGAGTTAGAGGATGTTTCAGTAAAGCATGAGAAATTAGGTGGGATTTGCTTTACCACCATAGATATTGAAGTTTCAGATAATTTATTAAAGAGAAAAGAATTAATTCTTGAGCTTGATCACTATTCAAATATCAGAGAAGACGGATTTCTGATTGATATGTTTTACTCCAACGCAGGTCTTGGTAAATCTCAATGGACCGAAATGGATACAAGAGGTATCTATGTAATGAGTCCAGGATCTTTATATTTACCTATATCTAGTTGGGTGCAAACTGGTTTGCAACCTTCTTGGAAATTAAGAATTAGCATGATGAGCCCAAGCACTCGCAACACCTGCAAATGAATCACATTGTTAGTTATTGAGTTCTGCCCTCTTTGTCATAAAGAACACAACTCATGAGGCTATCACTCATCAAAACGTTTCTATCAAATCTACAAAAGGTTGAGGCTATATATGTAAAAGAACTTTTTACCTCAACATCAGTGACTGTCTCCCTCAGACTACTATTCACCATAACTAAGAGAACATTATTTCTTTCGCAATCATTTTTTTTAATCGCATATTCTATTGTTGCTCTATCTCCTCCACCTGACGAAGAGAGACCTTCTGGTTGAGGCAGCAGCTCTACTACACAATGCTTATCCATATTGGCATAAGCCCCAGAGCTTAAGAAAATTATTAACGCAGATAAGAACTTAATCATTGCCTTCTAAATACTCTTAATCCAAAGCGAAGGAGTATCCATGCTAAGAATATCCACAAAGGTAATAAAATTATCATAAAAGGTGATCCTGCTAGAGCTTTATAGCTATCATCTAGACATGCGCCTAATTGCTCTGCTTTATCAAAATTTTTATAAGCACCTTCATCAATCATCTCATTGCACTCAACAACAAGCTCTTCATCAGTTGGGATGCCCATCCCATCAACAAAAAAATATTCCAAGCCATGCTTACAGACATAATTAGAAAAAAAGTACCTAATAAAAGAAGAAAGGACTGAAATACTTTTTTAAATAAAAATAAGAGATTTTGAAAAAATTTTTTCATTGGGAATCTAATTTTTTCTGTGCTTTAGTCCACTTTGCATCAAGGTATTTGAATGCTTTCTCTTCAATCTCCTCTAGGACTTCGTAATAAGGATCGGGGAATTCTCCGGTAACAGTATAAATATTGTGTGACATCCATGATATGGGACAGAGCTTACTCATCCAGGCATCTATATCAAGCTGTGATTTATAAAAGTAATCGGCTATAAGCTTCAACTGTGTTGAATTCTTCTCTTGAATTGGTAGAAAACTTACTAGCCATTCTGGTGAAAGCTCATACTTGTTGTTGTGAGTGACAATATAAGGAATTCTATAGCGTTCCTGGAAGTGTTGATGCTCAGCATTTTTTTCTTTGCCAACAAAGCCTGCCTCTTGAATCCAACCGGCCAACCAAATAGCATGCAGCTTCATAGGATCAGAAGACAAACTAATAATTTTCTTTACGCCAAATTTACTTACCTGACAAATTCCATTTATCTCTTCTATGGGTGAGACGGCTCCCGTTGCGCTGATGCGTCTTAATTCTGCATTTAACCAATCACAGTCTTTTTGAAACTTGGTTCTTGGGCCAAGTTTACTGCGTTTAACTGTTTCTGAGGTATGACCTGAAAAAAAAGGAGCGTGTTTTCTACCAAAATCATAATTCTGACATATTTCGTCTTTGCACACTTCAATTGCTGCCCTAAGCTTTTTAACCCCCTCTTGAATTTGCTTGTATTCATCTAAGGCAATAATTTTCCTTTCCTCCCAAAGCTTCATTTTCAGAAGTATTAAATTGTATTCAAGCTTTGCTTGGGTATTTTCTAGATCTCTTTTGGTGTAATGGTTTTCTTCTAGGAACTTAGATCGCTCTGAATCACACCTAGAAAAAACTAGGTAGTTTGATCTACCATAAATTGGGTCTGGAACTTCTTTATAAAACATTATCTAAAATTATTTAATAAACTAGAATAGCGCAAGTTTTATACTTCAGTAAAACCACAATTCAATAAATATTCATAAGTTCCGTCATAGAAAGATGGATCTCTTGTTCTATCTTCGGTATCACCCAAAGGAACAAAGATAATTAAGCCCTGTCTAGCTCTTGTTAATAGTACTCTGTAGGCATTCATTAAATATTTGCGCTCATTCTCAGCGATTCTATTAGTGAACTTGGTGCCTAAAAATTTATACATCTGCCACTCATCACCTATTCGTCTTAATCCCGCATCCCAGCATGCACACACCCAATCCAACTCAAGTCCCTGAACTGCATATTCTGTGGCTACATCCTCAAGGTAGTAAGATGATCTAACGTCATCTTTGTCTGCTAAGAACCAATGAGCTTCATTGATATCTGATTTAACAAAAATCCCATCTGGCTTTAATCGGATTGCATTTGCCTCAGCAACTAATCCGTACCTCTCAGAGCCTCTAGCATGATCCTTTAACCACTGTTTTGCCTTGGTTAATGATCGGGTCACACATATAGGATAATCGGTTAAAGAGTTTCTTAGATTTTGTGCGCCTTGAGTATTTCCAGCAATAACCTCATTAATAAAATTAGATAAATTCTCAGATCTAAATGAACGCAAGGAAACAGACAGATGTAAGTTTTCAACTGTACTTGTTCTGGGAGATTCAAGAATGCGATCAAAACTGTAACCCCAGGAATACTCTGGTTGATTAATTTGATTGGAGACATAAACTTTCCAATCCTTGTATGTATTGTCCATGCTTTCAATCCAAGTTGAAATGCCAGCTTCCCCTCTGTTGATCTCTTGTCCTCCACCTACCAAGCAAACAATGACACACCAATCTTCATGCCTATCCATTACCGAAATCAATAGGTCTGGTTCTGACATTTCTTGAAACTCTTCTTTGAGGCTGCCTCTCTCATTCATGAATGTTTGCAACTTTTCTTTATTCCAAGCCCTTTGCGATTCATCAAAAATAACGACTCTGTCATAAGGAGCGCTCTCAGTTTTGAGATTGTCATCTCTAAAGTGATGGATGTTTTGTATAAATCCTTTAGCAAGACGCTTTGCATCGTTTTTGGAGATAGGCTCTCCATCTTCTTTAGAACGAGCAACATGATCTCTGGCCAAGGCCTCTGATAAAACTGTTACTAAAGGGCCATTTCCAGATAAAAAGACGATCTCTCCAGCCGCACCAATCCCATTTGATTCATCGGTAGCTACGTTAAGCCCAACCAAAGTCTTTCCAGAGCCTGGAACTCCTGTGACAAAACATATAGCCTTCTCATTATTCTCTTTAGCGCTTTTAATAATTTGCTGAATTTCATCAGAAGTATCAGTTAGGTTGGTTGCACCAGCATCGGACCTAGAGATCTCACTCACATCATGACCCTTATACAAAGCTTGTGCAGCTTCAATAATATTCGGAGTGGGTTTGTAACTCTTAGAAAACCAATCATCATGATCAATTTCTGGATTCAGGTTTGATGTTTTGCTGAGAGCTAATTGGATAATGTGCTTCAGGTTTCGCCCATTGGATAGAATTGGCTCAAAAATTTGATCCTTGGATAAAATGAGATCCACAGTTTTTTCTTCAGCTCCTGTTGCAATTAAAATTGGGCATATAATTTGATTGTGACTGCCTTCATGAAAGTTTTGCATATCAAGGGCGTAGTCTATGACCTGATTAATAGCTGCAGCATCGTAATGATCAGTGCCAACCTTAAATTCAAGAAGAAAAATTATGTTCTGAATGACAAGAAGGACATCAACTCTTTTACCCATCCTAGGAATGATGTATTCAAGATGGATATGACCTTGAATTCCTTCTAACGTTTCTTGAATTAATGCAATTTCTCCCTTCCATGCGTCTGTTGTTTTGTTGTTAATATCAAAACTTTCAGCATCAGTTAGCTCTCCTAAAATTGTCTTAGGGTCAGCATCAAGAAAATCCTGCAGAGTTCTATAACAGTAACTTCTACTCATGCATTTATTTTTTAAACCTATCTATTAAGAAACCTATTATAAAAATAGCTATTGCAATAAAAAATAAGAGTCTTACAAGACTGGAACTGAACTGAGTATATAAGGTATCTAAAGTCCAGCCGCTTAGCATCATGACAAAACCGAGGCCAAGAAAAATACCAGCAAATACTTTTTCTTTAGCTTTCATTGCCAAATTTTTTTCATTTAATGCAATGGACCGCTATTTTTTTCTTTAGATAATTCAAATCCAAGGATTTTTTTATAACGCTTTAAAAATTCATTTGTTTTTCTAGGGATGAATTTATAAAACGTTGCTTTTTCTGCCATGGTCATATTGTGGTCAGCAATAAATGCTTCTATTTCGCTTTCAGGAAGAAGGTTAATTGGAAAAGGAAGTTGATTCTTTTTAATAAGCTCCATCTTCTCTTGCTGGGACTTTTGCTTAAACAGCTCTATGTGAATAGCATAGGTATCCTCATTAACTTTTTTTCTTTCTTGCTTCAGTCTGTTTAGCTCTTGCTTCAGAGCTTTGCGCTCAAGAGCGGCTTGATGCCTAACCTCATCATGTCTTAGGTTAAGTTTGACTTTATGATCTTGAGCTAATTTATCCTGATAATCTCTGCAGCCAGAATATTTACTTTGATTGTTGGGACTCCAAGGGTTCCGATAAACCTTATCCCTCATTTTTAATAACGCCCAGTTCCAAAGCTCCTCCCTATCCTCCTCAGAAAACTCATTGGCAGGAAGATCTTCTGTGATGTATGCAAACATATGCTGATGATGCGCTATGGAGCCTCCAAGCCATTTAAATATTGGCTGACAAAGAAAGTAGCCTTTATAAAAATTGATTAGGGTTGAGGTATCAAGGCTTCTATACTGGATGGAATCCCAAACCCTATCATCACCCATTTCAAATTTTTCATGGCCAATAAAAGCTTCTGGATTTTCGTCTTGCCCTATCAAAACTAAAAGACTCACATGGCCATCTATTTCATCTTGAGTTAATGGATATGGTTCATGTCTTCCACCTCTTAAAGGTCCTTTGTATTCAATATAAGTTGGAGGAGCGCCTGTTTTCCATTTTCCTAGGGGTGAATTCCCTGAGTCATTATGATGAGTAATATTAAGTTGCATGGGTTTTGCTTTAATAACTTTGGTGATTTGTTCTTTTTTCTTAGGCACTAAGTAATTATTACCTATGTTTTTCAGCGCAATTTGAAGTTTTTGTTACTAGGCAACATATGTAGTCATCTAGCTTTTTATTTCTATCATATGCATAGTTTCTTGCCTTGGCTGAGCAGCCACTTAAAGAGTAAGACATTCCTAGGGAGGTGGGGTCATCTCCACGCTTAGATGGGCTTAGCCAAACATGCACTTGATAACTAGAGCTCTCAAGCTGAGCGCATGTGAAATCGGAATAACTTCTGCAGCTATCTTTTCCAGTTATTTGCTTTCCTTTTTCTAGGGCTTCTTTACCTTTGTCAGCCAATTGATCCCAAAAAGACTGAGCAGATATTTCTTGAACACCAATGAAAACTGGAAAAATTATAGAGGCAACCATTAGTTTTTTTAATATTAGGTTAATCAATTTAAGCCTTTAAAAGAGAAGTGCAAATCTGCATATCGTCTTCTATCCAACTACCTATATAAATTGATCCAGACTTATTTTGATTATCTTTCATAACTGCATCCAATGGATCTACGAGGGTTAAAATATCATTTGTAATAGTAATTATTACTTTTGTTTCATCCGCATCAGGTTGCTTCATTAGCCTTGCATTAACTGCAGCATTGGCATAAAACCTATAGGCACTTTCTGAAACTTTTTTGTTTTCACTATCTTCTGGCCACCACCTTGCTGACAGCGTTAATTGAATGGCTGAACATCTTTTAGCAATAAACTCCCAAGTAAATGCATCATTGGGATCTTCTGTTTGCAGGTATGTGGTTAAGGGAGTGAATTCTTTTTGCTCTGCAAAAGCTCCAAAGCATCCAAAGACCATAAATAAAATTAATATTTTTTTCATATATATAAATATAGCCCGTATTGGGTTTATTACCTTTAATTTTTTTAAAAAAAGATGATTTTTTGATAGAAATTGGTAGAAAGGTTATAAAAATATTCGTATGATTAACGCAAGCTATAGTTCCTATAGATAAATTGAATCCAGATAAATTGATAACCGAGCTAGGCATAACTGTGGTTCTGATCTAAAAAAAGTAGAAATTAATAAATTGATAAGTACAGAGCTGCTCTTAAATGAGGGCGTTATCAATGTCACACGAGAAATATTTAGAGTTTTTAAAAGATTTGGATATAACAGAGGATGAAAAGCACCTAATTATCAATCACTTGATAGAATTAAGTGAGCAACTATATAGAGGGCTACATGATTGAAAAAGAAGGTGTAATTTATACAAGAGTTTCATCTCATAAACAGGTTCTTGAAGGAAATGGGCTAGATAGCCAATATTCTTCTTGCAGAACTTTTGCAAAAAATAAAAATATAGAAATTATTAATAACTTTGAAGATGGGGGATTCTCAGGTGCAAATACCGAAAGGCCAGGTTTAATTCAACTTTTAGATTTTTTAAAAAAATCTCCTGAGAATACATATGTAATTATTGATGACATATCTAGGTTATCCAGAGATACTCATGAATATTTTGCACTTAGGCAGCTAATAGGAGCTTCTGGGGGAATCTTGTTATTTGTAAAAAATGATCTCGCTGCAACTCCTCAAGGTGAGTTTTTTGAGCTCATTCAAATTGGTGTAGCGGATTACGAAAGAAAGATTAATAAAGAAAGAGTGAAAAGCAGAATGTACGAAACTCTTAAAAATGGTCGCTGGCTATTTACAGCACCTGTAGGTCTTAAATACAAAGATAAATTACTTATAGAAGACGAGCAAAATTCTCACCTAATAAAAAAAATTTACAAGGATTTCTCTAATGGAAAATATTTTACCTATAGAGAAATAAAGGACTCTCATGATGCAAGAAGTCTAACAAACAGAAATGGTAAACCTTTTAAGCTAAAGGATGATTTCATTAAAAGACTTTTATCCAACCCGCTTTATAAAGGGGTGATTCATTATCCAGAATGGGGTTTAGAGGATATAAATGGTATTCATTCAGGAATTATTTCTGAAGATCTATTTCAAAAAGTTCAAATCAGACTGAAAAATAAAGGTTCAAAAAAACATACAAGAATCGGATTGGATGAATTTCCTTTAAAGGGAAATCTAGTATGTGGTACCTGCAATAAAATGATGGTTGCCTCTCCGTCAAAGGGCAGGAATGACTACTATTACTATTACAGATGCAATTCAAAAAGCATTATTTGCAATG
>Ga0098038_1000977_pt1 | contig 12471 bp, 10 predicted proteins | sample 5B_taG_FD_75051 | JGI IMG/M metagenome (GOLD analysis project Ga0098038, IMG submission 75051) | Marine viral communities from the Subarctic Pacific Ocean - 5B_ETSP_OMZ_AT15132_CsCl metaG | ecosystem: Environmental > Aquatic > Marine > Oceanic | place: Pacific Ocean | collected 2015-01-08 | reverse complement strand
TTCCGCTTTTTCTCGCGCCGCTTCCTCTACAGCTAGCTTGTGCTTTTCGCTTACAAAAATAGCCTCTTGGCCTATCTTGCGCCCTTCCTGAAAAGTCTTCAAGTTACTAACTAGGTCCGCGTGACGCTTGGGGTCAATACCGTACAGCATGGAGTTAACAAGACCAATGGCCGCGCCTGGCGTCTCCGACTCTATGACCTCAGACATGGTGCCGTAGTTCTTGGCCATGCGTTGCCCCGCAGGTGTCGAGCTGTTCTGATACATGATCATGTTTTGATCAATGATCTTTTTAGCCGCTTTGTAGTTGCCGCTCTCAACAAGTGACAAGATGTTTGCCATAGGGTTGAAAACAATAGCCTTCTCATTGTCGGCTAGTTGCCCCGCGAAGGACGCCACACCCTTTGACGCCTCGGGATATTGAATCATTAGCTTTTGCCACTCGCTAGACTTGGCCCCCGAGTTCAACAGCTCCTCGCTTTTAGCCTTGAACTCTTCACCCCTTAGCCGCGCTTGCTCGCGTTGCTTGTTAAGTTCTCGTCTCTCAAAAGCTCCCCGCAGGGCATCGCCGAAACGCGCCACCGCCAAGGGGTCAATCTTTGCGGGGGGTAAATATTGATATGGTGCTGGCATTTAGAAACCTCCGGCCATCTGTGCGGCTTTTTCCCCTATCTGCATCATGGTGTTGAAAGCGTTAACCCCACCACTAGCGCCGGCTATGCGACCACCGGCTAGGGCCGCGCCTTTCTGTCCTAGTAAGTTAGCCACCTGCCCGCCGGTGTTCTGTCCTAGGGTGGCTTGACCTGCTGCCGAGGCTTGCCCCATCCGTGCAATATCCCCAACGGTACTAGCTCCCGTCGAGGCTAGGTATTGCCCCAGGTTGCCTCCAAGTCCGGTCATGTACTGCGCCGTGTTGAGACCTTGGCCGGCTAGGTTGCGCGTCAGGTCAACACCGGTGGCGTATTGGTTTTGTAGGTTGCCATAACCCATGTTCATCAAGCCCCTTGAAGCTGCCCCGCCTTGGTTCATAAGCTGCCCCGATGCCGCGGCACCTTGGCCACTCAAGAACTGATCAGCACCAAGCCCCATTTGTGCCCCGCTTAAGCTGGCTTGTTGTCCTCTAGCCGCTAGTCCCTCGGCTGCTCCAGCACCAAGGCCCAGAATGTTAGAAGTCGCCTGCTGCCCTCTGGCCGCTAGTCCTTCGGCTGCTCCAGCACCAAGGCCTAGAATGTTAGAGCTTGCTTGTTGCCCTCTAGACGTTAGTCCTTCGGCTGCTCCAGCGCTAAGTCCCAACACGTTTGAGGTCGCTTGTTGCCCTCTTGCTGCTAGTCCCTCGGCGGACCTTAAGCCGCTACCGTATAAGTTGCTCGCGGCCTGTTGTCCCCCACTTGCTAGAGCTTGAGACGCGCCTAGACCTTGGCCTAATAGGCCGCTTGTGGCTTGTTGCCCTTGTCCTGACATGAACCGAGAGATGTCGGCGCCCTGCTGAGCAAGCTGTCCAAGGCGTGAATATTTCTTGTCTAACTGCCTAGCCGCTAGGCTAGAACGTAGATCAGCTAGGGCCTCTTGGGTCTTGCCGCCCCTGAGTCCTCCCGTAGCTGATGCGTTTTGTAAAATAGCCTCCTCGCCTTCTTTCAATAACATCTGATATTCTGGGTCGCTCTCAATGTCGGCCATTGCCGCGGCTTGTGCCTCGGCTCCGTTAAGACCGGCTAGGCTGCGCTGTGCTTCTAGCGCGTCAGCACCCGCTTGACTAAAGCCACCTAAGGCCCCGAGCCCCTCGGCCCCTGCGCCCTCATAAGCCCCAAGTCTATCGGCTGCGCCGCCTACTCGGCCACCAACGTCGGCAAGCCCTGCGAGACCTTGCGCCCCCGCTCCGCTGATACCCGCTAAAGTGTCACCCGCTCCAGACATGCGGCCTTGAGCACCGGCAAGACCAGCAAGGCCGCCAGCGCCCACATCTTCATAAACGCCCATCCTGTCAGCCGCGGCGCCTGTGCGACCCGCAAGACCTTGAACTTGTCCGAGAGTGTCTCTCCCCGCTTGCCCGAACTCGCCTAGCTGATTAGCTGCGGCTCCTGTACGCCCCGCAAGACCTTGAACTTGCCCAAGCGTTTCTCGTCCCGCTTGCCCGAACTCGCCTAGCTGGTCGGCTTCGGCGCCTGTACGACCCGCAAGACCTTGAACTTGCCCAAGCGTTTCTCGTCCCGCTTGCCCGAACTCGCCTAGCTGGTCGGCTTCGGCGCCTGTACGACCCGCAAGACCTTGAACTTGTCCAAGGCCACCGGCGCCAGCTAGCTCAAACTGACTAAGACGGCCGCGACTGTCTACGCCTTGAGCGCCATAAGAGGACGCCCGATCACTAGCACCAAGCCCGGCTTCATCTCTGAAAGCTTGCCTCGCTTGGGCCTCTCGACCTCGTTGGGCGTCAAGAGTGGCCTGTTCTATCTCGTTTAAGCCTGAGAGGGTAACATCGTCAAGGCGTTGGCCTGACGCGAGCGCCTCGGCTGCTAGTTGCTCCTGACGTGATAACCCCCTAAGCCCTGCGGCGCTCGCCTCTTCCAGCGCCCCCATCTGTGCCGCTCCTCTAGCCGCTTGATCTTGGAGACCAGGCATAGAGCGGAGACCGAATTGACCGAGCTGACGAAGTGTTGCCGGTGCTGCTTGACCGCTTGTTGGGTTTTGGGTTAATATTTGCTCCATCGGCACATAGTCCATCGTGACGGGAGCAAAGTTTTGTTTTTGCGGTTCTCTTAGTGATCTAGGGGTAGGAAAGCCTAAATTACCTCCTTTGCCAGTATGTCCTAACACCACACCAGGCGCCCTTGAGGAAGGTTTGACGCGGCCTTTTTTATCCCTAAGCCCCGCACCAAAAGCGGCCTGCGGTCCTGCGTTGCCCGACATAATAGCGTCTTGGGTCAGGTAGTTACCAACGCCCAAAGCTTCATAGCCTGCGTCGGTGTAAGGTTGCATGGCAAGGCGGCCAAAGTTAAACTGACGGCGGGCCTCTCTCACCCCCTCGTCAGCTAGCGCGGCTTGTTGGTCCCCTGCAATGCGGGCTTGGTCGGCTTGATGATACGTCCCAAACGGGTCGCCCAGCACGTCGTCTATTAGCTTGTCGAAAAATCCCATCTACTGCACCGCTCCGCTATTGGTATTATACAACATTGAACCAACTTGATAGGCTTGCGTCGTACTTAAATTTGTAAGAACTTTCGGCGGCCAAAGCCGATGGCGCCCCGTATACTGTGCCGCCATTGCCGTTTATGGTTATACTGTTGACCATCTTGGTTGTTGATATTGTTATCTCTTGGCCGTCCGTTGCAGACCCCGGAGCCACTAGGGTTATAGTGCCCGAAGCCAACGCGCCGGCGGGATTTAGCACAACCCACTTGTCCGCGTTGTCTTGCGTTACTGTCTCGCTAAATCCTGTTGTTGGAGTCAGCGAGCTTTTAACCGTACCAATAGCGGCTAGCTTAGTTTTCTCCGCATCCGTGAAGGCGTTGGTGTCTGCTTCGCCTTCATACAAGCTTTTAATCTCTGCACCTGTCTGGTCTGTTGTTGCCCCCGACTCAATGCCGGCTAGCTTAGATACATCCGCCGCGGTAGTAAACTTGTGAGTGGTGGAGCTGTCGTCTATGTCGTCAGCGTCCAAGACCACCGCGCCAGTCGCGCCGTTAACACTATCAACAGTGTTAACCTCGGCCCCCGTTGCTATACCGCTAAGTTTAGTTTTCTCCGCATCAGTAAAGGCGTTAGTGTCTGCCTCCGACTCATATAGGCTTTTTATCTCTGCGCCTGTTTGGTCCGTTGTGGCTCCTGCTTCAATGCCGCTGAGCTTAGTGAACAGGGCATCTGTAAAGGCGTTGACCTCCGCTTCATAGAGGGCCTTGATCTCTGCGCCTGTCTGGTCCCCAGTTGCCCCTGCCTCAATACCCGCTAGCTTCGTGAACAGGGCATCAGTAAAGGCATTAGTCTCAACCTCATACAATGCCTTGATCTCTGCGCCTGTCTGGTCCGTTGTTGCACCGGCCTCTATACCGCTCAACTTGGTAAATAGGGCGTCTGTGAAGGCGTTGACCTCTGCTTCATAAAGGGCTTTAATCTCTGCGCCGGTTTGGTTGCCTGTGGCTCCTGACTCAATACCGGCTAGCTTAGACTGTTCTGAATCCGTGAAGGCGTTCGTGTTAGCCTCGCCCTCATAGAGCGCCTTGATCTCTGCGCCTGTCTGGTCAATAGTGGCGTTAGGTTCAATGCCTGCTAGCTTGACCATCCTAGCGTCCGTGAAGGCGTTCGTGTTGGCCTCGCCCTCATACAACACCTTGATCTCTGCGCCTGTCTGGTCGCGGGTGGCAAAGTCCTCTATACCGTTTAACTTGACGGTATTGGTGTCAATGTCGGTTCGTAACCCTATGAGGGTGATACTGTTTACTGTGTCAAAAGTCTCTATTAACAACTCGAACTGTCGCAGCGTCTCGAAATTCTTAAAAACCTCCTCAAGCTGCTCTCTTTTGAGTCGTATTGCTTCCGTCACGCGCTCAACGCCTCGACTTTAGCGTCTAGCCTTAAAAAAGTCAAATGGGCATCAGAGATACCAAAAAACTTTTGGACTCTCATGTTTCGCATAAGACCCTGACGGAACCACACGAGGCGCTTTAATCGGTCGCCTATCTGTCCCGCTTCAATGTCTCGGTTTGTGCTCCACACATGGCCGTCCATGCTGTAGGCTGTCGAGATGGTAGGCGTGTCGCCTTGCTTTATTCGCCCAGTAAGTGTTACAAGCTCCATTTGATTGAACACAAGACTCTGTGACTCGTTATAAAATATCTGAGTTCCAAACTCCCAACGGACTGGAGAACCCCAGTGGCCCCCCTCCTCGTCAGTGAGGTATCCGATAGCCGAACTTTGAGGGTCGCACACACACCACTTACCATATGCCCAGATTATATTTTGGGCTCGGTATTGGCTGCGCGTCTCTTGATACGATGAACTCAAAATAAACCACACTGGGACACCAGCCGCAGCCGAGGCCGTGGCGTTGTAGACAAGGGTCTGGTCTGGTAGGTGTATATAAAGCATCTGTGTTGCTTCATTCGTCCTGGACTCAACCAGCACTTTAGACAGTTGGGCCTCCGTGTACTCACTGAGTATTTTATCAATTTCTCGGTTTGCCAGCTTTTGAACTTGCCCATTAGCGCCAATATAAACCGACGGGACTTCACCACGCCCAGAACCGAGGAAGGCAACGGCGTCGTTTAGGATTGCAACCGTGTGAGTGCCTAGAGCGCCTTTCTGTATTTGGGCGCCGGTGATACGTTGAAAGGGAAAGTTTGTTCCGCCGATATTTCTAAAAACCTCGATAGTGTACCTATTGATTGCGTGCGGCTCGTTCCTGATTTTAAACAAAGCAAGAACGGGATCCGGGTCAATCTCTGAACTACCGTATTTAAGCGGGTCCACATTAGTCGGATCGGCTAGCTCGGTGACAACCAAAAACTCTCCGTCCGTTGTCATGAAATAGCCGTCTACCCAAATAACATCTTTCACCGTTCCAAGGTCGCTATCTGTGACCTGGGTTAGTGTTGTGCCGTTCCAATAGAACAAGTTTCCGTTGGACCCCACGGCCAAACGGTCGAAACTGTAATCAAAGGATACCTGACCGCCATCGTTGCCAACGTCGCCCAATGTCGTCACGGTGCCGCTTGAGTCGATACTGACCAACTTGGAACCCATGACCCTATAAAGTACGCTGTTCCAAAGTATGCCGCCGCGCCCTATGCCTGGCCCTGTGCTCTCCGATATAACACCGTCGGCGGGTTTTAGGTATGAATCACTGACCCCACTGGGTTCAATGACAGGGCACAGATTGACCGGGTATGACGTGCGGAGTGAGGGGCTGCTGTCTGTGTAGATCCCCGATAGAATAGGGATCTGCATCTAAGTTACATTATACCAAGACTTTGTTTGTGACTCATATTTAAGCTTAAATGTATCCTCGGCGCTTAGGGCAGACGGGGCACCATATACCGCCGTAGCTCCGTTACCGTTAACGGTGAAGGTTGTGATCTGTAATGTACAAGTTACCAAGACCTCTTGACCATCGGAGGCCGCGCCGGTGGCGGGTAGAACTAGGGTGCCTGTAGCAAGGGCGCTTGTCGGTCTTAAGATGACCCAACGAGGTTGGCCGTCTTGCTCCACCTCTAAATTAAAACCGTCCCCAGGGGTTACGATCTGCTTAACAAAGTCCCCGCGTGTAAAGTTCTGTTCTAAGTAAGTCACCAAGTCACCAAGGGGCAACTTTCTCAAGTCGGTCTGATTGGCGACATAAACAGGGAACAACGTTCCCGCTGTTATCTGCGTAGAGCTTGTAGGTGTTAAGTTATTAACTTGGGACATTATATTTTTAGCTCCCCGTCTGGGCCTATCTCTATGTGATCAATCGGTTTCGGAAAATAATCATCCTCGACCCTGTTGCGAGCGCCAGCGCCACGCGGTAAAGTCTCAGGGAATTGCATCTCTAGCGGCTCTTGGTTAGCTGTACGCGCCAAAACAGTATCAAAGGCCAGTTTAGCCGACACCTTTAGCTCTCGCGTCACAACCTTTCCAAAGCTAGGCGCTAGCTCTTTAGCCAAGTTGGTGATGATGGCTCTCAGGGACCAATCAGGAACATTAGCGTCTTGAGATAGTGAGCTGTAATCTAAGGTTGTAAGTCCGTATCCTAGTCGGACGCCGTGGCCGTTCCAGTCAGACATAAGAAGGTCTAGCTTCTTCAATCCGCTTTGCAGCATGTCCGGCGACAAGTCGAACTCATGAGCGCCAAGCCCTAAGTCTTCAAAAGCAGACTCAACTATTTGGCGCTTGGTCCAACTCATTTTTTAAAAGCTCTTTTGGGTTTGAATGCGTCCTTGAGCGTTGCTGCCCATCCGTCAGCTATGGCGGCTTTCTTTGCCTTGTCGTCCTCCACGCCTTTGCAAGAGTACCGTTTGCCCAAGTCGCTATAAATCCCGTTAGGGTCTGCCTTGTATACTATATCCATATGGTGATTATAGCGGACGAGGAGGATAATAAAACCCTCCCCGACCTCCACAAACTTACTGGTTAAACAGAATGATTCCGTTTTGCTCAGGGTTCAAGTTAGTTACACCATAAAGAACATCGAAGGTGTAAAGGGTCTCGAAAGTTTTATTATCGAAGCTTTTGCCCATCACAACCTCAATACCGTTCTCGGTTGTCTCGCGCAAAATATCAACGCCTTGGCCCTCTGGCAGCGAGTAGCTACCGGGCAAAATCTCAATAGACTGCTTAAGCCAGAAAGGATTGGCGCCGGCGGCGTTAGCGTTCAAGAACGAAACCGCAGCGGTAGCGCTTGTGCTAGCTACGTTGATATTCTTATATTGCTTCTCGGCGTCAGTTGGAGAACCTTGGTTGGCGCCAATCATAGGAGGAGAGATAACCGCAGTTGTTCCGTTGGTCACGCTAATGACACGGAAAGTTTTGGGTTGGTTGGTTGTCTCTTTGGTGATGTGGTGTGCAGCTTCAATACCCGCGATAGTAAAGCAGTCACCCGCGGCCATTCCGGTTGTACTGGAGAAAGTGACCGATTGATACCTGTTGTCAGCGGTGCTAGTCGGTGCGTACTGAACTTGTGAGCCGTTGGTTGCAACGGTGATACTTCCACCACCACCAGCGGCGGCGATTTGTTTGCCAGCGTCAAGCTTGAGAGTGTCAAAACCTGCGATCATACCGACATAAGAACGCTCGTAGGCTGAGTCAGATTTCTCGTTACCAAAGCTTCTAGAAGCGGTGGACAGATTGCCGGCTAACCCGTTATAATCGCGAGCCGTTAGACCCAAACAGCGCTCATATCCTTGCATACCTTGTTCAAGTATAAGACTTTCAGCTAGTGCTACATTGTCATAAGTACCGGCGGCACCAGATACAGCGACAACAAGAGAACCTTCCATCGATGCAACGGTCTTAACTTTCTGGTCTAAATCAGAGGCGAGACGTTGATAAGCTGCTTTTCCAAGCTGCCCTTCTTGGTGCAAGTCCCTCAATTCTTTAGCGTTCAAAGTGAAAGGGGCGGTTTTCTGCTCAGTTAGTGACGCGGGAACCTTGAGCTGTGTGTTGCCTTGGGCAGTAACAGCGGAGCCTATCACACGATCCTGAGAGTTCAAGATATAGGGAACAGGGCGGGAAAAAGTATCCCCTGCACGTTCCATCATTTCGCCGCTGGTGTTGTATGCAGCGACGTTTTTAGAGATTGTTAGCGCGTCATCGAAGCCCATTAAGGCGTCTTCGAACATTACGCGTTCTTCTTTTGAGAAGTTATTGGTTGCCATGGTTTATTATCCTGTTTTTTGTGACCTTAGTTTACGGCGATAGGCGATGATATCCTTAAAATTGCCTTTCGCTCTGAGTTTATCAAGTGCGGTATCTTTACCCTTGCCGCCGGCGCTTATCTTTGCCTCTGGCGCGGGGGCCGCTTTCTTACGTGGTGAAACCTTCAATTGGTTTTCAAGTTTACCTAGCTCAAAAGCGAACTTCACGGGGTCTTTGATTTTAGAAAGTTCTTTCGCCTTGTCTTTACTCTTGCCGAGTGCGTACACGGCCAAAGCAGGGTTTTTAGCTGCCTGCAAGATGATATCCTGCTGCATAGGGTCCAACACCGCTACAACTTCGTCCTCTGCTTCAAGGTAATCCTCCCGCTTCAACTCGGCCTTAGACTTCTCATAGGCGTCTAAGTGTTGTTGTCTCGTTTGGGCTTGTCTTTGAAGTTCGGCTTGGTGCTGTGCCTGTGCTTGTTCCTGTTCGCGCTCTTGCTTGTAGTACCCGCTTAAAGCCTCCTCGAACTTCTCAGAATCATAATCAAAAGCTTCAAGGGTCGGTTTATTTGTTATCAGTTGCGGCGCGGCTTGCGGGGCCGGCGCGGTTGATAACTGTTCAACCTGTCTTTGAAGTTCTCGGTTTTCTTTCTGTGTTTGTCGGTGACTTTTTCGCAAGTCCTTAACCCACTCGGGCGCAACCTGCTCCTCTTGGTCTGGTGCCGTTAAGGACTCCTCGCCTAGAGTGATATCAACTTCTTCCGCTTCGGTTTGGCTGTCGGGGGCCTCTTGTTGCGCGACTTCTTCAACCTCGGTCGGTGGTGTTGATTGTTGTTCTTCTTCTTCCATAAAAACTCCGTTCTTTGTCTCAGTCGTTAAGGTCGGCTGGAAACCTTATGTAATTATCTGTAATAATACATATTTGTCTAGTCTTAGCGCCATAAAAATAACTTCAAGAGCTTGATTATTTTTTGCTATCTGGGCGACAATCTCGGCTCTCCTATCGATCTCTACGTCCAAAAGGCGTTTCAGCGCCTTAGTCTGCCGTGTTATTTCTTGGGCTTCTCTGAGTAAATCAGCGCCCCCAGCGACTTCTTTTTTAACAACAGGCGCGGCCTCAACAACTGGTTTAGGATTTTTAAGTGACGCCTCAAGAATGGCCATCTCATTAGCCCAGCCCTTAGAGACACCGCCGCCCCCCTTCTCTGCGTCGCCTTCCCAGAAACCGGCTTGCCAGAACTTGTCCCCCCAAAATCCGGCTTGCCAAAACATTAGATCGGCCTCATGCTGTCACCAGGGACGCCCGAGCCTTGAAGAGTCACACCATTAATCTTGACTACATTGGTGTCGATCACAGAATCAATGTTAGCTATCAAAACTTTTTCTCTCCATTCAACATCTATGCCACCCCCGCCGCTTGTGGGGCCCTTGACGGGGCGCGCCCCGTCTGCTCTATAGAGGCGACTGTTGTCCGTTGAAAAAACTTCGACTGTTGTGGCATTGTCCAAAAAGATATCAACCACCGAATTGTTTATTTTAAAGTTTGCCGCGTCCTCGGCCGTCAATCCGCCAAAAAAATCACTGACCCCTTGGCTAGTTGTGGTGTTGTAGACCCACCAAGCGTACAGGTCAGCCAGTGTAAAATTAGCACCGACGACGATATCTATCTCATCATCCACATAATCAGCCGCAAATTTTGTAATTCCTTCGCCATTAATCCCGTTTTGGTTATAAACGGCATCATCAGCTTGAACGTTAGGAAAGCTATTAACCGAAGTTTGTTCTGTAAAGTTAAAAAATAGTTCTATCGTTTCTTTTGCCGTCGCACCGCTAGAATAAGCGACCCTAACGCGCCCAAGATCGCCCGCATTAAAATGAGCCCCGCTCGTAAATGTTTCATCAATGCCTTTGCCGCCACTCGTCAAATCGTTTGCCAATTCTGTAGACTGCGTGGAATTATAAATCTGGAATCTAGAACCGTCTATTATGCTGGGCACTTGAATCGTACAGAAGGATGTGGCGGGAATAACCGTGATGCCTCCGCTCGTTTCAATTGTGGCCAAGGTGACTCCCAACGGGATATAAACTGCGATAGAAACCCCAGAATTATTTTCCACCTCGAACCCCGTAGCAGGCAAAGTGTAATCCGACAGATCTAAAGTCTGCGACGTTGAAGCGCCGTCTACTCTTATCCTACCCCCAACACCTCCGGCCCCTTGAACTTTTGCCCCCGTCAAATCGCTCGTTATGAGCGTTCCCCCAGGTTGCAAATTCACTAGTCCCGTAACTGTCCCCGTGTTCTGGACAGTAACAAAAACAGTTGAAATAATATTTATGTCGCACGAAATGCTAGCGTTGTTTCGAAGTTCAAGCGCGCTATAAGGGATCAAAGTCCGGGTTTTTGTTCCGGCGGCCAAGGTGCTCGCTTTTATTACGACGCTATCGTTAGCTATCGCCCATGGACTAGCGGCCGCATCATCAACAACAAGCTTGTAGCCAAGATAAGCGCCTTCTATATTGGTGGAATGGATGAAGCTAAGACTTGCTCCTCCCGTGATATCCTCAACGCCAGCCCGTTCTATATGCTCGTATTTGTGCCGGTCCCTTAACTTATCCAAGTTTTCAAGCTCAGTATAAGCTGCGACAACTGCCTCATCTGCTTCGCTCGTCGTATTGTCATTCACATCTGGAATTGTTGAAAGTTGGGGTTCTCTTGCTGAGAACACAAATATCTGAGTGAGGCTGTCGTACTTCCTAGCGTTGCACAAGTAGGGACCGTATGTTGTGAAGTCTGCTAAAGAGCGGCTGCCGCTGCCCGTTAAAATGTTTAAATTACCCCACAGGTACGAAGCTTTGGCCCAAGCGCCAGAGCTATCAGAATCTCCATCGAATTGTTCTATACCCGCCGCATTTTTTATCCTAAGGCGAAAACCAGATGTATTATTTTGGGTTAATACTGATAGTGGGTTGGTCAATTTGACAGCGTTGTTTGTGTTGGCAGATCCCGTCGATTTCACAATAGGGATTCCATTCGAATCAAGCGTCTCCAAATCATCAAGCAAAATATCATCGACGGTCAGGGTAAAATTACTAGCGGTCTGAGATTGGCTCGAAAGCAGAAAACACTCCGAGATTTCATTCGGAGCAAAACGAATGCCCGAAACCGTGATCGTTTTACTTATGGCCCATAAATGGTATAAAACTTGTCTGCCAGAGTTCACAACAATGCCAGCAATATATGCGATGTTGGCAACGGGGTTCATCGGCCCAAAATTAAAGCTCAAATTACTATATATGCATTTATACCAGTAGGATTTTGAACCATCAATGCGCCCACCACAACGCCCGTCTAAATTTATGCCATGCAACTGCGTAGCCCTAGAGTCAGTCCCAGAACGATTGAGCCTTAAAAATTGCCGAGCTCCTGTGGTGGTCATGCTCCCCCCGAACATGCGAAAACTTCCAAAATCATTTGCGCTATTTATTTGATTGCCCGCGCCAGAGAATCCAGCCGTAGAATCCGATGTATCGACGACAGAACAGCTATTGCTCGGGTTTCCGGATTTGTCTAAATTCCCAAGCTGAAGAATACCATTTAAGTCCATTCTCGGACTACTAAAAATAAGGTTTTTTTGAACGTCATGGATCATAACATCAGCGCCGATCGTCCACGATCCAGATGAGGGCGCGCGATAACTTATCGCGCTATCTTGTATCAAATCGACTCCGTTATGAATATCAGCCAAGGAATAAGAAACGCCCAGAAGATCACCTGCTGAAGGGGCATCGCTTGGAATTTCAACTCCGTCGGCATCACTGACGGGAAACGTGCCAAACGCAAACTCAATATCACAAAAGTTTAGCCCCTTCGCTATGATCTCGCGACTCTCCCAGCTAGCATTGCCGGAGTAAAAATACACATGACGCCCAACATCACTCGAAGCCCAGGTTACTCCGCTAGTATTCAAGCGGGTGTTGGCTCCGTTTGCGCCTGCTCCGATGCTCGAAAGAGTTCCGTTCTTAAAGGGTATAGTGGTGTTAATAGCCAACTATTTCACCCCTGTGATGTTGCCCGCTTCATCACGTATAACCTCGCGGGGCCCGTCGAGCTTCTTTAGTGCCTCGGCTCTATCTCGGGCCTGCTGCTCCA
>Ga0098038_1000973_pt1 | contig 12492 bp, 28 predicted proteins | sample 5B_taG_FD_75051 | JGI IMG/M metagenome (GOLD analysis project Ga0098038, IMG submission 75051) | Marine viral communities from the Subarctic Pacific Ocean - 5B_ETSP_OMZ_AT15132_CsCl metaG | ecosystem: Environmental > Aquatic > Marine > Oceanic | place: Pacific Ocean | collected 2015-01-08 | reverse complement strand
CAAGATTAAATAAGATACAGAAAAAAGAAATAGACACTAGTTTATTTATGGGTTTACTCCATGCAGAGATACCAAAGATATGTATTGAAAATCCCGTACCATCTAAAATGGCTAATCTACCGAAATACGATCAGATTATACAACCATATGAACATGGACATGATCATAGTAAAAAAACGTGTTTATGGTTGAAAGGATTGCCAAAGCTAGAACCTACTAAAAAAGTAGAGTTAACATATATCACTACGAAAAACGGACACCGCTATACAAAAGGATGGTATTATACACCTAGAAATAGTATTGATCGTAGTAGGACTTTTCCTGGAATTGCCAAAGCAATGGCAGAACAATGGGGTTAATATGTATATAGTAATGATTTATTCAGATTCGACCGATCCTTGGGCATATGGTTCATTTAAAGATTTGGATTCGGCTGCCGATTACAAAAAGAAATATCAAGCATCTTGGACAGATCGAGATTGGGATTCTTTGGAAGCACATATAATAAAAGTAGAAAATAGGAGTTAGTATGAGTGATGATTCAGAAACAGAAGAAGAGGAAGAAGTCAAAACTTCTGAATGTTGCGGTGAAGAGATGCATGAAGATTATGATCTCTGCCCAAAATGTTTAGAACATACATAGTTAACCATAATATCTAGACACCTTCTCTACACCTTGCTTAGGTTTACAACTTGGGCAAGGTGCTTTCTCTAATTTATATTTTGGTAAAGCAGACCAATAATAAATATCAATATGTAATTCTTTATTTCGATGATATTTTACACATTTACGATACTCATATACTCCACATTTATTACATAATTTTAAACCACTAAATACCATATCTAATCCTGTTTTTTTAAGTTAACAAACCCCGTTCATTATATGATGGTTATATGGTTATATTCCTCGTGAAACCAATTCATAAAAACACCCCAAATAACCAAATAACCATAAAATAACCATATAGGGTTTAGTCCATTTCAGAGTGGTTAAATGCATACGATCCGTGCGATTCTTTTACAATATAACCCCACTTAACCATTGTTTTTAAATAGCGGGTAAGCTTGTTATTTATATTGTAAGTTGTAGGCATCCAACCCTTTGATGCTTCTAAAAAATTCCACATTTGCTTTCGATCAAAAGGCTTCTCATTTCGATAAACATAAAACTCTTTTATAAGTTCAATCTCCCATTTATCAGATGCCTCTACGCAATGTAGTTTTTCATTTACGATTACTGCCCCCCGTTCAAATAAGACTTCTTCCCGATTCCAATTTAATTTAAAGGGTTCACCATTTAATTCGCAATGTGCGTCTCTTACTTTTGTGATCTTACCTCGTCTAAGATCAGTAGCCAGGGTAGATTCTCCAATCTGTATTACATTGTGTACATAGTTTGTTAAATGTTTCCCCCCGTGGATTAAGCCTTTGGTAAGGATTGGTTCTTCATCGTGATTATTACTTTTGTTGTGATGCCCCACCAGGACAATAGAGTTGCCTGTCGTAGTCTTTATATGTTGGATCATCGACAGGATTTGTTGCAAGGCATTATTATCGGATAGGTCTTGATTTGTACTCGTATATATATTGTCTACGATTACGACTCCATCTCGTAGTGCCATATCTTCGATTGTATCCTTGATCTTTTGCCATTGATCCGTAAACATCATATCATCATCATTGAATAAGGCGATTCGTACATTTGTTCCCATTGGGAAGTTTGGTTGCATTGCCTTTACTCGATTTGATAATTGTTCAGGAGACAATTCAAATTGCACAAGTAATACTTCTTTTTGCATGACAGGAAATCCTAAAAACTCCTTTCCTGATGCGATAGCATACGCCATCTGTAGTACAAACCAAGTCTTACCGACTCCATCTGTACCAGCGACTAGGGATACACCACCCTCATATAGGAGGTATTGGATAATAGGATCAGGTGGCTTGTTATATGTATTGGTGAGTTCCGAGGTATCTATAACATTGTACCCCCGTGCCGCTAGTTTAAATTCTACTGCATTTGTAATAGAATCTTTTAGTTCTTTATATTTATAGGTAGAGTCTGCCTTAAACTTGGTAAACTCATCCCGTATATCATAGCCTTCAGGAAGATATTCACTCCATTGGCAGATATATACCTGTATACCCCTACTTTCGGTCTTAATGCGTTGCGCCAGGCGTTCTGCACCTTCTCTTCCTGGCGTGTCATGGTCGTAAGCAATATAGATTTTCTTAAAATCTAAGATCGGTGTAATATCACTTGGGATAGATCCCGCTCCCGCACTAAAAGAAATACTATTATTAGGACATACCAACATATCGGTTTCCCCTTCACATATAATAAGGGGTTGATCCCGATCATAGTTTTTTAAAAGGTTAAGTCCATATATTTGGCACGATTTGTCTCCGTGACTCCAATAAGACTTATGAATCTTAATTCCTGTTGTCTTCCCTTCTTTGTCCAGGTAGTTAAATACTTTGAGTCCATCTTCCGTATATCCCACCTTCATATCTTTAAGCTTTGGTAAAGACTTTAGGTGTTCACTCGGTACATTATCAATATACTTCTGTGCTGCTGACTCTATGTCTCCTTTTATTTGGGGTTTTTTAGGGGGTTCAGGAGTTTTTTTCTTGGTTACCTCACCATTAATCATCTTTTCAGGATTACTGATGTTTAAGTGTTTGGCTAATAGATACGCATTTCCTTTATATCCACAAGAAAAACATTTACATTGTCCATTTTCGATAGAGAATGAAAAAGAGGGTTTCTTGTCATCATGTGTTCCTAAAGGACAACTTCCCTTCCCCTGTGTCCCATTGTATTTTATTCTTTGTAACCCTACTTCATACTCATAAAACCATTGAAAATCAGGCATCTTCTACGATCTCTGCAAATGCTTTCTCTTCGTGATCCATCGCCCATAACATAATTGCATAGTTTACCAAGTCCTGACATCTTGATTTAATTCCTTCTGACCCTTCTTTCCCGTATAAAACATACGTTCTAATCGAATCCATATGTTTTAACATATAAGTTAATAGAACAAGTTTAGGGTCTAAATCTAATCGCTCTCCGATAGAACGGAAGTTCTTAAACTTATCAGCAGTATGTGTTCCGTCATCAATCGTATACTCTGCGCCCTTAACCATTTGTATCTCTTTACATTCATCTAAAAAGATTTCACTTAATTTAAAAAATGTATCAACTTTCATATCCTACCTCCATGTAGTAATTATTCCTATTATTCTTTACTGGTTTTCTTGTCTTCGGGGTCTTGTTTATAAACTTACCCCATCGTGTTGCTGCATCTCTCAATTGCTCAAGAATCTCCGATGCAGAAAGATTCTCTTCTATTTCCAGGACTAATGTAAAATACACCATCCTACTTCACGAGGTTTAACCAATCATCTAACTTCACCAAGACAATGGTTTCACCTCGATCTTCACGGGTCATTACTATGTCACAGTTCCCAAATGCTAACCATTTTGGAATACTTTTTCTGCGCTTTGCTTGTATCTTGTATGTTTTACCGCTCTTCTTCGCCAAAATATCCACATCTTCTGTCAATCCCATACTTCTACCATCCGAACCCCACGCACGTTTTACATCATAACCTTCTTTGGCAAGCTGATCTACAAGTTCCCTTTCGTAGGTATTTCCTTTTGATTTTGATTTACTTGCCATTTTCTTCTACTGCCTTTAAGAATTGAGTAATTAAATCCTCGATCATATGTTTCACTTTTATATCTTTCTGAAAACAAAATACTCTCAACTTTTTATATACTTCTGAATCAATAGTGACTCGATGCCTATTACTTAATTGCGCACGTTTTTTATGCCTGGAATTAAGTTCAGGTTGCAACTTTTTAATTAACTTACTCTCTAAGTCTGTTGCCATACCAAAAGAAATCGCTGGTTTCACTTTTACATAATCCCATTGTTCAACAGAATGTTTGCTAAATCTTTTCCGTATCTCTTTACTAACCCCTATATATACCACAGCTCCATCTTTATATATTGCATAGACACCGCACATCATCGGGAGTTCTTTCTTATGTTTATATAGCTGCCATTTACTCATAAGTAACTCTCTCCACAAGAACGCTGATCACAACCATAAGAATTGCAAAAGAACTTACCCAAAAGAATACACCTATACCTAATACTAATACATTTGCTACCCACTCTGCGATACTAAACATAATCATACTTACCCCTTTTTATTTTTATAATATTATTAAAAAACTTAATATTCCTACGCCCCACATTACTTTAGCGCCAACCCAAGTATTTCATTTCCCAAGCCTTTTTCATCCCTATATTCCTACTCAAAGAGATCATTGGTCTATACGGACTTCGTACCACCTGGTACTATTTGTGAAGCGTAGAAATTCTTTTCCATTTCATCAAGCCTATCTAATAACTTTTGTATTTCTGTAATAGACTTTCTTTCTTGATTCATTTTTAGCTTTAATAATAGACTAGCTAAACCTTGTCTTATATAACTTAATTCTTTAGGAGTTAACTTCATTTCTTCTTCCTTTCATTTGGTCTTGTTGCTTTAAAATATAATTCATAAAACCAATTATTATCCTGATGGAGAAACTTATCTCGCATCTTTATTACTTGTTCATCCGTGTATTTAAATCGTTTGAATACGTTCTTTTTCATGTACAGACTCCACTTTACTAGCTATTAAATAAATTTCTTTTGTAGGAATAAGATAACATCTCTTTGTTTTCGTATCTCCTTTCCCTGTAATCACTCGTTGTTGATACCCCTCTTGTAAAATTAAATCTTTTATGCGTTCAGGGTGTACCCAAATTAAATTCTTATTATCAAAAAAGCACCAAATATCTGCTTCTGTTGAAAGTAACGCAGAAGGCTTCCCATACATATATACTTCTATTAAAAAATTATTTGTGTGCTGCGATTGTATATCAGACTTTACTTCTATCCTGGTATTGGTAGAAGGACTATAAATATCAAATTGTTTAAACTTACCTTGTATAATGAGAGCAAAAGGATCAGATTCTCTGACCCTATTCAATACAATGCTCTCTATTCTCTTGCCGATCTCCAATGATTTCTCAAAGTTTGCCATAGGTTATATACTTGACTCAGGGTTATTGACTACGCAATCACAAGGCTCAAAATATTCTTCTGTAGCCATATAATAACCGCAATCCACTACTTCACTATGAATAAACCCACCTTTTCCTTTGCAATCATCACAATCCACATTGGATTTACCAATGCAATAATACATCTGCTCATCAGAAGTGAGTTCATCAAACTGAATAGGGCGAACTTTCGTCCGCCCATCAGTTATCATAGTGGTTTTAGAAGGGGAGATCATCGTCCTGCTTCTGTTGACCATTAGGTTTGAAGTCACTTACTTTTAAGCTAAGGTACTTCTCACCTTTCTTTGAGAGGTTTGACCAGGCAGATAAACTATAATCTTTACCATTAATGTTTACCTTCCCTGTCATATTAGGGTGCTTCTCTGTTTTGCGCTCTTTCGCAGTAAATAAAGCACCTTTGTTTGTGTTGTCAAAAGCCATATTACTTTGACTCCTTTTTTGTTTCCTGTTCTTCTTCTTCGATTAAGCTAAAGGTTGTTGGCAAATCTTTCGGAAAGGACGGAACAGGATAATTATGTACCCAATCCGAGACTTCCACAACCTTTTTCCAAGTTTGTTTATCTTCTTTATACTTCTTCAATGTATAATTTGGCTTCTTTCTCCAACCCGATTTTAAATATAAACAGGCGATCCCGTCAATCTTTAAATCAGGAAATAAAGATTCAAATAATATTTTATAAGAAGTTAATTGTAGTTGATGTGTTTGATACGCATTGCCTGTCTTAAAGTCAATTAACCATCGTTCTTCTTTACCTTTCTTATTAACAAGCCTTACTACCCAATCCGCAGTACCCGCCCACGGATGTAATTGATTTCCTTTGTTATCTGCCGCCAAATCAAACATACATATCTCTAATGCTTCTGTAGTAAACTCTCCATTGACACTTGCATCATCACAGAATTGTTTAAAAGACATAATATATTTTACGATTTCCCTAGAGATAGGAATCAATTTATCGGACTCTGCATCATACCAAGAAGGTTGCTCTACGAGGTTTATCTTCTGACCACGCAATAATCGTTCACAAAAGTCGTGTACAATCGTACCAATCGTTGCGCGTTTATTTGCATACTCCATTGCATCCTCATAAGAGTTTGCATTTCCTAACCATCTATGAAATCCTATACCTTTATCTAATGCATCTTCAAATGTAGTAGAAGATCGTTTAAATATCTTTGGTGTATCTTCACCAAATTCTTTATTCCAGTAATCATCTAGTGGAGCATACCACCTTCCATTCACAAGATCGTGTCTTTCTACAGGAATCGGAGTTTGCAATAATTCTTCCATTCTATACCTCTGTTTCTGGCGCGATTCTAGTAGTGTGACTTTTTACAGATACCAACTCACCACGCTCGTTATTTTCTTTATAGCTATCAAAACGCACCTTAACACTACCAATACCAATCTCTAAAACTGTACCCCACTTATTTAATTCAGAGTCTAGTCTATTACTAAGGCAGAATCTTTGACCTACCGCTAATTGTTTTAGCTTCATTGCGAAATCAAGTCCTTTACTTCATATCGTTTTGTCCTATACCCTAAGTTCACTTCCTTTATCTTACCAGCTTTCGCCCACGCCCTTATAGTATAAGTAGAAACTTTGAAGTATTCTGATGCTTCTTTTGTAGTAAGCAATTTATTCATCTTCTATTCCTATTTATTTATTAATTAAAATAATGATTTATTGATATAAATCTTATACGAACTTATATCAAAGCATCAATAGATGCAAGAAGAATCTATAAATATATTATTATTGTTGGAAGAAACTAGAGAGTGGTATTGTATTTTTCGATAAACTCGCTTGGTTTACCTTTACCTAAATTCGTATTATAATACTGCTTCCAGTAATCCGCCATACCCTCTACAGTATTTGGAAGCTTTTTAGGGACTCTACGATATTTAAGCCTACACATTATAATAGCATATGCGATGTTATATTCTAAAAGGTCTGATATATCTTCTTCTTTTATAGTAGGAAGAAATGCAGTTGATGGAACTTGTGCTATATGCACACATTTCCACATCAATTTTTGCCTATATTTTAAATAATTCTCCAGGGTGTCTTTTGCCCCTGTCATCCCTGGTTCTATCTGCCACCAACTTCGCGCTACTCCACCATTCCATTGTCTTACATAATCATAATTGGACTCAATTAAACCAGTTCCAAAAATGAGATTTTCCGCTTCCTCTGAATACATTCCCATTTTCTTTAAGATGGAAGAGATCATTCCCCTTATCTGTTGCTGTTTTCTGTTGTTCATATTGAGTAACCTTATATTCTACTTTATATATGTAACCATCTAAAACTTCAAGTGAAGTGCTATCTTGTACCACTACTCCTTTTTCCCATAATAGATAGAGAATAGCAGCCATACCAAGCGCACACAATATATATGATGTTAAGTTCTTCATTATATTGAACTTACAACATAATATATATTAAACTCAAGGCTCTATAAATCTGCTACAAATACTTTAATTTTAGCTACGATCTTATCGTCTTCTTTAGATGGAGTTACTTTTGCAATCAGTTCTAATACTTTAATTACAAAACCTTTAACTCCATGCTTTTTAACTTGACCTTTAATGTACCGCTTGATCATTTCTTATTTCCTTTTACAAGTTTAGTTAAACCTTCTATTACTACATCTAGAAGAATATCATCTTTTTCACTAGGTGACATCTTTACAATTTTTTCTAATACCATAAATGCTAATAGCACCCATTCCCAATTTGCTGTTAACCATTCCATATTATTTCCCCACCTTTTTCATTGCTAATTTATGAGACTCTGTAAAAGTTTTCCCACCTCGCATAGCTTTAACCATAGAGCGAACGTGTTTTGCGGTGTGATGTCTGCCATGTTTCTTCATTGCTTCCGCCTGTCTCTTATTTAAACCTACTAAAGACACGCCTTTGACCATTTTAATAGCCATATTTTTTCATCTTCTTTTTTGTAGTTTTCTTTTTCATAGGTTTCATTTTCTTTTTCATTTTCTTTTTTGTTTTACTATGATATGGCATTACTTTTTTCTCCTTACTTTTCTTGCGATTGACTTACTATATTTTGCTCTTGGTTTTCCTTTCGCTGATGCAGCTCTCTTCCTACGATTTGTTGCTGATTTTTGAGAAGGACTTAAACTTTTTCTTACAGATTCAGGTAAATATCTTCCGCGTTTCTTCTTGGGTTTTTTCTTGTCTCCCTTACTAACATAATCCCACTTTTCCTTAGACCATTTAGATAGCTTATTCTTTGAAGACTTTTTACCCGAATATGTTCCGCCCATATCCTTATAATATTTTACTGCTAACTGCATTGCACGAGCCGAGTGTTTTCCACCCATCTTTGCTTTTGCTTTTGCTTTTGCTCTCGCCCATTTAGCGGGATTACGTTTCTTAGCAGTAGCCATTACCACTTCACCTTATCTGCCCAATACGCTGCGGACATTTTACCTTTTTTTATATTTCTTCTATGCCTTGCTTTAAATGATTTACGCTTTGCTTTCATCCTAGCCGATTCACCTTTCTTTGGTTTACCCGCAGTTATAGCTCCTTGTTGACCAAATCGAATCGTCTTAATCTTATCACCTACTTTAGCAACTACAATATGTGATTTTTTTGGATGCCCTGGAGTTCTTTTTGGTTTATTATAACCAGATACTCCCGCTCTTTTCAATCGTGAGTCTTTAGCCATTTCTTATATTCCTTATCTTATAGTATAAATAGATAATGTTCATAACTGCAATAGCAATACCTAAAATATAAGGAAGTAAGTCCATAAAAACAATTGCCATACTCCCAAAACTACCCCCAGATACTTTAAGACTATCCATTAGTGTCTCCCATTACCATTCATTCTAGACATGATACCATCCATTCTAGATAACTGTTTTTCTAAATCACTTATAGCTTCCATAGTTTGTTCATATCTCCTGTCTCTAACTGCATCACTATCATTCCACCTATTAATAAGTTTTATAATCATTCCTTCCATATTATTAATACTTTCAGATTGACCTTTATTCTCCACTTCTAAATTTTTCAAAGACTCCGCTTGAGCTTCTGATTTTTTAACTAAATTAATTAATAAAAAACCTAAAAAAACTACACAGAACCCTGTCGCTCCTAGAGTCATATAACTTTCTATTAATGCTTCAGTAGCCATTTATTTTCTCCGCTTTTTCTTACCCCAACTCAATGGATTAATGTTAAATTCTTTTTCATAAAACATTATCTGCTCTTCTAGCTTTTTTCTTTTTGCCTGTTCTGCAAGTATTTGCTTATCAAGCAATTCTCCAATTTGCTCATTCTGCTCATCCAGTTTTCTTTCAACAGTTTCCAACCGATCCAAGAGTTCATATCCACTCCAACCAAGTAACCCAACAAAGACACAAAGCCTTGCAAGATAGCGAACATTGAGGCTGATAAAAGCATTATCGTCCACAATGCCACCAGTAACACTTCTTGCAGTTTTGATTTCACTCATATTCCTTAACTGCTTCCCATTGATTGTGAGTAAAACACCAATTATCTGAATTAAATCTTACTTTATCTGCATAAAAATGCGAGGTAGAATCTTGATCCATGATTTCTACAAAAGCATACATACTATCTCTTGGAGAAGGTTCAAAATCACCTATTGACCACCCATTATTACAACTACTTAACAAAAACATACTGAACAGGGATACTATAACTCGTACTAACAACTTCAAAATCTCCATTTTTTAACTTCTTAATTTTTTTATTCACTAACTTCCCACGCTTCCGAACTATCAATGTAAGCTTTTACTTCTTCATTTGTGTATGTTCCTATTCCGTTTGGTAATGCATTTAATTCTGCTAAAGTCCAATCACCCTTTATTACAAATTCTGAATCATCTGCACTAATTCTTTGAGCAAAGTATTGTGGATGCCTGGCTATAAGATCCGATACCTTTGCTTCGTGGTCTGTTGTTTCATCCACTACCTCTTCCATATAAGTATAAGACTCACTTTCTGTTGGATGTCCATTCTCTATTATATGCTCGTCTATAGCTTGAATTAGTTCTGCCTTTGTTCCACTTCCACTTATAGAATGTGTAGCCATAAAAGATTGAATATCAGCTTTTAAATCATCTTCTGTTGGCAGTTCTACTTGTACATCACGAGTACCAGTTTTTTCCACTTCTTTATAAGTAAATGTCTGCCAATCGTAACGATCTGTAATTCGTAAACCTAAACCCTGTGATGTATTTGGTATAACTAAATAATGTGTGTATTGACCTTTCATATTAATCCTTAATTGCTATGTGCTGATTTTCCATTGTTATAATTCTTTAAGACTTCTGATGCTGATAGTTCTTTAGAGTAGATTTTAGCTTCATCAATGCTACCTTTTGCATAGTTACTGCTATACTTACCTATTTCAAGATCAGCAGATAAGTTCTCCATCGCTACATATGTTCCAGCAGATTCAGTTGCATTATTAACTTGAGAACCATTTAGATATATTTTCATACCAGCATTTGCAGAAGTACCACCTCTTCCATCATAAGTACCTACAATATGCATCCATTGACCTTCAGAAGATGTTAGAGCAGTATTATAAAGAACACCTTCTGCTGTACTTGCTACACTTTCATCAAATAAATAAAATTTTAATTTATCATCTGGCTCAAATCCAAATACATATTCTCCTGTGCTATTATAGATACCTTTTGCAAAGACTTCAAAGTTTGTAACATCATTTGGTTTAATCCAAGCCTCTAAACTAAATGGTGAATCAGATGTACCATTTCCAAAACTTAAAGTCTCTGAATCTTGTACTGATATATACTCTGCACCTTTGAATCTGATACCACTTGATATTGAGTCTGCATCTGAAAAGTAATATCCTTGTGAGTCTCTGCCTTCATTAAGTCCTTCTGGAACTATGATTGATGTTGGTGATCCAGACACTGTACCATTGTTAGAATTTGTACTTCTATCTGTCCAAGTAATAACACCATCATTTCTCCAGTATCCAACTAAATCGCTTGAACTTGCATAGTTACCACTATCAGCTGTTGGTAGTAAAGGTAATCCAGAGTTGTATAAGGCTGTTACTTCATTAGCTGTTAAAAACTTATGCCAAACAGCGAACTCATTTATTACACCATTAAAGGATACACCACCAGATTGTTGTTGAGCACCTATTGTTAATCCTTGTGAATAAGCATCGGCTGGTACTGAATTATTTACAGCAGAAACTGTTTGCTCACTTCCATCAATATATAACTTACTTCCATTTGCATCACTTACATCTACTACAACAACATAATGATGCCATTGATTGTCATCTTGTGCTGAATTATCATTCCAATATTTAAAATAAGTACCAGCTAAATAAAGGATAGGTCTACCAGCAGAAAAATTAAAATGAAACGCACTATTCGATGCACCATGCCCAAAAACTGTATTAGCTGTTGTTTTAGAAGATTTTGCCCAAAAAGAATAAGTAGCATCCTGTGCTGAATTATCAAAAGAGTTAGTTACTCTATCATCACTACCATCAAACACCATAGGATTATTACTTCTGACTAATGGATGTTGAAAGCCATGCTCTTGTCCAGTTGCCCAAGTGATTCCAACTCCTGTACCATGATTTTGACCTAAATTCAGTTGATTAATTATTACATCATCTACTACGATTGAACCTGGATCGCTTTCTTGTCTTTGTATTTGTATACGAGCTGTTGTTCCTTGTGCAGTAAATAGTAATTCTACATCTTGCCAACTACCATCAGCAGGTAAAGAAACTATATTAGATGAAGGATTAGAGTTTGTAGGGGTGGTTACTCGAATACCAGCTGAAACAGAACCTCCGATTGCCTTTAACTTGACATTAATCTTATATTCATTCCCACTTGTAATTCCAGATAAATCCTGATGAAAAGATTGTGTACCACTATCTACCCTTGTTAATTGTACTGCGTTACCACTATAACCATCAGCAATTACTTCTGCTGTGAAATCATCTAAAGACCAACCAGTTACAGAAGTTGACCCAACAGCATCAGCCGAAAAATCTCCGTTAACTGCTACATCAAGAAATGTAGGAGAGCCATCTAATATTGTAGTTCCAGAACCTTCTTGCATTGGCATATCTAACTTTAATGCTGATGAAGATACACCAGTAGGCAAGGTCAATTCTGGTTTTGTATAAAGTTCTCTAACTTGATCTTGAGTTAAAACTGTGTTAAATACTTTTACTCCAGACATTACTCCATCAAAATAACTTCCTCCAGATGTAAAATTTGTTCCTACTCTACAAGCAGTTGCACTACTAATATCAAGAGCCACTATTGTTTGATCT
>Ga0098038_1000964_pt1 | contig 12550 bp, 18 predicted proteins | sample 5B_taG_FD_75051 | JGI IMG/M metagenome (GOLD analysis project Ga0098038, IMG submission 75051) | Marine viral communities from the Subarctic Pacific Ocean - 5B_ETSP_OMZ_AT15132_CsCl metaG | ecosystem: Environmental > Aquatic > Marine > Oceanic | place: Pacific Ocean | collected 2015-01-08 | reverse complement strand
TGGAAGTTAACGTGTGAGTGTGCCTCTTCAATGTCGTCCACCTTGAAAGCAAAGTAGTTAGCTTTGTCAATCGTTAGGCTGAACTCTTCATCATCAAGGTCTTGCGGTGTGATAGTTGTACCACGTGCGTAAGCCTTAACGGTGATTTCGGGTTCTTTGATAACCTTAACGGAATCGCCCATCTGCGCAATCTCACCAAAATAATCGGAATTGGTGATTGCTTCAACAATAGATGCCTTGCGGAAAGCAACCTGCACCTGTTTGCTGTAGATAATAGGACTAAAATTACCGTTAGGAAGATTACCATACCCGCTTGCGGTAGTAAATGCCATTGTAATCTCCATTTAGCATTATTCACAGATGCAAACTTACAAGACTATTAAGAGGCTGATTTGCTTGGGTGCGTTCAATAATAGGATGGCCGTCCTACTATTTTACGGGCCATGCGCTTCAGGTAATCCGTAAGACTTTGCTGTTTGCGTATTGTAGTGTAACAGTTCTGCGCAACAAAGTTACACTAATCTGACTATAGTTATACCTATATATAACTATTTGTCAACACTTTTTTCTTTCGGTATCTCAAGAAAATTCATGTTCATACTGAAAGACCTGCGTTCTCCCTCTGTATAGAATGGATACACGCAGTGAAATAGTTGTGAAGGAAACACATAGAAGTCTCCAACCTGTGGCTTAATTACAAAGTTTGTGCAGGTATATCCTGATGGTGTACCTGATGCAAACTGTATATGCCCATTAGCAGGATGGTGGTCTTTATAGTCTTCTTCCCACTCTTCTTCTATTCCTTCAGGTAGCTTTAGGTATCCTACACAAGATAATCTTGACCCTGTGTGGATGTGTAGCGGATTGTACTCACCATTAAACTGTCGTACAAACCAACCTGATACTACCTGCAATCCATAGTTGTAGTTATCTACATCTAGTGAATTAGCCCCAAAAGAGTTACGTAGTTCTGTGTAGGCTTGGTATTTACCTACAAACTGCCCTAAACCTTCTTGGGCAATAGCTACAATCTCTTCATCAAAAGCTAACTCTGCTTTTACTTTGCCTACCAAGTTATCTGAATAGTCTTTTAACTTGTCAGACATTTTACTATTTAGCTTCTCAACCAACTCATCTGGCATACGGTAGTATCCCATCGTTGGCCCGAATGGAGCAAATAGTTCCATTTCTTTTTGAGGCTTAAATATTATACTCATCGTGCAGACCCACTTACATCATAGACAAACTTACCACTACGGATAGCTTCCATGATTTCGTCTGAGTTTTTCTCATACTCTTGTGCTGACATTCTTTGAACATCCGACTCTTTTAAGTATGAACTAGCTTCATCTTTCTGTGGTGTGCTGCGTGAGTTCTTTGTAGACACAGACTTTGCTGCATCCTTATTTGATTTAGGTTTTTCTTTACCTATACCTTTATCTGCTTTGTATAGATCAATGGCTCTAGCTGCTGCACGTGCATCATTGTCATTGTCATAGAGTGCGTCTTGTACCCACTTAGGCTGCTCTTCTGCCCAATCGTGAAACTCATCACTATCACGTATCTCGCCAAAGTCAGGGTGCATACGCATTAATTCTACTTCAGCTTTTTCTTTAGTAGCAGATATATGCATTTCATCAATTGCTTTTACACGTTCTTCTAAGGCAACCGATTGCTCACGTGCTTTCTTCATTGCAATTGTTTCAACTATCGCTGCAACATCTGGATAGTTTTTTGCCCACTGTTCTATGTCTTCATCAGATTTAGGCAGTCTCATTTCTTTTTGTGCAGCGGTACTAAGTTGACTTTTAAGAATGTCTATCTCTTTCTTAAAATCCTCTGCTTGCTTTTGTTGATGTCTACGCAGATCAGAATAACGTTTCTTAAATGTTTTTTCTTCTGCGTTAGTAGGTTCAGCTTCTTCTGGTTCTGCAGTTTCTTCTGCCTCGCCACGCTGCTCCCTTATCATCTGTTCTAGTTCTTCTTCTTCCTTCTTACGCTTTTCTTCATTTGTGTATTTACGATTTGCAAATGCAACTTTCTTCTCAGGCTTTACTTCTTCAGCCATAATGGTAGCTTCTTCAGCCATTGTACTTCTCCTTGTTGGGGCCAACCGTAGCCACGGGGTGGGGGATTAGGTAGCCAACTAAATAGGTGTTTATCGTGTACCTAAACCACGTCTTCTAGTTTGACCTGATGGTTTGCGAAATACTATTTCTTTCATTATAACAGGACCAAACATTTTAGCTAATACCTGTCCTTCAGGCGTACCAGCTAAAGACCTAATTACATTTTTTTCTTCATCTGAAAGTTGAGCAAATCTTGTTCTCAAAAATTCTAATACCTGTTCTTCCATTACACCAACCATTTTTCTTTCAAAGTAGATACCATGCTTTTGTATGTTGTATAAGCATCGTCATGTTTTTCTTTATCTATATAGTCAACAGCTTTTTGGATTTGTTCTTCAATCCATTTCCATTCTTCCTCGTTGTCTATTGCTTCTACAATCTTTGGTGCAATCTCGTAGTATTCTTGCACCTCTTCTTGTTTGTCTACCATATATTCATTTCTAAACTTACGCAACTTAGTTAAGGTTTCACCATCATCTGCTTCACCTTTCTTTTCTACGATAGCTGTAGTTATAAAACATGCCTCATTAGAGGGGCTGCTGCCATCATTTTGTGTACCCGTACCTTCAAACATACCACCACCAAATGTTGGTTGGTCGACAAATCCTCTATCTGGACCAGTTTCTCCTATGCCCATATTATCTTCACTACCGGGAGGGCCACTATAATCCATGCTAAATGGATCATCGGCTCTGCTTACACCTGCACCAGCATCCACCTCTGATGGGTCTCTACCATCACCAGTAGACGGTGTTGTACCCCTATCTGGACCATCTTCTCCTACACCCACCGTTGGGCGAGAAACAGTTACACCCTTATCTGGACCAGTTTCTCCAACACCCACTGTTGGTTTAGAAACAGTTGTGTCTCTAGTTGTTGGTTTTGACGTTGGTGTAGCAATTGTCGGTCCTTCTATCTTATTATCTGGATATTGTTTATTTAATTCCGTTACATAGTTTCTATAATTTGACTGTGCTTTAGGATTTAATGCGGCTGCTTTTGCTTTTGATAACTCACCACCATACCATCCTGACGCTACTGCGGCAGCCATATGATTTTTAAAATCTGTAAAAGAAGAAAAGTTTTTAGTTCCAGTCTCATTATTTGTGGGGTTGCCATCTTTATCTACAGCAACACCTCTACTATTAAAAAATCCACCAGAGTTAGGGTCTAGGTCTCCCTTTTCAAAACCTACATACCCTGTCATTTTTGTTCCTAAAGTTTGTTCGTATCCATATCTTGCGTCAGCAATTTCACCAGAAAATCTTTCTCCGGGCAGTCCCTTTTCTCCACCCTTTACACCAAAAATATCTCCACGCATATCTTGTGAATAAATAGGGTCTTTACCAAATAAACCAGATGCTACGTCTTTTACCGGACCACCTATTTTTCCCGCTAAATCTTTTAGAAAAGTGCCACCGGGAACTAAGTTTAATATATCAAAACCCCTATTTCCTGTTATGGCAAATCTTTCTTTAGCTGTTGTTACACCAGTTTTAATTTCTTCAGGTGAATAACCTGCAATTTTTTCTCCCGTTGTAAGGCTAGTTCCACGACCAAAATCCTGATTATCTCCACCATCACCATCACTAACTTGTGTAGTTTGAACTGTAGTAGGTCCAGTTTGTGTTGAATCAACAGCATCTGTTTTAAGTCTAAATCCGGGCGGCACTGGTTCAAGTAACTCACCTGTTGATTTACTCCGCTTTAACTTAATAATTTGCCCTGCATCATTTATATATTCTACTTCTTCATAATCAACACCAGATACTCCCATACCTACCGTGCCTTGAAAAGTTGGAAGAGCTTGTTGAACTGTCGTTGGCATAAACTGTGTTCCCGGTAGTGTACCTGCTTGCGTCTGCTGCGCTGATGAAGCTGCAGCCACAGGTTGTTGAACTACAGGAGCAGGGGCAAATCCTGTAGTTACAGGTGCAGGTGGAGTATAACCACTAATGCCTGTAAATCCGGGCATAGGCACTGCACCGCCCTGTGCCATTTCTAACCCATCATCTTCCATGTCAAGGTCATTTAAATTAAAGGGAACACCATCTGGAATAGTAGCTTCTTCACTATTACCCATCTGGCCCATATCTTCCATACGCTGAAGACCCATCTTCGCTTCGTCACGCAGTGCCATCATTTTATCTAACCCATGATAGCGCACTACATCTGCTGGCATAACAAACTCACCCTCGCTTAATTGTGCAGGTATATCATCACGGACTTCTTCTTGAGTAGAACCCACAGGTACATCATTACCAGATACAGGGTCAACTGTACCACCTTCTTGCATGAGACCACCCTCATCAAAGAGTTCCATTTGATTTGCCATGTTAGCCATTGATAGCATCCCTTAATGTTTTAATATTACGCAATACCGCTATTGCCCCCTGCGCACGGTGCATAAATATCGTATTATCTCCTTGCTCTAAAGTACGATGTTGTTGTTCTATGAGCGAGTCTATATAATTACTGAAGTGGTCCCACTGACGCTTGTTGCTGACCAGCGGCTTCAGCTTGTTGAGGAGTTCCTTGTTGTCCACTTGCACTAAATCCTTGTTCACCCGGCACAGGTGCTTGTCCTACGCCTACATTACCACCACCTGCACCCGTTGGGTCCATAGCATCTGCACCCGGTGGTGGTGTCATACCACCCTCTTCAGGTTGCATTGGTGCTTGAAAGCCTTTCATAATCTCAGCTTGCAAAGCAGCTTCATCCATATTGTTGGTAACTTTATCAGGGTCTAAGTCCATAGACTTTGCAATTTCACGAATTACATATTGGAACTTAGCAAAAGGAGCAAGTGAGGGGTTACTTGCGATTTGTAAGAACTGCATAAGTCTTTGGCTACGAACCTCATTTGCCATAAGACTTTCAGTGCCACGTGCTTTAACTTCTAAATCACCTTTGATTTCAGCATCAAAGTCAAACTGCATATTAAAACGAAATAAACCTTCACCTAAAGGACGCAGCAAATAATCATCTACATTTTTAATAACAGTTTTTGTGCCGCCTTGTGCAGCACCCATAAGCATTGATATGCCACTAGCAGTTCTACCTACGCCAGATACACCTGTTTGTCCATGCGCAAAAGAAGGAAAGCCTGTGCTTTCGTCTGCCAACACACGTGCTTTGTCAAACAGCATCATGTTCTCTTGTGCTACATTTGGAAACTTTGTACCAAAGATTGCCTGACCGGGTGCGCCACCTTGTCTGCGAAATACTTTACCCGGATACAATGATAAGTCTTGTCCCGGCACTAGGTTAGTTTCATCTACTTCTACAATCAAGTTACCTGACAATACAGCATTGTCCACAGCCATACGCATAAAGCCATTCATCAATGTTTGGGTATCGTCCATATTTTCTGCGATACCGATACCAAAGAATGAATATGGGTTTAACTCATACGGTGCTGCACAATAAGGTATCTTAGCAGGTTTAAATGGGTTAAGAACCATACGTAATAATTTGTTGTTACATACCCAGATATTTGCTTGCAGTTCATCAAAGTCTTTTAAATCTTTTGGTATGTCTATTTCTTGTTCTTCAAGCAGTTCAACATCTACCATGCCCCAATATTCTAACACTTCAAAACGGTCAATACCATGCTCTGGTGCATAATCTGTTAAATCTTCTTCCCAATACTTTTTAGTGTAGTTCTCACCCATCTGGATGACTTCATCAATTACACTACTTCTAAAGTATGGGCGCTTCTTTAGGTTACGTAGTTGTGTACGAGACATTTTATGTCGTTCAATAACAAACTGCGCCTCATCCATATTGTTAGCATCTGGGTCTGCATAAAAGTTCCAAACAGATACATGATTTACTTGTGGTATAGTTTTAAACAATGGGTCATAGTTACCATCATCGCCCCAGTTCGGATACTCTTTGTCTACAGCAAACGGCCCCTTCATTACGCCAGTACCAAAAAGTGCCATTTCAAATGCGGCACTACGTAAATGTTTAGTAGCACCTGACTCTTCTAGCTGGTCATGTATCTTCTTTTGCATTTTCTTTGCTGCAATAAGAGCAGGACTAAATGCAATAGCTGTAGGTGTTTTACCCGGCCCCTCTTTTAGTTTATCAGCGACTGGTTCCAGCTTACCTTCCAACGCCCCAAGTTTTTCTTGTAGACTCTTGGCAGTTGCACCTGCTGGGAAATCCATTCCATCTCCCTGAAAACCATAGGGACTTGAAAGAGCAGTTTCACCACGCAATTGTTCTGGTTCTTTAGGGTCAAAATGTACATCAGCAACAACCCCTTCTGGTAATTCAGTAGGCTCAATAGATAAAGGAAAACGCTGGTTAGCGAATAGAACATCAACAATTTGTCCATATGCTGCCAGCGTTTTAGTTTTAGTTATCTTAACAAATACACGAGATTTTTCTGCTTCCGTAAACTGTACATCTGGACCATACAAACCACGATAGTTACGATAGGCACGTAACCATCTCTCCTCATCTTGGTATCGGTAGTCTTCAGAACGCTTATATCTTTCCATAATAAACGGAATGATATTTGTTACATCCATATCTGTTTCGGCAGTATCGTCTGTATCTTCCAGAGCAATAGCATCGTCTTCAATCATAATTTCATCTTCTGCCATTATACTTCCTTTGCTCCTACTACGGTACATCTATATTCTATAGACTTCCAATCACCGTCAGTTGGTATATTTTCATGTATAGTTTTCATTTCAATACAGTCTGGCTTTTCGTCAAACCACTGTATAGTTTGTGTTCCACAATATGCTGTAGAACAAACTGTTAACATTAATGACCAAATTACTTCCATGTTATTAATATCCAAACGTAGCATCTGCTACTTGCATACCACCACCCGGTCTACCCATAGGATCGTAGTCAAATATACTAAACCTTGGTCTGGACATTATACCATACCTAAGAGCGTCATACAAGTGGTCTTCGCTTTTTGTATCCACATCTTCGGGGTTTTTCTTGTCCAGCGGTATTGAGGGCAATTGGGAGATGACATGTGTGCAAGTATTAAAGAAAACAAGTCTAGGCTCCTCTGTAAATTCATCTATCTGTAGTCTACGATGTATTTCGTTTTTACCTGCTACCCTACTGCCTCTGCTTCGGTCTGACGGTCTCCACCTACATCCCTTGCCTATCATCTGTTCAGCAAGAGAAGGGCCAGTATCACCCCGCTTATGCCAAAGAGAACTATCCAAAACGCCATACTTAATATTGCCATCTTCTGCTTCCAAATCCAATATCATATCTGCCAAATCTGTGGCAAGGACTTTAGAAACATAGAGTTCTCTGTACGTAACAATTTGTTCATTCGGTGCAACAGCAAACCACAAAACGCCACTATAACTGCCGTAACCGTAATCGCAAGCCCTAAACTTAACCCAGTTGTTAGGTATACTAAAAGGCTCAATAACATGGACGTGCCTATCAAATTCAGTAAAGGCAGCACCCTCTTTAATATCCCAGTCTCCGTCAAGGAGTTGTCTTCGCTGCTGCTCTGGTAAAGATAAGAGCATGGCTTCGTAGTCACCTGCTTGCGAAAGGTATGGGTTATCAGAAAGTCTCGCTGGTATAAATCTTCTTTTAAATAAAGGTTTTCCAGCCTTGCTATGTCCAGCGGGGTATCGCAAGACCTCTGTTGTGTCAATATCTGTGGCATCAAACGACCTGTTATACGGAGATGGGTCAATAAACATCTTCTTAACCCAATGATGACCCCTACCTCCGGGGTTGGTCGTGGCCCTCATAAAAATTGGTAAATCGGTTGCAGTGGACCGTAGACGTGATCGCATGTAATTCCATGCGTATGGTGTGGCCCACTGTGTCAATTCGTCAAAGCCTATCCAGCTAAATGCCAGACCCTGATAACGCAAGACATCTTCATCTCTGTCAAGATAAGACATCCACAACCTTGCACCAGATGGCGCAGTCCACTGCATCTTTCTCTCTGACCATTTTATTCCCGGCCAGATTTTTGGGTACAACTCCTGCGATTTGAATATGAGTTCCCTTAACTCTTCCGTTGTATGTCGCAGAAGCAGACCACTGAACTGTGGATGCCCCATATATCTTAAAGGGTCTGCAAGCATAGCGTAGCTTTTACCGCCACCTGCACTACCCCCATATAACACTTCTCTTTCGCTTGACGCTAGAAACTCTGTCTGTGGGCCTTCATTTGGTTTGAATAATACGTTAGCGTGTTCCTCTACGCTATCTGTTTCATGTGAAACTTCCTGTATTTCAACCTTCGGCTTTTGCACCCGTTCTTTGGGTGTGGATTTCTTGCGCTTTGGCGATTGCCTTTTCCGCATACTCTGCCCACTTGATAAGGCTTGCAGCTTGGTTCTTACGTCTTCGCTCATATTGTAATCGTTTCCTCAAACCTACATGCGAGATATACCTGCCAGTCTGTGTACTCAACCAATTTGCAACCTCACGGTAGCTATACTGATTTACGTGCTGCCTAGCTTTCTCTAGCAAATCCAATTCAATTGGTATAGGCTGAAGAATATCGGGGTCTTCATCATCCTGCTTATATCCGAATGGTACTGTACGTGCAATACGTGGTATGGGTATCCATTCGTTTTCTTCTTTAATGTCTGTTGGCTGTGGTAGCTTCCACTTACCTATGCTTCTTGTCATTTTCGCAGATATTTTTTAGCTATTCTTTTAGCTTCTGCTTTTCTTGCAGCATCTGTCATAGCCTTACCTTTTAGTGCTTTCATCTCAGATGCATAAGTAGGTTTAGGTTTTTTTGACAGTTTGGCAAGTTGTTTTGAATCGAGTTTTTTCTTTGGTGCTTTTTTAGCTTTTTTAACTAATGCCCTTAATAATTTTGTAGCAGCCATTATTCATTCTCCTCTACTGGTGCTTTGGCTGGCATAAGCATTACGCCACCTGCAGCCTCTACCTGCACCTTCTCTGTTTTAATCAGACCTGTGCGGTCAAGCAGTTCTTTTGCTGCAACCATCTTATCACGAATACCCAACTCTGTCGGGTCATGCAATGCACCTGTCATCGCCATCGCTGCTTTCGGAGCATTACGTGCCATGTACATTTGAGTAGCCTCAAGTATTTCTTCTTTAAGACCTTTAACAATTTCTGTAGTATTAGAAGTGTCAGCATATCCTGCCAGCTTTTTTGCTTGTACCAAATCACCGCCAGCTTCTTCAAAGAGGACGTTGAGTAGTTTCTGCTGTTTGTCTGTTAGCTGTCGTGTCATTTGTTTTTACGATTATCCATTGTGTTTATAACCATACCACCTTTACGGTAGTCTATACTTCCTACTCTTTTACTAGGCATACCACCTTTATTTCCACCAAAGTTTATCATTCTTGCTAAACTATTTTTCGGTTTTTTCTTTTTCTTTTCTTTATCATCACTTTTAAGAAGATCGGAAACTCCTTTTTTAAAAGACTTCATAAGACCGCCCAAACCACCGTCTAAATTTTTAATATTCTTATTTTTGTAGTCTGCATCTTTTGCTTTTCTTTTGCGTGTTTGCCCACGATTAATAGGCTTATCATCTTCATCTAATGACCCAGAATATAGTATACCATTCTTAATATATAATGTCATTTAAAATTCTCCGTTGTGCATAGCGTTGGACAATTTAACTGCCCGTCCTTTTACCTGAGTTGCCCACCTGCTGTCAAGCATCTCCTTTGCTGCAGTAGGGTAGTCTTCATCATGTACAGCCGCCCACATCTTTTTAAACTTATTCAATCTTGGCACACCCATATTAAATGCCATATCCACAAGTACAAGTTGACGTACAGCGTCTAGCTGATCTACGCAAGGGTGCGCACGGACCAGTTCCTCTTCGACAATCTGTACGTCATTCTCTGCTAGATAGACCGCATCAGCTTCGGTTATTCCCCATTCATAAACGTGGTCAATAGATGGTATATCTAAATCATCCAACTCTTGTTGGGTAATTCCACGGTCTTCTAGGTTTCGTCCGATACCAATTGTATCAATTCCTAATGTATCTTTATACACCTGTAGCCTTAGACCTTCGCTCACTACCAGCTTGTCTATTAGGTCTTGTGGGTTGTACTTCATTTCCTTTACCCTCGTGGTTCATCCATACCGCAAACGCACCTGTCATTGCCCCCGTCACCACACTGACAAGAGCCGCTTGTTGGCTTGTCGGGTCTTGAAGTGTCATAAACCACTCCACCACTCTCCATGCCGACACTGACATCATTAGCATCATTAGTCGTGGAATCAGTTTCCACTCTAGTATCTTCTGCGCTGCCATTATTTTTTTCCAAAGAATTTTGTTGCACTACGAACTCCAAAACTTGCTGCCACAATTACACCTAAACTATATTGATACCATTCTGGCATAGACTGCAATTGTGCAAATCCGTTTTTAACTACTTCTTCCATACCCGGAATGAACGCAAGAATGAGAGGAATTGAGAATAATATAGTGAGCCACTCATCCTTCCAAGATGACTGACTTCCTCTAGCCATTTCCAAATCCCAGTCAATTTCTCCTGTAGCCTTTTTCTCCATGATGACAGCTTCTGCTTTAGCTTTTGCCACCTTGGTTGCAGCTTCTGCTTTAGTCTTTTCAACTTTTCCATTTAACCATGTTCCTGCTAAATCTGCTATTGGTCCTACTAAGGCGGTCCACATTATCCTACTCCTCGTCTGAACCTTGCGGTTTTCTTTGATATATTTTTAGGCTGCTTGACGAATTGCTTACCAGCACGAGTTCCTTCTCTTTTAGCACGGGTCGTAGCGGCATATTCAGATGGCGATAACGCCTTGATAGCAGCCGTTGGAAGGTAACGCTCACCCGTTTTTGCGGAGGGTTTACCACTCTTCGTTCTCCACTTCTGCTTACCCCAAGCCTTTAAACTCTTTTGTGGTTGCTTTAATGCCATGAATAAGTTATACCATTATCTGTTTCATTTGTCAAGCTAAAAAGAAGAGAATATAGCAAATAAGAAAAATGCAAATCCTGCAACTGCGATACCAGTTATAAGAACTGCCATCTTTACTTGTTCCATCATTTCATTGTGCCGTTGTATTGCTTCTCGTTTTGCTTTCAAAGCGGCCTCTTTTGCTTCCTGTATTCTCTTCTGCCTCTCAGCTAATATGCCTTTCCATGTTCCATGTCCAAAGCGCATATCAACCATAGTGGCAACTTCTTGAAGTTTCTCTGCAGCTATCTTTGCATCTATGACTTCTCGTGCTACGGTGCTTACACCAAACTGATCTGTCATACCCATACCAGACTTTTTAGCCCGGTCTTGTTGTACTTGTTTTTCTCCCTCAAAAAGTTTATCTATAAAGCCAGCAATATCTCCTATATCGTTGGCCGTATTTATCGTTGACTTAATACCATCCACTGCCGCTTTTACAAGCGAAATACCTGCGAGGGTTTCTGCAATCATCTCTATGCCTCATGTTTTGTTGATTGGTTTGCATATTGCCGTTATCTTCTTGCGTTCATTCTTCTTTGTATATATAGCTGGTTGTCGGGAAAGTTTAGTCGCAAAGTATAAACACTTATCCATATCCTCAAAAGTCTGAGTTTGGTTAATTATCTGCGACCCCATATATACTACAAGAACAAACTCTATCATTCTATAATACGAACTATATAGTTTGAGCCATCGTCATTCTTAGATACTTCTACCGTTTTATTCTCGCAGGAATATCTCACTGTCTGGCTTTTCTTATACAAGTTCCTTTCTATGGTTCTTTTAGCTTTTAGGCATTTAGATATTTTTTCAAAGGCTGTGTGTTCTGTTACATCACCGCCCATGTACAGTATAAGAGTTATGGTTTTAATGACTTCCATTTCTCATCTTCTCTAAATTTTCTTCTAATGCATTTAATCGCTTTTCATAAAACTCTAATGTTAATTTCTGCTGCTGGTCATAAGGGGCTTTGCCCTCATCTATCTGTGTAGACAAATCATCTAATTGATTTGACAAATGTTCAATGAGCATAAACTGTTCACTGTCGGCTGGGAGACTACCCATCTCACCTCTAGGCCACTTGATACGAAACTCTGTGTTCTGACCCAGATCAGCTTCCATCATTGTGATGTTTGTTTCTATTTGATTAAGTCGTTCTATAATACCAAAGTATGCCCATGTTGCTACGCTGGCAGCAGCCACCATACTTATTATGTTACGTAGTGGTAACGCAACTTCGGTATTCTCGTTCAGCTTTGTAGCCATTATTCAATACCTAGTATCCTAGATAATCCAAATACCTCTAACAGCATGAATGTAAAGAACAGTAACAGTATACTACCTGCTATTAATTTGCCACTAAAGTTTGTTGACCCTATACGTATAGCGATAAACTCATTCCCTAGTATACGCAGTATAAGTTCAAAACTGTTTTCGTTAATACCTACAGATATAGGCTTTTTATTTTCATCTGC
>Ga0098038_1000963_pt1 | contig 12557 bp, 6 predicted proteins | sample 5B_taG_FD_75051 | JGI IMG/M metagenome (GOLD analysis project Ga0098038, IMG submission 75051) | Marine viral communities from the Subarctic Pacific Ocean - 5B_ETSP_OMZ_AT15132_CsCl metaG | ecosystem: Environmental > Aquatic > Marine > Oceanic | place: Pacific Ocean | collected 2015-01-08 | reverse complement strand
CTACGAGGGATACATTGATTCTTATGGCCACCCTGTCTTCGAAACTCCATCAGAAAAAGTGTATGGACCTCATGGAACACCAATCACAATTGGGGTTATTGAATACTGGGAAAATGAGGTAGAAGGTCTTAAAGATGACCAAGACGGATTAAATGAATTTTATAGACAATTTCCTCGTACAACTAAACACGCGTTTAGAGATGAGTCTAAAATGTCTTTATTTAACTTAACAAAAATATATCAGCAAATAGATTACAATGAAGAAGCATCATCTGCCGCTGTTGTAACTGCTGGAAGTTTCCAATGGGAAAATGGTATCATTGATACTAGAGTGGTTTTTTCACCTAATAAAAACGGTAGATTTCTTATAACATGGGTGCCACCAACAAATTTACAAAACAGATTTATAATTAAAAATGGTATTAAATATCCAGGTAATGAGCACATGGGTGCTTTTGGTTGTGATAGTTATGATATATCAGGTACAGTAGATGGTAGAGGTTCTAAAGGAGCTTTAAGTGGTTTAACTAAGTTTAGCATGGAAGACGCTCCTGTTGATCATTTTTTCTTAGAGTATATCGCTCGCCCGCAAACTGCTGAGTTGTTTTTTGAAGACGTACTAATGGCATGCGTTTTTTATGGTATGCCAATACTAGCAGAGAATAACAAACCTAGATTATTGTATCATTTTAGAAGAAGAGGTTACAGAGGTTTTAGTATGAACAGACCAGATAAAGTTTATGCTAAATTATCTTTAACAGAAAGAGAGATTGGTGGAATACCTAACTCTAGTCAAGATATAATACAAGCGCACGCTGCTGCTATCGAAACATATATAGAAAATGCTGTAGGATTTGATGGTGATAGTTATGGAGATATGTATTTTCAAAGAACACTTGAAGACTGGGCTAATTTTGACATAAACAGAAGAACAAAATATGATGCATCTATAAGTTCTGGACTTGCTATTATGGCTTGTAATAAAAATAGATATGCTCCAGTTAATAGAACCATAAGAAAAACTATAGACCTTGGGATAAAAAGATATAACAACAAAGGTACATTATCAAAAATAATTAAGTAAATGAATATATACACAAATCCAAACAGTTCTTTTCCTAGCCAAGTTGTGCCGGACGAAGTAAAAAACTCGTTGAAATATGGAGAGCAAGTTGCTCAAGCTATTGAAGGTGAATGGTGGAGACAAGGTGGTAATGGAACTAGATTTGCTACATCATATAATAGATTTCATAGTTTAAGATTATACGCAAGAGGTGAACAACCTGTACAAAAATACAAAGATGAGTTAGCTATTAATGGTGACATGTCTTATCTTAATTTAGACTGGAAACCAGTGCCTGTATTATCTAAGTTTGTAGATATCGTAGTTAATGGTATGACAAACAAAGTTTTTGAAATAAAAGCTAGTGCTCAAGATCCAATATCATTAAAGAAAAGAACAGACTACGCTACAGCTATATATGAAGATATGTTAGCTAAACCTTATTTAGAAGAATTAAAAACAAAGTTAGGTTTAGATTTATATCAAAGTCCTAATCCTGCAGGTTTACCAGAAAATGAAGAAGAGTTAGATATGCACATGCAGTTAACTTATAAGCATGCTGTAGAAATAGCTGAAGAAGAAGTTATAGATAATATATTAGCTAAGAATAAATTTACTAATATAAAGAAAAGATTTAATTATGATTTAGTAACATTAGGTATTGGTGCAGTAAAAACAAACTGGAACAAAGCTAATGGTATTACAATTGATTATGTTGACCCTGCAAGATTAATATTTTCTTATACAGAAGATCCAAACTTTGAAGACATATATTATGTAGGAGAAGTTAAATCATTAACTATTGGTGAAATAGCTAAAGAGTTTCCTGATCTTACAGAAAGTGAATTAGATAAAATATCTAAACAAACAGGTAACAGAGATACTTTATACGGTTGGTCTACTTATGATCCTAACACTATACAAGTTTTATATTTTGAATATAAAACATACAACAGCCAAGTATTTAAAATAAAAGAAACAGATCAAGGTTTAGAAAAGTCATTAGTAAAAGATGATAACTTTAATCCACCAGAGTCTGATACGTTTTCTAAAGTATCAAGAAAAATAGAAGTATTATATAAAGGAGCTAAAGTAATTGGTAATAATGAATTACTAAAATGGGAACTTGCTGAAAATATGACAAGACCTTTTGCTGATACTACAAAAGTAGAAATGAGTTACGCTATCGTAGCGCCAAGAATGTACCAAGGACGAATTGAATCTATTGTTAGTAAAACTACAGGTTTTGCTGATATGATTCAATTAACACATTTAAAGCTACAACAAGTTATGTCTAGAATAGTACCAGATGGTGTATTCTTAGATATGGACGGTTTAGCAGAAGTTGATTTAGGTAATGGTACAAATTATAATCCAGCAGAAGCATTGAATATGTATTTCCAAACTGGTAGTATTGTTGGTAGATCACTTACTCAAGAAGGTTCACTTAACCAAGGTAAAGTACCTATTCAAGAACTAACCAGCTCTAGTGGCCAAGGTAAAATACAAAGCTTAATACAAACTTATCAGTATTATTTACAAATGATACGTGACGTAACCGGACTTAATGAAGCTCGTGATGGTAGTGATACAGACAAGAACAGTTTAGTAGGTTTGCAGAAACTAGCTGCTAACGCATCTAATACTGCTACAAGACATATATTAAACTCTAGTTTATGGTTAACACTTAGAACATGTGAAAACATATCTTTAAAAGTAGCTGATTCATTAAGCTATCCTTTAACTTTAAACTCTTTAAAAAGTTCTATATCTACTTACAATGTAGGTACATTACAGGAAATACAAAATTTAAACATACATGATTTTGGTATTTACTTATCACTAGAGCCTGAAGAAGAAGAAAAAGCACAGCTAGAGCAAAACATACAAATGGCTTTACAGCAAGGTGGTATAAACCTTGAAGATGCTATTGATATACGTCAAATTAAAAATTTAAAACTAGCTAATGATGTTTTAAAACAAAGACGTAAAAAGAAAGAAGCTAGAGAGCAAGCTAACCAACAAGCTAACATACAAGCACAGGCAGCAGCTCAAGCTGATTCAGCTGAAAAAGTAGCACTATCAGAAGTACAAAAACAAGAAGCTATATCAGGTTCTAAAGTACAGTATGAGCAAGCTGTAAATCAAATGGAAATACAACGTATGCAAATTGCTGCTCAAATAGAACAGCAAAAAATGGAGATCCAACATCAGTACGATATGGCTTTAAAAAGCATGGATGTTCAAGCTATGGAGAAAAAAGAAAATATGATCGAAGATCGTAAAGATAAACGTAGTAAAATGGAAGCTACACAACAAAGCGAATTAATCAGTCAAAGACAAAATGATTCTTTGCCTAAAAACTTTGAACAACCAGACATGGCAGGAACGATGCCAAGTGTCTAATTATTAATTATTTAATTATATTATATTATGTCAGAAGAAACAAAAACAACTGAACCTGTTAAACAGGAGGGTGACTTTAAAATAAAGTCAAAAGCAAAAGTTAAAAAGTTTACTGAAAAAAAAGAAGAACCAGTTAAAGTAGATCTTACAAAAGATCCAAATGTAAAAGCTGAAGAACCTATTAAAGTAGATTTAACACAGAAAAAAGAAGAAACAGATGCCATTCAAATCGGAGAAACAGAGAAGGTGGATGTGGGCGAACAAACCGGAGATGGCAAAAGCGTGGACGTTGGAGGAGACAAACCAGTTGAAGAGTCCAGCCCGATTATTGAAGAAATTCAAGAGGTGGGAGAAAAGCCACTACCAAAACAAGAACAAATAGTTAAACCAACTAAAGTTGATTTACCAGATAACATAGAAAAACTTGTAGAGTTTATGAGAGAGACTGGTGGAACTATTGAAGATTATGCTAGACTCAACGCTGATTATTCAAACGTTGATGAAAATACTTTATTAAAAGAATATTATAAAAATACTAAACCACATCTTTCGGATGATGATCTTGCGTTTGTAATGGAAGAGAATTTTTCGTTTGATACTGATTTAGATGAGGAGCGAGATATCCGCAGAAAAAAACTCGCAAAAAAAGAAGAAATTGCAAAAGCCAAAAAGCATTTAGAAGATTTAAAGGTTAAATACTACGATGAGATTAAGTTAAGACCATCGCAAAACCCAGATCAACAAAAAGCTGTAGACTTTTTCAATAGATACAACAAAGATCAAGAGTTAGCTACACAACAGCACGAAAGATTTGTTAACGACACTAAAAGTTTATTCTCTGATGATTTCAAAGGTTTTGATTTCGAAGTTGGAGAAAAGAAGTTTAGATATGGTGTTAAAGATCCTAGTTCAGTTGCAGAAAATCAATCAAACATTAACAACTTCGTCGAGAAGTTCTTAGACAATGAAGGTAATGTTAAAGATACGAAAGGTTATCATAAGGCTATGTACGCTGCTCAGAATGTAGATCGTATTGTAAAACATTTTTATGAACAAGGTAAAACCGATGGAATTAAAAACGTAATGCAAAGTTCTAAAAATCCTACACTAGATGCTCCGCGTCAAAGTGCAGGTGAAGACATATCATTAGGTGGTTTTAAAGTACGTGCTATAAACGGAGTAGATAGTTCTAAGTTGAAAATTAAAACAAGTAAATTTAACAATTAAAACTAAAAAACAATGGGAGTATTAAGTCCTCAATTTGGAAGTTTAATACCTTCACTAACTACACAAACTTTAACTAGCAATTATTTAAATTTTAATAGTGGTGGTGGGAATGACTTCGCACAACAATATCTACCGGAAATATATGAAGCAGAGGTAGAGCGTTATGGAAACAGAACGTTAAGCGGCTTCTTAAGAATGGTTGGCGCTGAAATGCCAATGATGTCTGATCAAGTAGTTTGGTCTGAGCAAAATAGATTACACATAGGTTACGACAACGTAAGTTGTTCTGCTGTTGGAGCAAACGCAGGTAATAGAATAACTTTACCAGGTGGTGTTACTAACACAGTATTCGTTAACATGACTGTTGTAATTATGGATCCAGCTAACCCAGCATTTACTGTAAAAGCAATTGTAGTAGCTACAGGTGCTGCAGGTGCAGGTGGTGCAGGTGGAGCTCAAAACTTTGACGTTTTACCTTACACTAGAGTTAACGTAAACGCTGGAGCAGCTTTAACTGGATTAAAAGTATTTGTATATGGTTCTGAATTTGGAAAAGGTTCTCAAGGTCCTACTACAGGAACGTCTGGACAATCTATCCAACCTCAGTTAACTACTTTCAGTAACAAACCAATTATCATCAGAGACAGATACGCTGTAAGTGGATCTGACACTGCTCAGATTGGATGGGTTGAAGTAGCTTCTGAAGATGGAACTTCTGGATACTTATGGTATTTAAAAGCTGAAGGTGAAACTAGATTACGTTTCGAAGATTACTTAGAAATGGCAATGATTGAAGGTGAATTAGCTAATAACGTACAAGCAGGAACAATTTCTGGAACTGCTGGTCTTAGCTTTGCTGCTGGAGCAACTGCTGGTCAAATAGGTACTGAAGGTTTATTTGCTGCTATCAACAATGGTGGTAATGTACTTTCTGGTTACGCTGGATCATTACAAGACTTTGATGCTGTGCTAGAGAATTTAGATTCTCAAGGAGCTATTGAAGAAAACATGCTTTTCTTAGACAGAAAAACTGAGTTATTATTTGATAACATGTTAGCACAACAAAACTCTTACGGAGCTGGAGGTACATCTTACGGTGTATTTGAAAACTCTGAAGATATGGCGCTTAACTTAGGTTTCTCTGGATTTAGAAGAGGTTCTTATGATTTCTATAAGACTTCATGGAAATACTTAAACGATGCGTCAACAAGAGGTGGTTCTACTAACTTTGTTAACGGTGACAACATTGATGGTGTATTAGTTCCTGCTGGAACTTCTACAGTATACGATCAGTTACTAGGAACAAACATCAGAAGACCTTTCTTACACGTAAGATATAGAGCTTCTCAAGCAGATGACAGAAGAATGAAATCATGGTTAACTGGTTCAGTTGGCGGTGCTTCTACTTCTAACTTAGATGCAATGGAGGTAAACTTCTTATCTGAAAGATGTTTATGTGTACAAGCTAGAAATAACTTCGTATTATTTACAGCTTAATATTTATTGTAATATTTACCCTCGTAAAAACTACGGGGGTAATTATTACTCTTATATTTTTTAACTATTTAATTATATTATATCATGTCAAAAACAAAAGAAAAAGAACCTAAGGCTGAAAGCACTTGGGAAATAAAAGATAGAAACTATTTTTTAACAGGAGATAAAGAACCTTTAACATATACGTTAAAATCAAGACACACGGAAAAATATCCGTTGTTATATTTTGATCCACGATCAAACACGCAGAGAGCGTTAAGATATGCTACTAATCAAAACTCACCATTTGTAGATGAGCAAAAAGGAGAAGTTACATTAAAGCATATTATGTTTAAAGATGGGTCTTTATTTGTACCTAAAGAACAACAAGCTTTACAAAAGCTTTTATCATTGTATCACCCAGATTTAAACGGTAGATACGCAGAATTAAAACCGCAAGCTATTGCTCAAGATGAATTAGTTGACTTACAACTAGAGATCATGGCATTAAACGCTGCTAAAGATATGGATATAGAACAAGCTGAAGCAATCCTAAGAGTTGAAATGGGATCAAGCGTTTCTGATCTATCATCTAAAGAATTAAAAAGAGATATACTATTATTTGCAAAAAAGAACGCTGAATTATTTATTAGTTTAGCTAAAGACGAAAATGTAATGCTAAGAAACTTTGGTATTAAAGCAACTGAAGCAGGTATTATAAGTTTATCTCAAGATCAAAGAACCTTTGTTTATGGTTCAAACAAACGTAAATTATTTACAATACCATTTGATGAAAACCCTTACTCAGCGTTAGCTGCATGGTTTAAAACAGATGAAGGAGTAGAAGTTTATAAAACTATAGAGAAAAAAATCTCTTAACCTGTAATACTAATATATAGGGCTCGTTCACTCGGGCCCATATATTATAATAAATACACTAGAATGGCAATAAACGTAGACACTGTATATAAAACAGTCTTATTAATACTTAACCAACAACAAAGAGGATATATGACACCTGATGAGTTCAACAAAGTTGGAACTCAAGTGCAATTAAATATATTTGAAAAGTATGAAGATGATTTAAACCAACAGTATCGCATGCCACAAAATGATACTGAATACGCTAATCGCGTAAAAAATATTGAACAAAAATTACAATTTTTTCAAAGAACAGGTGCTACAGCTTATAGCGCTGTTAATGGTAATTTTACTTTAACACCTACAGATATATATAGACTTGGTAGCGTTTATTATAATGGTGAAGAATTAACACAATACTCACAAAGAAACGAGATAACACAACTTCTATTATCTCCACTTACAAAACCAACAACTGATTTTCCTGTTTATTTATACGAGCAAGATTTATTATATTTGTATCCTACAACAATACAAACAGGGGTCACTATATCTTATCTTAAAAAACCTGCAGACATAAACTGGGGCTATAGCGTAGGTGCTCTTGGTCAGTTTTTATATAACTCTGCTGGGTCTGTTGATTTTGAATTAAGCGTTACTGAACAAACAAATGTTGTAACTAGAATATTAGCATATGCTGGAGTTATAATAAATGACCCTACTATTATACAAGTAGCAGCTCAAGAGATAGCACAAGAAGAACAAAATTCAAAAATGTAAAACATGGCAAGACCTGATGGTGGATTAATCCAAGAAACAAACTTACAATATTACGCGGGCGCGCAGATTATATATACTTCAGTTGCTGCAACTACTGTTTATACGTTTACTTTTAATACTCAATTAGTTTTAGGTAGCGCAACTAGTTTTGCTCCAACAGATCCTGATTTTGGTTTAAATAACTTTAGAATATACACTAGTCCAAACGGTATAAATAATTGGACAGAATATATAACAACGTATACTTTAGTTAATAGCTCCGCTGGTAGTACAATAACTTTAGGTAATGGCCAAAACATAGGTACTTATGTAAAGGTACAATTAAAAGCAGGTGCTGTAGCTAATAACTACGGTGGTTATGAATACACTAAATTAAAAGACATTATAAACAACTTTATGGTTGCTTATGTTGGTCAAGATAAACTTATACCAAACGTAAGAAGAAGTGATGTTATATTTCACGCTAAAAGAGGTTTATCTGAATTTAGCTTTGACACATTAAAAAGCATTAAGTCACAAGAACTTACTGTTCCACCAAGCTTATCTGTAGTTATACCACAAGACTATGTTAACTACGTTAAATTATCTTGGGTAGATGGTTTAGGTGTTAAGCATACTATATATCCTACGCAATTAACTAGTAGTCCTTCAAGTACACCAATACAAGATCAAGCTGGTAATATAGTACAAGATAATTTTCAAGAAAATATAGATGGTACATCTGTAATAAATGAAAGATGGCAAGCAAACGATCCTAGTAGAATAACTGGTTTATGGCCAGCTAATACAAACAACCCTACAGTATATATGTATGATTGGTGGGGAGAATCTACTTGGGGCTTTGGTGGTTTTTACGGACAAAGATATGGAGGCGATCCTGTTAACATGCAAGTTAACGGATGGTTTAATATTGACCCAACAATGGGTACATTTAATTTTTCTAGTGATTTAGCAAATAAATTAATAATGCTAGAATACATCTCTGATGGTTTAGCTTATGACTTAGATACTAAAGTTCCTAAAATGGCAGAAGATGCAATGTATGCTCATCTAAACCATGCTATATTATCTACTAGAGCAAATACTCAAGAGTACATTGTACAAAGATATAAACAAGAAAGATTTGCTAAATTAAGAAACGCTAAAATTAGATTATCTAACATCAAGCTAGATGAAATAGTACAAGTTATGCGTAATAAATCTAAATGGATTAAACACTAATACATGGCAGAAATTAAAAATACCTTTTTAAAAGGTAAAATGAATCAAGATCTTGACTCTCGATTATTGCCTAACGGTGAATATAGAGAAGCTATAAACTTAATGATTAGTAGATCAGAAGGATCAACTGTTGGTGAGTTTGAAAATGTATTAGGTAATACTGTTATAAGAGAAATTGATGGTAATGAATCTGTTGTTATAGGTCATTTTATAGATGAAACAAATAACATAGCTTATTTTCTTTGGACTGATTTTGATAGTCCATCAGGCGCTAGGGCTACAAACTCTAACAATTGTGGTATAACACAAATAAGTTTAAATGCTCCTTACACACCTGAGATACTAGTAGAAGGCTGGTTTTTAAATTTTAATAAATCATTTCCAGTTACAGGTATTAACATGGTAGAAGATTTATTATTTTGGACTGATAATAATAATCAACCTAGAAAAATAAACGTGAAGCTAGCGCAAAACACTGGTCATTATACTAATGAAGATCAAATATCAGTAGCTAAGTACGCGCCATGCGAACCTGTTATTGTTTTAGACAGATATAAAACAACTATAAACGGTACAGTTTCTAATAGCGCTATTGTTAATATAAACGGAGATACTAGTAACATAAAAATAGGTGACATAGTAAGTCAGTTTGAAACTATTGTTGTCCCTACTGAAATTACTGAAAAAAGATTTGTTATAGCTATAAATAGCTCAACACAAGTTACGTTAAATAAAGCAATAACAGCTACTACTTCAGATTTAAAAATTGTATTTGAAAGACCTACAATGACTAACAAAGCACAAGAGCAAAATGCTAATGGTGCTACGTCTTCAATAACTTCTATAGCTGGTAGTGGATTAACTGCTACTTATCTTTTTAACACTGGTTTTGATCAAGTGTTGCCAGAAGTTGGTATGATAGTAACAGGTCCTAATGCTACAGCTGCTAGTAATATAACTATAACGTCTGTTGTTGCTGATTATGCGCCAGCACCTGCCTCAGGTGATAGTGATTATCCTTTAGCTTATAATCAAATAACATTAAAGTTTTCTAAAGATGTATCTGCCGCTCCATATTCTTGGGTAGCAACAAATTCTATAACTATAGGTGTTAATCAATTTTATGATGGTGATTGGAAAGGTGACGATGCTTTTTTAGAAGATAAGTTCGTAAGGTTTAGTTATAGGTTTAAATTTGAAGATAATGAGTATTCTTTAATGGCACCATTTTCTCAACCGATGTTTATACCAAAACAAGATAGCGCTTTTGGTAAAGGTGAAAATTATGTAGAAAAAGACATGGACAATGCTTATAAATCTACTATATTAACTTGGTTTGAAAACTCTATAAACAACATACTGGTAAAAGTACCTATGCCACAAACTAGTTCTGCGCTTATGCAAACTAAATTACTAGTTACTGATATTGATATTTTATATAAAGAATCAGATGCTTTAGCTGTAAAAGTTTTAGATACTGTAAAACTATCTAATTTAACTGGAACATTTGACACTATAGCTTGGTCTGATCCAGTTCATGGTGTTAGTTCTACAAGTTATTTAAGTTACGATTATACTTCAAATAAACCATATAAAACATTACCACAAGGACAAACGACTAGAGTATATGATAAAGTACCAATAAAAGCTTTAGCTCAAGAGTTAATAGGTAACAGAGTTGTGTATGGTAACTATGTTGATAAGCATACACCGCCAAAATCAATAGCTTACAACGCTAGCATACAAGATAAAAAATATTATTTCCACGATACAGTTCAATATCCTTATCATAATTTAAAACAAAATAGAACATACCAAGTTGGTTTTGTATTGTCTGATAGATATGGTAGACAGTCAGATGTTATATTATCATCTTATGATAGTGTAGAAAACTTAGCAGGATCAACAGTTTATTCTCCATATAGAGCCTCAAGTTTAGCAACTACAGAACCAGTTATTGATTGGTTTGGCGATGCTTTAAATATAACTATAGATGAGGCGATAAGTAGTGTAGCTAATCCATCTACTGGTGAACCTGGAATATATAACGCAACAACAAACCCGTTAGGTTGGTACTCTTATAAGGTTGTTGTAAAACAGCAAGAACAAGAATATTATAATGTTTATTTGCCAGGTTTTGTAAATGGAGCCCCAGTGAGAAATGCTGAAGATGTTAACGCTGTTGCTTACATGTCATTACTTAGTGACAATATAAACAAAATTCCTAGAGATTTAAAAGAAGTAGGTCCTACTGATTTAGAGTATAGTAGTTCTGAAGTTTTATACATAAGAGTTAATAATCCAAACATGTTAACCATAGGTACAAACGCTAGTTTAGTTCCTTGGAATCAACAGTATTATCCTAATCTTAAAAAACAAAACATATTATCTATAGCTTCAGTAAGAGATATGGAAATAGCAGCAATACCTTTTGTTGCAAACGCGCCAGAAGGAGACTACGGTCAAGTTGGGTCGCTTGTTACTGGTAGCAATACTACACCAGTAAGTATTGGTTCTATTCCTTGGGGTCAGTGTGGACCAGACGCTAGTTTATATAATTCTGATTTAAATCCTTTTGTCGGTAAAATAAGTACATCATCTAATGGCTTATCAAATCCTATAGGTGCTATAGTAACTCAACACAGTGTTAACAGTCCTGGTTCTGGAACTAAAGTTTTATCAATGGTACCTTTTTTAAGTGTAGCAGAAACTAAACCAGTGTATTCTTTGTTAGAAATATTCTGGGAAACTTCTTTACAAGGCAAAATACAAACTTTAAATAGTTTAATAAACGCTCAAGATAACAATGTAATTGGTACAACAGTTACTTCTGCTAGTTTTGCTGAAAGTTTAGGTAATGCAAACGAAATAACTCCTTTTAACTTTGTAACAGGATCAAGCGGTAATATAAACACACAACTAACAAGCGCTATAATACTTCAAGTTGTTGATCAAACAGGTGCAGATAGAACTTCAGAAAACTTATTTACTTTAACTTATACTGGAGCTGGCGGAATATATAAATTAAACACTAGCGCTTACTTTACTTTTTTAGCAAGTTCTGGAGGATCACCATCAACAGATATATATACATTTACATTTAGAACTGTTTATAATCCAGGTACAGGAGCGGAAACAAGAGATACATCTACTTTAACAGCTACTTTAACTAATGTTGTTCCAACCATAACTAGTTTTAGTAACCCAACAAATATAACAACAGCTAGCACTACTATAAATCAGTTTGCTGGTTTTAATGGTACTAACTCTAGTAACACAGCTTCTAATAAAACAGCACAACTTATATGGGATTTAAACCCTGCTCACGCAAATTATTTTGCCAATAGTTTATTGTTTTCTATGAGTTCAACTGGACTGTTAAGCGTTACAGGCACTATAGTTGAAGGAACTACTTATAATGTAGGTGTAAGGCTTAGAGATTCTGATGGTCTAACAGGTTTTAATCAAGCTGTGGCTGTTATAAGCTTTACTGAAGGTGTACAACATACACCTAAAGCTATAT
>Ga0098038_1000959_pt1 | contig 12582 bp, 10 predicted proteins | sample 5B_taG_FD_75051 | JGI IMG/M metagenome (GOLD analysis project Ga0098038, IMG submission 75051) | Marine viral communities from the Subarctic Pacific Ocean - 5B_ETSP_OMZ_AT15132_CsCl metaG | ecosystem: Environmental > Aquatic > Marine > Oceanic | place: Pacific Ocean | collected 2015-01-08 | reverse complement strand
GATATATGTTATACAAGATGGAACAGGTAGTAGAACATTAGCTTATAATTCTGCTTATCAGTTTGTATCTGGAGCATCACCAACATTAAGTACAGGTGCAAGTGACGTAGATATATTAATATATAGCACAAGAAGTGCAACAACAATAGATTCAGCACTATTAAAAAACTTTGATTAGGAAATAAATGTCAAGTTCTAGATTAGTAAAAATGGATTTCAAACCTGGAATCTTTAGAGAGTCAACACAGTATGCAGAAAAAGGTGCATGGTATGATGTTAACAAAGTAAGATTTAGAGCAGGTAAACCAGAAAATATAGGTGGATATGAAACACGAGTATCAAGTTCTTTTGATGGTATAGCAAGAGATTTACTTACATGGTCAGATAATAAAAGATTTAAACGTGCAGCTTTTGGAACTTCTAAAAAACTACTTGAACATAATGGAGACCAAATATTTGATATAACACCTGTATCTGCAAGTACAACTTTAACAAATGCTTTTTCTGTAGCATTAAGTGCAAATACAGTTACAGTATCTGCAGCTAGTCATGGTAGAAGTACAGGAGATTTTATTTTCTTTACAAGTTCTACTACCATTGGTGGTAACATTTTATTAGGAACAACAACGTATGCTGTTAGTGTTATTAATTCTAATACTTTTGCTATTGACGTAGCAACAACTGCAAGTGTAGCACAATCATCTAGTGGTGGTGGTACAATACATTATTTATTAGGTAGTGGAACAGATAGTGCTATAACAGGTTTAGGTTATGGTGCAGCTTCTTTTAATGCAGGAGTATGTACTGCAGGAGGTAGAGGTTGGAATCAACCAACATCAACAGGTGCTAGTGATTTTGTAAGTCAAATTACGCAATGGAGTTTAGATAATTTTGGTGAAGATGTTGTAGCAAATAGAAGAGGTAGTTCTATTTATCTTTATGATACAGATGCTTCAACAGTACCTTTAAGAGCAACATTAGTTTCAGGTGCTACTAACTCAACACCTACAACTGTAAACTCTATTATTGTATCACCTAATGATAGACATTTAGTTTGTTTAGGTTCTAATGAATTTGGAACAACTGCTTCACCTTCAGGAACTTTTAATCCTATGGCAGTACGTTGGTCTAATCAAGAAGATATTACAAACTGGGTTCCTTCTACTAACTCAACATCAGGTGAAGTTATATTAACAGATGGTACACAAATAGTAGGTGGAGTAAGAAGTAGAAATGCTATTAATATATGGACTGATAATTCATTATGGAATATGACTTTTGTTGGTCCTCCTTTTACATTTAAGTTTAATCAGTTAGGTAGTAACTGTGGATTAATAGCACCACATGCAGCAGTTGATTATGATGGTAGAACAGCATGGATGGGATATGATAACTTTTATGCTTTTGATGGACAAGTAAGAAATTTACCTTGTACAGTAAGAAGACATATTTTTAATAGAATTAATTTTAAACAAAAAGATAAAATATTTGCAGGTATTAATTCAGAGTTTAAAGAAATAATTTGGTTATATCCTTCTACTAATTCTGATGAGTGTGATAGTTATGTTGTATGGTCTCCTGATGAAAACTATTGGAGTTATGGAGAAAGTATATTTACAACCTTTGCAGATAAAACTGTATTTGGAAATACTATAACAACAGGTGTAACTGCAGGTGGTAATAATTTATATAATAATGAACCTGATGGTGTGTTTACAGAAAATGGGCAACCACAATCTTCATTTATAGAATCAGCAGATTTTGATATGGCAGATGGTAATGAGATTATGTTCTTATCTAGAGTAATACCAGACTTTACATTAAATGATGGTAGTTTAACTTTTTCTATTAAAACAAAAGATTTTCCTGAAAGTCCAAGTGAAAGAGAAAAACCACAACCACCACATACTATAACAAATTCTACAGTTAAAATAGATATGAGAGCAAGAGGAAGGCAAGGGAGAGTAAGAGTATCTTGTAATGCAGCTAATACGAGTTGGAGATGGGGTTCTATTCGTTTAGCTATACAACCTGATGGTAGAAGATAATGTCACGTTATCCAGAACTACCTAAGTTTATTACAAGTGAAGAAGAAGCAAAACAATTTTATGAATATGTACAACAATGGGGTGCAGCATTAATTAATGAATTAGATACAAGAGATTTACAATTGGAAGCAAAACCTACAAGTAATATATATGCAGTAGTAACTATAACTGAAATAGGTAATCCTAGAAGAGGTGATATAGCTTATGCTGCATCAGCAGGAAAATTTAAAGGTTATGTTAGTACAACAGCAACACAAGCATGGGAGAACTTAAACTAATGAGCAATACAAAAGATTATTTTAATTTTATAAATGATAGTACCTTTATAGGTAATATTAATACAGGACAGGTTATACCACCAAATGTATTTACTTTACAAAAACCTGTAGAACCTATGGCGAAATCAAACAAAATAGTGTATAATAGCACTAATAGTAATTTTATTGCTGATAATACAAAACCACAATCAAATGTTTATAATCCAAGAGGTGTATCATGATGCCATCTCCTATGACAAAAGTAGAACAATTAGATAATCAAATGGCAATGATAAATAGTCCAGATGCTTTAAGAAAATTAAGAGGATATCAAAGTATGATGCAACAACCTGTAATTCAAAGAGAAATGGGTGGTGTAGCAGATGTTATGCCTGAAGATATACCTATGGAACAACCTATAAGTTCAGAAGAAGCACAAGTAACACAACAAGGTGCTGAAATGGGAGCTGCTGAAGCTTTAGAAATATCTAAACAAGTACCACCAGAAATGCAAGAACAGTATGCAGGAGATGTAGCAGAACTACAAGAAGCAGCTAAAGGATTAGCAGCTATGGGTCGTATGGGTGATACTGAATTAGTTCATATGACTGCTGAAGAATTATCTGGTTTACATTCTATGGGTGAATTAACATATAATCCTATTACTGGATTACCTGAAGCTTTTAAGTTAGGTAGAGTATTTAGGTCTATAGCAAGAGCACCTAAAGCTATAGCTAAAGGTGTTAAAAATGTTGTAAGGTCTAAAGCATTTAAAACACTAGCACCTATTGTATTAGGCATTGCTGCACCTTATGCTTTAGGAACAACTGGTTTAGGATTAATAGGTACTACTGCAGCTAAAATGTCAGCTTTACAATTTGGAGCTGCAACAGCATTAGGAACAGGATTAGGTAGTTTATTAGCAGGACAAAAACCTAGTGATGCATTAAAGTCTGCTTTACTATCAGGAACAACAGCAGGAGCTTTAAGAGGTATATCTACAGGAAACTGGACAGGTTCTCAATTTGCAACTAAACCTCCACCAACAGGTCAATTAGGAGCACCTGGCATGGATAAAGCAGCTTCTTATCAACAATATGCTGCACAACAAGGACAAATGATACCAACAAGTTCTTATACTGCAGGAGGAATAGCTACAACACCTACAAGTTCTCAACTAGCAGCAGGTATTCCAGGTGTAGATGCATCTAATATAACACAAGCTGCATATCCAGGTGGAGTACCTTCAGGAACTATGGGTGTAGGTTCAGAAGGATATGCTAGTCTTGCTCAAGGTGATAAAGCTGCACAATTACAACAAGCAATATCAGCACAACCTAAAGTTTCTCCTATTATACACGAACAACCTGGATATTTTGATAAATTTAGTAAATTAGGAAGTAAAGATTTTTATAAAGATGTAGGTTCAGCAATGAGAGATGACTTGTTAATTAAAAAACCAGAGGGTGGATTAGATGTATTAAAAACTGGTAAGAAAATTTTTGGAGCTGTAGCACCTACACAGGTTGGTGAGATGGCAGCAGATATGTCAGCAATGGCTAGAGAACAAGAATCTTTATTATCTGAAGAAGATTATTTAAATTCACCTTATAAAGAAATGTTTCCTAATTATGAATCATATACAGCTAACTATTATAAAAATTTAAAACCAACACAATATGCAGATGAAGCAAGTGCAGTTCAAAGATTTGTAGCTGCAGAAGGTGGACAACCTATGGAAACAGCAGCAAGTGGTGAATTTAGTGGTATGGTTCCTGGTGATGGTGGTGGTATGGAAGATAATGTATTTATGCCTATTAAAAAAGGTAGAGAACAAGTGGGTACATTAGCTGTAAGTCCAACAGAATATGTTGTAGATAGTTATACTATGGCAGCATTAGGTGGTGGTAATCCTGATGAAGGAGCAAAGGTAATGGATAAAACAATAGAACAAATTAGAAAAAAAGCATATGGTACAACAGAGCAACCTAACGAAATAGATGGGTTACGAAGTCTAGTACCTCTAACAAGGAGTGTTGCATAATGGCTAGTGTATTATCATCTTTATTTGGTGTAGGAACTCAACAACAACAGCAACCTCAAGCTGCTGCAGTAACCACACAGGAGTTACCTAAACAGGTAGCACCTTATTATGAAAAGCTTTTAAAAGAAGCTGAAGCTTTATATAAACAAAAAATGGAAGCAGGTGCTCCTACATATGAAGGTAAAACTATTGCAGGTTTTACACCAGAACAAGAACAATTATTTACAGGATTACAATCTTTACAAGGAACACAAGCTCCTAAGTTTGCAGAAGCTGAAGCTTTAACTAGAGGTACTGCTGCTAAAATTACTCCTGAAGAAGTACAAGAATATATGAATCCTTATCAGCAAGCAGTTGTTGATATAGAAAAAAGAGAAGCACAGAAACAATATGAATCTACTGTTGTTCCACAGTTAGCTACTCAAGCTGCAGCCACAGGAGGTTTTGGTGGTAGTAGACAAGCTATACTAGAAGGTATGGCATCAGAATCTCAACAAAGATTATTAGGTGATATACAAGCTAAAGGTAGTGCTCAAGCTTATCAAGATGCTATGTCTAATATAGCTGCACAAAGACAGAGAGAAGGAGCTGCAGCAGGACAGTTAGCACAAATGGCACCTGCAGGATTTCAAGCACAAGCACAAGAATTAGGTGCAATAGGCAAAGTTGGTGATGTAAAACAACAACAAGCACAGCTTGCACTTGATGAAGCTTATAAACAGTATATGCAAGAACAACAATTTCCTAGTGAATCATTAAAAGAATATCAATCTTATGTACAATCATTTCCAAATATAGCTACACAAATAACTAGAACACCTCCACCACAGCAACCTGGTCTTGCACAATCATTATTAGGATTAGGTACTACTGCTGTAGGTACATATGGTGCCTTTGGTGGATTTAGTCCTGGTGGATTTATGGGTATGAAACAAGGAGAGACTGGTGGTGGTATTGCAGCATTACCTGTTGTAAGAGCAGCAGATGGTACAGGTATAGGACAAAGAATACAAAATTATTTTGGTTTTATAAAACCTAAAATTCAATCTTATATTCCTAAAGATAAACCAATAAGTGATGAATTAGGTTTATTTGGTTTAGAAGGAACTCCTTTAACAGAAGAAGAAAAAGCAAAGAAAAAAGCAAGAGATAGATTTAAAAATATATCTATTGATGATGCAGATGAATTAAATAAAAAAGTAAGAGAAGCTAGAGAAGCTGAAAGAATAGCAAAAGGCAGAGAATTTGCTTCACCTAGTGTAGACCCTATTATGGAAACATCTCCAGAAGCTAAAAAAGATATGGTAGAAAGAGGACTTTTAAAAGAGCAAGCTGATAATGCTAAATTACAAGCAGAATTAGAAGCAAAATTAAAACAAGCTGAAAAAAATACTCCTGAAGAAGCAGCTATAAAAGGTCAGATAGCAAAATTAAAAGAAGAATATAGTAAGATAGGAGAATATAAAGCACCAGATTATTCAGGGGTTACATCAGCTATGGGTGATGCAAGAAAAATAAAACAAGATGTTATTTCTAGTTTAGGAAAAGAAAAACAAGAGATAAGAGATGAAGAGCTAAGTGGATTTGGACAAGCTGCCATAGCAGCAGGACAAGCTATTATGAAAGCTCCTAATATTGTTGCAGCTATTACAGATGGAATGGCAGCAGCAGGATTTGAAGGTAAAAAAGCTACAGATACTGCTAGGTCTAAAAAGAAAGCTAATAAAGAAAAAGCTCAAGCTATTGCATTAGAAATAGCAAATGATAAAGTAGCTGAACAACAGTTTATTTTAAGTATGAAAACAGATGCTGAAGCAAAGAAAGCTCAAAGAATACTTGAAAAAATAAAAGCAGGTGCTACAATATCTACTGCTGAAGCTAACTTTATGAATGCAAAGTCTAATAGAATTACAGCAAAATCTAAAGAATTAATAGCACAGTATGAAGCTACAGGTGCTAAAAAAATGAAAGAAGTAGCACCTGCAGACTTAAAATTTACAGAAGCAGTAATGAAAGCAAAAGAAAAATCTATTTATGAGGATGAAAATAATATAGCAAGAGCTGCTCAATTAGGAATGGATAAAAAAGATTTTAAAAAGACTGTTGAAAAATTAAAAACTGAAGATGATTTTATATTACAAATGTCTGATGCATGGGAAAGAGCTTTAGCTACTGGACAATATGATGCAGCAGGAAAATCTGATTTTATAGCTAATAACGTTGTAAATTTTTTAGAGTTAAATCCAAAATATAGAAAAGCAACTTTTCCTAGCAATATAATTAAAGACCCTAGTAAAGCATAATGAGTTAATAAATGGCTAATGAATTACAACAATTTTTAAAACCAACTACTTCACAAGTTCCTATAGAATCAACTAATCTATCTACAGGTGCAAATGAACTAGCTAGTTTATTGCTTCCTCCTCAAGATATAAGTACACCTCAAACGCAACGTGAATATAGTGAAGAATATGCTAATTCATGGGGTAATCGTTTTGCTATTGGTGTTGATAATACACAAGCTTCTTTATTTAAAGGTTTAGATTTAATAGCAGATATAACAGAGTCTGAAGGTTTAAAAAAATATGCTTAAGAAGGTATTATAAAAAATCAACAAGAAGCTGCAGCTAAACCACAACCCACAAGAACTGCTTCATTTACAGAAGCATCTAAAGAAATTAAACAAGAACTAACAGAAGATGATTTTTTTGGTGCTATAGAAAGAGGATTACTATTAGTTAAAGATATGAGTGCTCAAGCTTTACCCTCTATGTTACCTACTCTTGGTGCTGCAGTAGCTGCTCCTATTGTTGGTTCTGCTCTTGGTGCTGCCCCTTTAGTTGGAGGTACTCTTTCATTAGCTACAAGATTAGTTGCTCCTTTAGTTCCAGGATATTTAATGGGTAGTGGTGAAACATATGAAGAAGCTAAAAATTTAAATGCTAAAGAAAAAGATGCACAAAGATTAGCTGTTATAGGTGGTGTTGGTATTTCTTTATTAGAAAGATTAGGTGCTGCTAGAACATTAAAAGGTTTAGTAGATGATGTAGGTGTAAAATATGTAGATGATACATTAGGTAAATTAGTAGGTAAAGAATCTATAAAAGAAGCTAGAAGACAAGCTGATGATATAATGAAAGACCCTAGTTTATTTATAAAAAGAAATTTAGGATTAGAAGCTGCTAAGTCTGCTGTTAGAGGAGGAGTTACAGAAGGTCTTACAGAAGGAGCACAAGAAGCTATACAAATAGCAAGTGCAGGAGTAGCTGCTGATAAAGGTATTAATCCTTATGATAATGCTGAATACACTAATAGAATAATAGATGGTATAGCTTTAGGAGCTGTAGGAGGTGCAACAGTAGGTACAGGTGCAGGTATTGTTACTAATCTACAACATAAAGATGTTATTAATAGAACAGAACAAAGATTAAAAGAAGTAGATGAGTTAGAAAAAGCTACTAAAAATATGTCTGATGACCAGATAAGAAATTATATTAAAGTAAAAAGGACAGAATATAAACCTAATTATTTACAAAATGTTTTTAATACAGCTCTTGCTCCATTAGTTCCTTTAGCAAATAAATATAACGCAGGTCGTGATATATATAATGCTTTAGCAAGTTACAATGATAATGTAAGTGCAAGTGTAGGACAATATGCTAAACCTTTAGATGAAGCTTTACAATATATTAGAAAGAGTATTAAAGCTCCTCTTATACAAGGTAGTTTAAATAAAAGAAAGAATAAAGAGTTATATAATTTTTTACAGTATGGTACAAAATCTAAAGACCCTGATGTACAAGAAGCTGCTAAAATTATTAGAAGAGATATATTAGGTAATGCTTTATCTCCTGAGGTAAAAATTACAAAAGACTCTTTACGTAAAGGTTTATTAGAAAATAGAACAGAATTGGAAGAAGTAACTAAAGCAAGAGAACTTAATAAATTAGATTCTCAAACAGAGCAAGATATAAATACTAAATGGAATACTTTAAAGGAATCATATGAAAGAGCAAAATTAGCTATTGAAGAAAATGTTAATAATGATTTAACTATTGCCCCTAAAGATAAACAAGAATTTATTAGACAAGAACAAGAAAAAGTTATTAATAATTCAAGATTTTTAAATTCAAAACCATTTACAAATTTAAATAATGCTGTAGTAGCTAAAGCAGAGTCTACTGGTTTATATGGTGCATTAAATGAATCAGATTTAAGTTTAGCTTTTACACAAAATTATTTTCCTAGAGTATATAACTTTGGATTGTTTAGTGTAATAGGTAGTAAATTAGGAATGGGTAAGATAGCTAAAGCTAAAAAGATATTAAGACAACAAGGTATGGCAGAACAAGATATTAATGGATTTTTAGATAATGTTAGAGGTAATGATGGTGTATATGTTCCTGAAACTGATGTGTCACAATTAGATATATTATTAGATGCTAGAGATAATACAAAGACAACACAAGAAAGTAAAGCATCTATAGAGAAAAGAAGAGAGATTAAACCTGAAACATTTAAGAAATTAGAAAAGGCAGGACTTGTTGAAACAGATGTTAAAAAAATATTAGATAAATATATACTACAAGCTAATCAAAGAAATGAAGTACGTAAAGTAAAACAAATTATAGACCCTGCTTTAAGAGAATTACAACAAGGAAAAAATATAGATATAGGTGAAGTAGATAGAATTAAAGATATATATCAAGCAATACAAAATAGATATAAAAGTATTCAAGATGAAAAGTTTAAAAAGGCAATGAGATTTTATTTAACATATCAGTATATATTAACATTACCTCTTGCTGCATTAACTGCATTATCAGAACCTCTTATTGTTTTATCTAGAGTAGATGCTAAACATTTTATACCTGCTACTATGAAAGCTTTAACTAATACATATAGACAAGCAGTTAGAAGTGTTCTTCCTAAATTTAAAAAGTCTGAAGCAGAACAAGCTTTTATGGGGATACTACAAGGTTTTGATGGTACACTTGCTGAAAGATTAGGAGATATTGCAGGTGTAGATGTTGTTAGAAAAGTAACAGATAAATTTTTTAAAGTAACTATGCTTACACAGATAACACAGTTTAGTAGAGATATTGCTTTTCAAGCTATGTCTAGACAAATAGCTGATGATATTAAAGTATTAGCTGTTGCTAATCAAAAAGGTCTAACTAAAAAAGAAACTACAAAGTTTCGTAATGCTAGAAAAAGATTATCTGAATTAGGATTAATAGAAAATAATTTAAGAACAAAAAATCCTAATGCATCAGATGCTGTTAAGTGGGCAGAGGGACAAATACCTGCTGCACAAACTCCTACTATTATTCGTAAAGCTTTATCAAAAGGAGTAGATGATATTATTATGGCTCCAAATGTAGTTAATAGACCATTATGGATGTCCAATCCTCGCCTTGCTTTGTTTGCACAGCTTAAAGGTTTTATGTACACCTTTGGTTTAAAAGTAGGTGGTAGAATTTTAACTGAAGTTGTTAAACCTTTATTAAGAGGTAGAGTACCTGTTAATGAAACTGTAAAGTATGGTACATCTTTAGTTTTAATTATAGCTGCAAGTATGGCAATTAAAGAAATGAAAGATGAAATACGTTATGGAGATGAAGATAGTAATTGGAAAGATGCTACAGGTGCTGAAAGATTAATATCAGCTATAATTTCTACTAATGTTTTAGGAGGAGTTACAGGTTTATATGATGCACTAGGTTCTTCTAAGTATGGAGTGTCACCTATAGAATCTATATTAGGACCAGGTGCTATACATTTTTCTAAATTAGTACAAGCAATATCACAAGCTAATCCATTAACACAAGCTAATCCAAGAGCTTTAGCTACACATATAGCACGTTCTATACCTGGTGTAGCTGCTGTAGACCCAACCAAAGTTTCTGAGATTAGTGATGTTATTGAAGAATTTTTATTACAATATTATAGTTAAAAATAAAATAAATATGAATAATATAATTATATTTCCTAAACAAAAAATAATTAAAGAAAAAATTACTATTGTTAATAAAGAAATAATATCTAAACAATATAAAGAACTTTTAAAACAACAAGAAGAAATATTAAAACAGAGAGAAGAAATATGGCAGACATGACAATGATATGGAACGCAATACTAACTATGGCAATAGGTGGATTTATGTGGTGGATACGTTCTACGTCTGCATCTATTGGTAAAGTAAAAGAAGAAGTTTCAGAAACCAGAGAAAAAATGGCATTGTTATATGCCACTAAAGAAGATGTTAAAGATGATATGACACAGCTTATGCAAAGATTTGATAGGCTCGAAAGTAAAATTGATGACATGATTAGAAGACAAGCCAATAACAATTAAGGAGATATAACAATGGCAAATAAAAATTTTAGTAGTAAAAAATTAATAGAAGATACAGGAAGAAAGATGGGTTTAGCCACAACTGTTAAACGTGCTCAAAAAAGAGACCCTTCAGAAGAAACTTTTTTTGATAAAAAAAGAGGTAAAGAATTAGCTGCAGTATCTAAAGAAGATATGAAAGATGCAGGTTTTGATTCTTTTGGACCAAAATCTTTAGGTAAATATTTAAACATGAAAAAGAAACTAGGTAGAAAACCTACAAAAAAAGATTTTGTTAAAGAACCATCTCAGTTTCAAAAGGCAATAAAGAAATCACAGACTAAAGCAATACAATCAAAGATACAAAAACGTGCTAAGAGTGCTATTTCATCTGCTAATAAACCTAATCCTAATGACCCTAGTTATAATGTAAAAAAAATAAAAAAAGTTCCTATAAAAAAGAAAAGTAATTTAAAAACACAATACTCTCAAACAAATAAACGTAAAACTATTAAAGCTAAAGATAAAAATCCAGAACTAGAAAAGAAAAAAAGTAATATAGGTATAGCAGGTAAACAATATAACTACCCTAAGAAAAAACAAAGTGTAATTACTTCTAGTTATAATAGAAAACCAAATACTGGTGCTATGAGTTATAGAAAAAAAGGTGGAGATTTATTTGTAGCCAAGCAATATGGTGGTAAAATAATATAAGGATATAATATGGTTCAAAAAATATCTAAAGAAAGATTAGAAAGAACTTTAGCTGAAGGTGAAAATTTATCTAAATTAACTAATACAACTAAGAATTGGTTAAGAGAAAATATTGTTAAAGATAATGATGTTAAAGCTACAAATAAAACAGAAAAAGCTGCTGATAAATTAATAAATACTAAATCTAAAGGTCTTATTAATTGGGTTAAAGATAATCCTATTGAAACTGCTTTATTATTTACAGGTGGTTTTGGTTTAGCAAGAGGTGCTGTAAAATATATAGGTAAAAAATATGGTAAAAAAGCTGTTAAAAAAGCTAAGACTTTATTAATAGAATATAAAAAGAAAAATAAACCTACAGGTAATGTTAATAGAGCTACAACACCTAATACTATATTTCAAGGTAGTGGTCAAAAACGTATAGGATTTAGTAAACCTAGAGAAAGTGTTATAACAAAAGTAGTTAAGACAAAAAAACCTAAAGTAGTTAAGACAGAAAAACCTAAAGTAATTAAGACAGAAAAACCTAAAGTAATTAAGACAGAAAAACCTAAAGTAGTTAAGACAGAAAAACCTAAAGTAGTTAAGACAGATAAACCTAAAGAATTATCAGTTAAAGAAACTTTAGCAAAAATACCCTCACTTAAAAAACCAACAACAAAACAAACTGTAAAACCAAAACAAACTGTAAAACCAAAACAAACTGTAAAACCAAAACAAACTATAACAACAAAACCTAAAGTATCTAAAGATACTGGTATACTATTAACTCGTAAATTAATAAGAGATTTTAAAAATAATGATAAAGATATTATTAAAAAAATAATGAACTCTGATATGGACCGAAGTAATAAAAACTCATTAATTAGTGCGTTACAAGATACAATTAATTTTCAAAAAAGAAATCCAGGCTCCTCTCTTGATTTTGCTATAAAAAAAGGAGCAGGATTAAATCCAATGAAAGTTTTAAGAAGAGGTGGATTAATTAAAAAAAATATAGGAGGAACTGTGTTAAAAAATATACCTGCAGGTAATAAAGGTTTACCAAACTTACCTACTCCTGTTAGAAATAGAATGGGATTTAAAAAGAAGGGTGGCACAATAAAAAGAAGCAAAGGTGGTCTACTAGGAGTAGGAAAAGCTTTACGTGGCTTTGGTGCTGTTGCTCGTAAAAAGGGAGGT
>Ga0098038_1000953_pt1 | contig 12614 bp, 14 predicted proteins | sample 5B_taG_FD_75051 | JGI IMG/M metagenome (GOLD analysis project Ga0098038, IMG submission 75051) | Marine viral communities from the Subarctic Pacific Ocean - 5B_ETSP_OMZ_AT15132_CsCl metaG | ecosystem: Environmental > Aquatic > Marine > Oceanic | place: Pacific Ocean | collected 2015-01-08 | reverse complement strand
TAATCGCCCGAATTATATGTTTTTTCCAATATTTGAATCCGCCAACGTGATTGGTCTTCCGTTGTTGAATTTGTGTTTAAACTATAAATATTAGATTCATATTTTACCCATGCCATATTTTATAATTTTTATTTATAATATTTAAAAACTCGCAACAGAACCACCCACACGGTCTTGTGAATTTCCACTTCGTGAATTTGATAATAATATATTTTGTCCCGAAATTTCACCCGTCAAATGTCCCGAACCCATGCCGCCCATGTAATCTTTTAATTTGTCAAGAGGGGCCACAACCTCAGGATTGTGGGCCTTCGTCCCCCTTCCTTCACCAATAAGGGCCATTGTCGGACCAAACGCAAGACCACCGTCAGCCAGGGCGGGCATAACCGAATTGAACACTTGTCCCACCACGGCACCCGACGCGGCCGCCAACGCAATATTGAACGGAAATGGAACCGATTTAAAAATACTTGCCGCATATCCCGCAACCGATTCAACCAATTTGGCTTTTACAGTTTCACGAACGGCCCCATAAACTTGTTTTTTAACGGCGTCAAATCCTTTTGCCGTTTCGTCCGCCATTGCGTTGAACGCGGTTGTTGTTGCGTCTGCAAGGTCTTGTTCTGAAACTTTTATTGTTTCAAAAATTGATTGAATCCCTTCACCCAATTGTTGCCATATTGTCAAAGATTCTTCAACATTTGGTGCAACTATAAAACCACCGCCGTCCGTTCCGCCACCGTCATCACCACCGCCACCGTCATCACCACCGCCACCACCCGACGGGACACCCGAAAACATGCCGTCAAACCCCAACAATTCACCCACATTTGCCATTCCTTTACCGATTTTGTCTTTTGCGTTTTGAACAAAATCCGTTGCCATTTGGCCCCCTTTATCCACAACACCTTGAACGTCTTCGTCTGTAATAAATTCAATTTTTTGTTTGGAACGCATGTTCTTTTTTGCGTTGTCTATATTGTCCCCAACTTCTTCAATGGCCGCTTCAAATCCTTCGGACAACCCTTTTTTCATGTCGTCAATTGCTTTTTTTCTTGCGTCTTTGTCAAATAAATTCAACAACACTTTCCCTAAACCTTTAAAAATTTCAACTAAAGAATTGACCGCAAATTTACCCGCCGCCCATAAATTTTTGAACCACATTATTGACGTTTGGATTGCGGCTTTAAACAACATGTTTTCATTATATAAATCAATAAAATAATTTATCACGTCGGCAATCATGACTTTGACTTTGTCCCAATCTTTTACAATATTATATGCAACAATGGCAATTGCCCCCGCAACAAGTGCAATCACGGCACCAATTGCAATGAACGGCAATATTGCACCCGAACCAATTGAACCAATGATTCCCGCAATTGTAGAAACAACCGTAATCAAACCCGACACCAAACCAACAACCGTTGTGATTGCCGTTCCAACAATAAAAAACGCGGGTCCCAATAACGCCAAACCCGCAACAATCATCATAATTCGCCCCTTTGTTTTTTCTGACATATTTGAAAACCGTTGTGCAAACTCTGATATTTTTTCCGCCATTTTTGAAACGATTGGCAACAACGCCGCACCCAATTCAACCCCCGCAACTTTTAAATCGGTGATTGCTTTTTGAAATTTAAACGCGGACGTTTCGGAAGTTGTTTCAAACGCACTATCAACGAACCCCGCCGAATCCCCCATGTCGTCCAAAATTTGCGTGTATGATTCCGTTTGTGTTCCTAACACACCCAACACCCCTTTTAACGCTTGTGATTTGCTAAAAAATTCAGATAATGGAATGTTTTGTGCTTCAAAGGAACCCGCCAAATGAAACAATGTTTTTTGAAGTCCTTGTTCACCCAACATTTGTTTTAGACCGTCGGTTGTCATTCCAATACTTGCAAGGGCCTTTTCTTGTTTTGGTGTGATTTTAGCAAACGCCATCATTGTGGCCGACAACCCATTCGTTGCCGCCGTCGCGTCGCCCGTGGTTCGGGTATATGTGGAAATCATGGCCCCCAATTCTTCCATGGAAATCCCAAGATTCGCCGCAAGTCCAAGTTGTGTCCCTAAAACCCCCGCAAGTTCGCCCGCGTCAAACATTCCCGTTTGAATCATTTTTCCGAATATATTTAAGGAATCGGACGCCGACAATACTTCCTCACCATACGCGTTTTGGGCCGCCGCCGCAACTTTTGCAAGGTCTGTTTGTTCACCCATTCCAGACGCAACACCCTTTGAAACTGTTTCCAACGCACGCATGGCACTTTCAGAATCAAGACCCGCCGAAGTTAAAAAATATAAACCGTCCGCAAGTTCCGTCGGTGCTTGTGCCGTTTTTCCCGCAAGTTGCATGACCTTGTTTTTAAGGTTGTCAACTTCTTTTGCGGGCAATCCAACCAATGTTTGAATTTTTGTCATTGACGATTCAAAGTCCGTCGCCAATTTTACCGCAACACCACCAACCGCCAACAATGGCATGGTTATGCTTCGCGTCATACTTGAACCAACACTTTTCATTCCCGCCCCGAATTTTTTCATTCGTTGCCCCATGTTCTTCAAACTCGCTTGAAATTTTTTGGATTTTAGGTTTAAAAATACCGATAATGTCTTTGTTGAACCCGCCATTTTTTATTGATTTTTTATTGATTTAATGATTATATTGACATTCATTTTAAGGGTCAAAATCTTTGATTTAAGCAACTATCATGTTTTTGTGGTGTGTATATATGTATTTAATTAGTTCGTGGCTTTACCTCTGTTGTCCCCGATCATTTTATTTTTGTTTTCAACGTTTGCTTTGTGCATCAAATATTGCACTTTTTTGTGTTCTTTTTTGATGTCTTTTGCTTTCGTTTTTTTCTCCCAATCAAAAGTTATTAAATCTTTCAATTTTATTTGATTGCTTGTTTTTCGGTCTTTGTTTATTAAACACACCGTTTGAAATCTCATTCGTTCCCATTCCGATTGTTGAATTTGTTTTTCGGTTTCCATTTTGCCCTCAATGTGCAATTGCAAAATTCGGGGTGTGTAGTCCCAAAATTGTTCCAATGTCAAACCCAAATATCCAAGACCTAATTTTAAAAAATGTTCAAGGTCCAAAACTTCCGATTCTATTTCTTCGTTATCTTCTTTTTTTTTTCGTCGCTTGGATTCATTTTCGCCATTTGGGTTGAAAATATTTCCATTGCTTCATTGAAAACCGACATTCCTTCCTCGTCAATCCAATCGGCCACGTCGTCATTTGTGTATTCAAATTTTTCTTTTGATTTTCTTGCACCGTGTTTAAGTCCAACAAATATCAAATCAATTGCGTTTGACAACGACATGTTTTCACCGATTTTGTGAAGTTCGTTCAATCCTAAACCCGACAAATCACACCATTGCGAAAGGGCGGCGAACCCGAAATGAATCGGTCTTAATTCGCCCCCAATTGCTAATTTTTTTAATTCAGTCATATTTTATATATTTTCTTCAAAGATATTAAAGAAAAACAAAAACACATTATGCCCAAATTACGTGTTTTGTTGTTCAAGTCGTCCGTCTCCTTGAATACTAATTGAATATGTTGACCATTCCGAAACCGCCGCGTTCACCGATAATGAAGTGATATAACCCCAACCAAAGTATTTTTTCGCGTCTGTTTGTCCCGCCGAATTATAGAATTTCACTGCCACTCTATAACCGCCGTCAAGGGCCGTGAATAAAGTTGAAGGACGAACCGTTTCACCTTCACCCGTTCCCGTTCCGTCTGTGAAAAACGCTTCACAATCCATTGTCCATGAAGTTGCACCGTTTATAAAAGTTTTTCGCCCCCCACTATCTTTTGAAGTTGTGTCAATCGTTTCTTGTGAAATGTTCACCGTGCATGAACTTGACCCACCTATTAAAACGAACACTTGGGACCCCCCTGCGGGGTTGTCTGATTGGTCCATTGATAAAACTAAATTTGAACCCGATATTGCTTGTACCGCCATTTTTTTATTATTTTAATTATTATTAATTAATTTGATTACGCTTGCGTTAATGTTCCCGTTCCTTGAATTGAAATTGACATTGTTCCCGCGTCTTCTGTCCCGCCACTTGCACTTAATGAAGTGATATAACCGTCGCCACGATACGTTGCCGAACTACCTTGAAAACTGACATAAACTTTTCGTGGATATTGTGCAACACCACTTTGTGAAGCTGTTCCGTTCCCGTATGCCGTTGGAAATAATGTTTGCATATCAACCGCACCGTCTTCATTATAAAACGCTTCGGCGTCAACTGTCCATGATGTTCCAAGACCCACAAATTCTTGACGGTCGCCGCTTGATTTGTCCGTCAATTCACCCATGTTAATTGTGATTGAACACGTGCAAGACGTAGCGGCCGCAATCGTTGTCAAACCCCCCGCACTTGGCGAAGCTGATTCGTCAATTTGAACAATCATATTTGTTCCGTTTACTACTGTTGCCATATTTAAATATTTTTAAAGATTAATCATTTTTTTATTCCTCGGATTTTTTTGTTGTGTTTTTCTTTTTTATCAAACCATTGTCGTCGTCAATAAATCCGTCATTGTATAATATTTTATATGCTTCAACGTCAATTGGTCCGTATTTTTCGCCCTTTACATTTGGCAATCTGTCTTTTTTTAATATTGGATAATACATATTTTTTTATTTTAGATTTTTATATTTATTATAGATATAATTTTTTAGTTCATTATATATGATGTCCGTTGGTTGAAACGGTGCAGAATCAACATCATTTCGTTTGGTTTTTCCTTCGGGAACAAACACCAATAATTCGTGCATATTGAAACCCGTTGACCCCGTTATATTACCCCAACCGCCTACACCCGCAAAGGTACAAGATTTTGAATAAGTATTCCCATTACCCGCAAAACTATTGTCGTTTTGAATTTGTCCCGTTGTCAATTTTGGATTTAGATTTGAATTAAAATATTCAAACCAACCTTTTTGGTTTTTCGTTCCGCCCGTGTTTGCTTTGTTGCCACCTACTGACAACGCCATGAAATGGACGTCGGCGTCCCAATAATTTGTTGAATCTGTTGATGTGATTAATGTTTGTGTTTCGCTTGAAAAATTGTCAAAATATCCACGGGGGTTGAATTTGATTGTAATATCGGAACCAACTTTTGAATGGGCCAAATAAATTGAACTATTGTCATACGGTGAAGCGGTGTCAAAATCTCCCAAAATAAGATTTTGTCCCACTGTTGTTGGTTTATAAATTAAAATAAATAATGCACCATATTCAATTGACAATGTTGTCAATGTTCCCGACAAATTAGAAATGATATAACAATCAAACGGTGTTAATTCGCCAAATTTTAAATATGCGGGCGTTGTATTATTTATATATTTTATACTTCCAATCGCCAACAAACGATTGAATTCACTAACGCTTGACGTCGCCGTTTCTTTGCCTTTAAAATTTCCATTTGTGTTCAACCACACATTAGTTGTTGCGGTGTTTGACGGATTTAATTGCACGGACGCGGACGTTGAAATCAAACCGCCTTTGTCGTCTGATGTGATTTGTGTGGCGTCAACTGATAATGCCAACGGATTTGAAATCAAACCACCTTTGTCAAAACAAAATTTATTAATATTATTGTAAAAATAGACGTCATATAATGTGGTTATTGAAAACAATTGAAGGTCGTCAAAGTAATCGTCGTCATTGTCTTGAAAAAAAACATTATCAATATTAATATTAGAAACATAATTGTGTGAATAACCGTCTTTTGTTTTAAACCCTTCAATAAATATTGGGTCCAAATATTCCTTGCGTTCACGGTCAATATAATGGTCCAACACGTCTTTTATTTTTCTGCTTAAATTATTGGCGGAATCATAAGTTTCGGCCACAACTTGAATTTCCACGCTTGCTTTAAATATATTGATTTCTTCGTCTTTTGAATCTAACGTTTCAATTGATGTTGTATAAATAACGGCGGGAAAATTATTTGAACCATTTGGGTTGTGCGGAATTACAACGGGATAAATCCCGCCCGTTGCAAGGTCTGAAACTTTGTTTTTTAATAGTGTATAAATAGCTTTTCCAATCATGTTTTTAATCTGTTAAATGCCACATAAAATGATCGTGGGATTTTTGTTTTATTCTACTAAATTTAACATGCCATGTTTTTCAATTATGTTTCTTTTAATATATTCAAATTTTGAAGTTCCAAAATCAATTTTTTCATTAAATAAAACCATGTCATAAATGGTGATTTCGTCATTTAATGGTGTTGTGTTTCCAAATTTTGGGTCAAAACTTGGAATGTCCGTGTGAATTGTATCATAAACAAATAAATGTTCAGAATCAAAACCGTTTGCAACCGCCCGCGTCCATGTTTGATTGATTCCCGTGTCCCCTAAATTTTGAATAGATGTCGGATATGACGACATTATCATTTTAAATTCGCCCATTATTAACGAATCATTACTTTTTTCTAAACTAAACGCAATAAAAACGGGGTCGTCAAATGACGCGTCGGTGTTTATTCCTAATAATGGCCACGAAGCAACAGACATGATTTCAAATCCTTCATACGATGTTGAATTCATCACGGTTCCTTTTATTCTATAATATGAAAAACCACCAACGCCGCCACTGTTTTCAGTGGACGCATATATTGTCGTGGCAACTGAATTTGAAATTTGTGCGTGTAAAAATGCCGCCCCTTGGGTTTGTGATTTGGAATCCGTCAAATTAAACACCGCAAAAAATGTATATTCTTTTAATTTTCGGGTTTGCAAAAAAGAATTACCCGTCAAAAATTTACCCGCTTCAAATTTTAATGCGTTTAATTCATTGTATTTCGGCGGGTTTAAGACACTTTTAATCAATAAAGGTCTATTTGTGCCACTTGTGCCACTTGTGTCCAGAAACAAAGGAAATGTCCCGTCTAACGTGTCATTAATTGTTGGAAATAAATTCGGACAAAATATTGCGTTGACACTTTGATTGATTGCAATTGGTTGTGTGTACAATGGATTGTCGGTTGAATTGACAATTGTTGACATTAAGTTTAAATCGTCCAATTTCAAAATAAATTCGGGTTCAAATTGTGTAATATCTTTTATGTATGTCAATTTAAAATTTAAGGTGTTCCGAAACAATTCAAGTTTTGCGTCAAAATTTTCAACGGAACTAATAAAAAAACAATCAATGATTTGAAATCCCGCCACATATTGAATGGGTCCCGTGCTTGCGGGTCCAAATTTTCCAAAACTTGTGGGCGGCATACCAAAACCAATGTTGGTTTGATTTGCGGAATTATATGTGTTTTTATATCTGTGTAAATATGGAATAATTAAATTGACCAAGGAATTGACAACCGAATAATTTTCCGCCACAATATCAAGTTCAAATTCAATTGTGGTTGCAATTGCTTTTGTTTCTTTAACTTTTGAAGGTTCATTCCCTGTGATTGTATAAACAATTGCGGGTGTCCCATAATTTTGCGGCAACACGTTTGGATATATTGTTTTTTGTGATGTTAATTCGCAACCCATAATTTCCAATATTTCAAACGCGGGGTTGTCGTCTGCCGTACTGTTGCACGATAATAAATATTTCAATAATTGACCTACCATTTAATTAATTTTAATGCTTGTTTTTCCATGTTTCGCAACACTTCGTCTTTTTTTGCCAATCGTGCTTTTTCCACAAAATCTTTTCCGTCCGAAGATTTTTCAACAACAATGTGTGCATAATAACCGTCAAGATTTGGTTTTCCTAAAACTGATGACGTTCGTTTTCCCATTCTTGGCATGACCAATATTCCTTTGCGTGTTGATTTTATTGCAACGGACCGTTTCAATGTTCCCTTCTTATATGGAACGGATTTTCCTTGATAAAATTTCAACTTTTTTTGTTTGTCATATTTCGGTGCCAAATTCCTCATCTCGGTTCGCAATGTTTTGGCCGAATTTCTTGCAATTTGTTTGACTTTACGTGGTCCGAATTTGCGGTCAATTTTTTTCAAAGACGCCAATATTCCTTGTAATTCACCCCAAGAAACTTCCAAATCAAACGCGTTATCATATCCCCCCGCCATTATTTATCGTCTTGAAAATAACATTTTATGACAATTCCTTTGCCCCTTCCATTATATGACATGTCCGACACATTCCAATATTTATTTAAATATTTAATTTCAAAATATTCTTCGGGTGATATTGTGGTGCTATTTAATTCTAAATCATTGTCCCAACGCACCAAAAAATTAATTTTATTTGTCGCCACAATGACCGAATCTTCCACACCTTCTTTGCCCCCTTTCGGAATTATTTTGGCCCATATTGTTTTTAATAATGTTTTAGCCGAAACCGTCATTTCACCAAATGAATTTTGTGTTCGCGTTTTATAATACACTTCAATTGGTGTGTCAAGTTCGCCCGCTTTTAAAAATTCTTGTTTCGCCATTTTAATATGTTTTTATTCTATAAGGTTCAAGAATATATTCGGACGCTTTCGGAAGTTTTGAAACACTATCTTCACGAAGTTCGTACATGCGGCCCAATATTAATAAAACCGCCTGTTTGATTGCGTCGGGGACATCACTTGCGGTTGTACCATAACCACATTTGAATTGAATTTCAATTGCGTCTTCACGTTTTGAAACGTCGGGCGTGTTGATTCCGTCTTTGATTTCAATAAACCCTTTTTGATTTATAAATGTTCCGACATTATAATTTGACGCGGCCCATGTTTGTTGTGTGTTTGTTGTATCGTAATATTTTAAATGTGTGATTGAAATTAATGGTGGATAAGGAAGGACAATTTGTTGCAACCCCGTCCATTTGCTATAATAACCACCATACGAACTTAAATTCGTCGCAACGTCGCGGTACAAATAACCACCGTATGCGTTTGACGCATATACGTCGTCCCATGTCGCCATTGATAATTTATATTCATATTCCAAAAATTTTGTGTTGGTGAAATTTTGGGCCACTTCAATTGACGCCGAAATTAGTGTTCCAATCAATGTGTCGTCTGCACTATGTGAAACACGCAAAAATTCTTTTGCCGTTGCAACAGAAATCAAATCCGTTGCCGTTGGTGATGATGATAAATTTAAACGAATCATGGTTGTTTTTTTTGTTTTTTATATCTGTTAATTGTGTGATAATTTGATCGTGGGATTTTTAAAAAAAAAGGGGCGGGAAAAACCCACCCCGATTTTAAAAAAAACTTAAAATAATTGAATTACTATGCTTCAACTAATTTTGAGAATGCAACACCGCCTTGAACCGCTTTCGCGTCCACTAACGAAGTGCAAACCAAACTTCCGACACCTTGTCTTGATTTAGTATAAGGGTCAAATAATACATCAAGGCCACCAAATTGTGCAATGTGTACTTTTGAAAAATCACCAAACAACGCGTGTGCCTTGTCTGCCGTCCCACCATTTCCAACATTTGTTGAAAAGAAACCGAAGTAATTGTTCAACATTTTTGTTGCTGGGTCCCATAATGCCGCAACACCCGTCGTTTGTAATAATGACCTAATTGACGAATATGCGTCTTTGTCAAAGATATACGCCATTCTTGCACCTTCTAATGGAACATTGTTTCCAAGGACCGTCGCTTCAAGGTTAATGAAGTCCCCCGCCGCAACACCCACGGCACCCGCCGCCGCGTCTGTGAACATTGATTGTGGTGCGTTTGTAATATCAGAACCCGCCGTCAATAATGCTTTTTCTAATGTTGACGCAACACTTGCCGCCATGTTTCTTCGGATTACACCTTCTAATCCCGCGTTTTGTGTCATTGATTCCGCCGACATTTCAACAACTGAAATTAATTTTTTCGGTGATAGTGTCAACGAACTTGTTGCACCCGATTGTGCCGCGTCGCCGCCCGCACCGTCTTCAACAACCCATGCCGAAGTTATGCCCGAAACAACGGGAAATTTCATATCATTAACGCCCGAATAAAAATTCGCACCCGCACTTGCTAAAACTAGATTCGCTTCAAGTTGGTCAGTAAATGACATTACTTCCGTCCCTGCACTTCCTGCGGTTGTGATGTCCGCCGCTCTGTGTTCAAGTACAGACGAAGGAATTGCAACACCTCTAAATGCTTGATTTGGGTGTGCGATTCTTGCTTCTTGGTCCATTTCCTTAACAAGTCCCGAAAGATTGCCCGAAACGGATTGTTTCATTGCGTCTTGAAATGAATAATTTCTTAATTCTTTGTCTTGTTTTGTTGGTGCCGCCGCACTTATATTTGCCGCGATAGATTTATTCAATTCCTCTTGTCTTTCGGCAATAGTAATTTTTTTATCTATTGATTCAACTTCCGTGTTGAATCCGTCCCATTGATTTTGTTCGTCTTCGCTTAAATCTCTGTTTTCTGATTCTGCGATTTCAAGGATTGCCGACATATTATCAACAAAAACGGCTCTTTCCTCTTTTAGTTTAAATGAATCCATTTGTTTATTTTTTTAATTTGATTATTGTTAATTTTCTGTTTAATAATTCCCTTTGAATTTGGTCTTTGTCTTGTTTTTTGTTTTCTGTTTTTTCAACTTCGGTTCTAAAATCTAAAAATCGTTTTTGTGTTTTCGCACTACTTTCGGGATATGCGGGAAAACTGACGGGTGAAACGTCTAATAATTTTGAAACTTTTTTGATTGTTCTAATTGTGGAACCGTTTTCGTCTTGGTCCCATGAATCGTCTTCAACGATAAAACCAAAACTTGATTGTGAAACGTCGCCACGCTTTAATGATTCCAACAAGTCATTTGCATACGTTGTATTTGGGGCCGTGAATCTATATTGCAAACCATTTTCGTCAACTGATAAATTAAGTGTTCCCGCCGTTGTACGTCCTAATATTAAATTGGGGTCGTGATTAAATAATGCACGTGTGTCCGTCCCGTTTTCAAGAACGTCGTCAAACGCGTTTCGTGATATTACTTCACGGAATCCGCCAAGGTTTTCGGATAATGAATTGAAAACGCTTGCATATCCCACAACTTCGCGTGTGTCTTCGTTGTCAACACGGATTTCGGAAGTGTTAAAATTACGTCTTTCAATGCCTTCGTTATTTATTTTCTTCGCCATTGTTTTCTGTTTTATTAGTATTAATATTTTGATTTTCTAACCCGCCCAAATTTAATGGAACAAAATGTTCGTCGCCTTTTTCAATTGCGTTCATGTCTTCGGCCTTGCGAATGTCATTCGGGGATAAAACACCGATTCCAAATAATTTTGTGTAATAGTCCGCACGGGAATTTGCGTCGGAACGCAATAATTCGTTTGTTCTAAATTTAAAAAATTGATTTGTTGATTCTCTATCGGACAACAACTTCCGATTCATTTCTTGTTCCAAGTTTACCAAATACGGTGTCAAACTGTATTTTGTAAATTCCAACGATTGTTGTTCAATATTGGAATATGTTGCCGACGTTAAATCGTTTATTAAATGATTCGGGACCCTAAATATTCGGGCAACTTCTTCGGTGCTGAAACGTCTTGTTTCAATGAACTGTGCGTCCGCAAGGGGCATGCCAATTGGTTTGAATTTGACCCCTTCTTCTAATATTGCCGTTTGATGTGAATTATGAATTCCCGAAAAACGTGTGTTCCATGAATCCCGCAATCTATTCGCCGCGTCGTCTGATAATCGTGCGGGGTGTTCTAATATTCCCGACAAGTTTGCACCACGTCCAAAAAAATTGGCCCCGAATTCTTGGGACGCCATTCCAATTCCCAACGCTTGTTGACACGCTTGAATCGGTGATTTTCCTTTGATTCCGTCAAATGAGAATCCAACAAAATGCAATATTTCTTTTGCACTGCAAATTTTGGAATCTTTTATTTTGTAATATGTCAAACCGTCTTCGTCGGATTTAAATGGTTCAACATTTTCGGGGTCTAAAATTACAAGTTCCGTTGGTCTGGCACCGCCGTTTCTATTTATGTACGCATAAGCGTTTCCCCATAATAACAAATGGGACATCATTGTTTCAATGAAATTATATTTCGTGTAGTTCGGGGACGGATTTTTTGAAACCAAATTGTTCAATGGATTTGATAAGTCAATGAATTTTGACCCGTCGTTTTCTAATCGGTATAAATTAAGAGGAAGGGACGCAATTGTTTCGCTTAACAATCGGATTGCCGCCCACACTGCGGTTAAACCAATTGAAGATTTTTCCGACACCCGAACGCCACTTGAATTGCCAAACAAATTTGCCGTGCTTAAAAAGTTTGATGAAACGTGTCTTTTCTCTGTTTTAAAAAAATCAAATATTCCCAAAATTAAAGGTTATGTGGATTAAAAAACAAAGTTAATTAATTAATATTTTATATTACTATGGATAAAAAAAAAGACCCCGAAGGGCCTTAATTTTAAAATAGTGTGATTTGTGTTTTCACGGGGTCCCATTCATAATAATATAATACGTAATATTTATCACGGCCATATTTGTCCCGAAACATTTCTTTATGCAATAATGGGGTTGTGCTATTGATTAATTGTGAAACGCCATTAAAATCAACGTTAATGGGTTCATTTTTGAATTGAAACGGTATTCCCACCAATGTCAAACCCTTCAATTCGGGTTTAAGTTTATAT
>Ga0098038_1000952_pt1 | contig 12615 bp, 28 predicted proteins | sample 5B_taG_FD_75051 | JGI IMG/M metagenome (GOLD analysis project Ga0098038, IMG submission 75051) | Marine viral communities from the Subarctic Pacific Ocean - 5B_ETSP_OMZ_AT15132_CsCl metaG | ecosystem: Environmental > Aquatic > Marine > Oceanic | place: Pacific Ocean | collected 2015-01-08 | reverse complement strand
TTATTAAATATATTTCTTCTTATACTACATTTTATTTGTGAGGTAATATACATACCTAGTACAATACCTACACCTATTCCTGTTATTAGTTCTATCATTTTATTTCTTTTATTTTAATATGTTTAACACAAGTTGGTTCTTCTAACCCATCACACACTGACTGTGCTACGTGTTTATGACCACCTTCTTCACATTCTATTACCATTACTACTTCGTATTTTTTCTTTTTCATATTATTTTACTTTATATCTATGTCCATCTATTATTATTTCTACTGAACTTGGTTTATCTTCTTCTTCCTTCCATTTATTCCAATAAGCGTGCTGCTCGTGAACGTATATATCACCATTTTCTAAGTTTTCTATTTGACCAGCAAACCATTTAAATTTATTAGCTTCATCATACACCCATTTAGGTACAAACTTACCATCTTCTATCATATTAGCTTGTTTTATATAATAGTTTTTGAGACAATAGTCTACTAAGTACTCAAGTCTATCAACTTCATTTGGTATTAGTTCACACGTTCTTGTGGTGAATTTAACATACGTTGGTCTACCTATAGTATCTTTTTTACCTGTTTCGTAATAATCTGGTTCGCTATCAATTCTTTTGTTTAGTTGATAATCACTAGTACTTTTACTGGTTGTTAATCTTCGTACATAACCTGATTTGAAACTAGCGACTTGAATATGTTTACCATACATTCTTATTGGTAATTCAAATACCTTTGTACCGTTTTTATACTGTCTTGCTGTTGTAATATCTTTGAAACCAAGTAGTTTCATTTTGTCTTTTATATTCATATTATATTATTTTAACATTGTTCCATAACCTCTACGTTGAGTCATCTTAGCTATTTTAGCAGCGTCACTTTGCGACATTATCTGTATAGAGTTACCAGTCTTGTGATTAATAAGGGGTGCACAACCATACATTTCAGTGGTTGAACAATTAACACAAGTTTTATAACCAAGACTAACTCGAACGTTAGGTATTATATTTCCACATTTACAATTCATGTTTTATATTTATTATATTATCCATTAGTAATCGTATTTAGTTTGTATTTTTATAATACTCATTGATCAAAGAATCAGATTTATATTTATATTCTATCCATAGTTTATCTAACTCATAGTTTATTTCTACTTGCTTCTGTGTTAGTTTATTTACAGTACAAGATGTAGTAAATAAAACTATCATTATTATTATTATCTTTTTCATTTTGTTTATTTTAATAGAATGTAGGACAGTTTCTTTGAACTGTAGTTTGTTGAACACTTCCACAAGATGAAACCATTACTATCATTCCTATTATTACTGTTATTATTATTATGTTTTTCATATTCTTAATATTGAGGATGAGAACTAAAACTTGGTCCACAATTCTTTTTTAGTGGATAACCTGTTCCAATATGATATTGTTGTGACATACCACAAGAACTCATCATGAATAATGACGTTAATAATACTACGTATCCTATTACAAATAGACTTTTACTCTTTTTTTCACTCATAATTTTATTTATTTAATTTATTATTACTTAGTGGTAGGTGAGGAATCGAACCTCACGTTTAACCGTTCTACCTATTGAGACACTCTATTGAGTGGAATTTTAATCCAAACTTGGTTTTCTACCATTACTTATGTCTATTTCAATACAGTTTTTTATCGCCTTTTCCATTAAAGTTGGTTCGTTTTTTACTTCATTAGACCATATTTCCTGTGCACTTTCTTCTAATTCTATTACATCTTCTTCGTCTAAGTGTTTATAATAACCTAAATGATGTTCTTGATTATAACTATCATATACATGAACTGTAAAATGTGTATTGTTTTCATACTTACTTATTACTATTTTCTTACTCATATTATCTTCTATTTACGTAACTTATATCTCTGTTACTCGTTAAACAATCTATTATATTTTTACTATTATTAAAATTACTCTCATGAATATATACATAACCTTTCATTTTTATTATATCTCTTGGGTCGAACTCATGAAACTTTTTAGGTAGTTGATGTAATTGGTGAGGTATATATCTCTCGTTATTTACTGTTAGTACACCTGACATTTTATTTATTTTATATTTATTCATACTTATTATTTATATATATTATCCAATTCAATTCGTAATTAGTTTGTATTAGTCTCTATGATTATGACATTTACCACTTTTATCTTTAGTTTTATTCTTACAAGGTGTATTGTTTTTAGTAGTTCCACTACATATTACAGTCTCACCTTTTACTTTTTTCTTATGATTTGGATCATGGTTATGACATAAACTATTCTCTTTTTTAGTAATATTCTTACATTGAGTATTGTTTTTTGTTTTACCTTTACATTGTGTTTGACTAAATCCTACTAATGAAACACACATCATTCCTATTATTATACTTTTCTTTATCATTTTTATTATTTTTATTTTAGTTGTAGTGTGAGAATCGAACTCACAGAAACCATTACTACATTTACTCATTCGTGTTATTTATACTAGTTAAACAAGTGGAACTTCTAGTTGTTAGTTTACTACTCAGGACTGATACCAATTTGGTCCCACTCAGTCCTACTCACGGATGAATATGTGAGTCTTATAAAGTAGTTTGGACTAAACTAACTCCTTACCTCTACACACCATTGGTATGTTATTGGTCGCGGTGTAACTCTTATATTTTTCCCAACATGGTAGAGAGTTAAGAGTTTCTTTCATAATTTCATACACTTTGTCATGATTGTATGTCACATTGTCACCTTTTTTAGTAGTGAAAGTTATAATTTGATTTTTACCAATTAAAGACTTTCTTACTACAAATCTTTTACTTTTTAATACATTTTCCATAATTTTAATTTTTTTATTTAGTTAATATTTTATTTTATTTATTTTGTTTTTTTGTTCTTATACTTATATTATCCAACTGAGTTCGTAATTAGTTTGTAAATATTATTTATTTATTTAATAAAAAAGTTACGTCGTCGAGTGTAGTTTCCAACCATTTCTCCTTACATTCGTTATTATTATACTTAAATATATTGTTTAATAATAGTTTTAATAGTTTAATTTTTATTGTATTTAACATAGTTTATTTATTTTAGTTTATATTTATTTTACTTACATTTATATTATCCAACTTGACTCGTATTTAGTTTGTAAAAGTATATTGTTTGTTTAGTTGATAATTTACATTGACTAGTATTGGTCTGTGACTCTTTGTCATTGACATTTTGTCATATCAATTATAGTAATTCAATTGACATATTTAATTCATCAAATAGTTGTCCAAATTCAGACTCATATACATTGTCAAGTGTGTATGTCTTTCCATCTATTATCATTTCATAGATATCATTGTCTTCGTCAATTCTTATTAGTATTTCTTTATTCATATTATTATTATTTATTGTTGAAGAATATATTATGTACAATTCTAGTTTCTTCAAATGTTAAGTCTTCATAGTTTTTATTGAACTTATCTAGTGAGATACTGTTCATTGTTATTTCTACATTGTCATATAATTCTTTCATAGTTATTATTATTTATTTGTTACATATATATTATCCAAGTAAGTTAGTAGTAACATTGTAGATAGTCAGGATGGGAATGGGATGGATGGATGAGATGGATGGGATGAGGATGGGGAGATGGGGATGGGATGGGATGGTAATACGATGTAGATACGGGATGGGATGGATAATATGGATGAGAATGGGATAATCTAGGACGTTGGGTGGGGCCCATGTAGAGATGGCGTTTTCCAGGGGGAAGGGGAGGGGGTAGGATAGGGGGCAACACCACACCCCAATATTTATAACAACTTTTTTTTATGACATAAGCCTATTAATAAGAATAGAGTAACTAGCTAATGTCACACTTCACTTAAATAATTATTTTTCCATGTAATTATTAGTTTAACTAATAACACAAAAACAAGAAATTATGGGTTATACACCATTCAAAATGAAAGGTCCTTCTTTATATAGAAGTCCAAACAAAAAAACAGGTTACGGTGTTTCAGGTAAAGAAGGTTTTGACGAAATGTTTAGTAAGGCTAAAAAACATGGAGAAAAAGAATTTACATGGAAAGGTAAAAAATATCACACTGTAACAAAAGATGAAATTAAAAAATCTACTAAAGACGCTCAAACTACTGGAGATTATAAAGATATAAAAAATAAACTTATTAAAGGAGGAAGTCCAGCAAAAGACAAAGATAAAGACAAAGCATACCAAACAACGCCTCAAGGAAACCCATCAAAAGAAATGATTGAAAAGATTAAGGAAGATAGAGTAAGGCAAAGACAAAAGAAAGATATTCAGAATATAGTAAAAACTAATTTAGGAGATATTGGTAAGATGGCGCGTAAATCAGCAAAAGATATGCTTGATAACGAAACTTTTGGAGATAGAATGAAAAGAAGTATAGGTCTAGATTAAGAAGAATGGCTGAAAAACGACCAGGTAACTCACAAGGGTTAAGCCCAACAGCTTTAAGAGCTAAACGAGCTAGAGATAAAGCTATGGCTATGACTACTAAAAGAAAGGATAGAAAAGCAGAAAATCAAAGAATAGGGCAAAGATCTGACTCAGATATACATCACGCATCGTCAGGAACAAGAAGAACATCGATAGCATATAATAGAGCAACTCACACCAGAGGTGAAGTAAATTAAAAAGATATGGGATATAAAATGAAATATACAAACGGTAAGAAAGCAGATACTTCTGCGTTCCCGTTTAAAATAGAGGAATCAAGCGCTGTTTCTGATTCACCAGCTAAATTTGCTAACGTAATAGGTGAGGCTGAAAGGTTTGGTCCTCTTGGAAGTATGGCTGGTTTTGCTAGAGGTATGAAAGAAGGTGGATTAGGTGGAGCTGTCCTTGGTTCAGTTTCGGGAGCTTTAGGTTTAACGAAAGGCGCTGATCGTGAAACTCTAGCTGCTGAAGACCAGTATTCAGATGTTTTAGCATCAGAAGGGTTAGAACGTAATTTCTGGGGTAGAATGGGATTTGGTGGAGGTAAATCTAAACAAAGAGAGCAAAGAATAAAAGAATTACAAAAGCAAGATCAAATGGGTATTGATAGAGAAAGAATAGAATCTAGAGGTGGCGTAACAGCTGGCGCTGGGGCTTAAAAAATACAATATGAAGAAAAAAGGATTTCAACTAAGATCAGGTAATAGACCATCTTTTTATAAGATGAGTGGAGCATCACCTTTTAAAGAAGATAATAATGGTAATGGTAACGGTAATAATACTGAATCTAATACAGAAGAAGAAAAAACAAATAAAAAAGATAACGAAAACAAAAAGGAAGATGAAACTAAAACAAATCTTCCACCAGATAAACCTGGGACTAAAGCTTGGAAAATAGCTGCAAATGCATTAATTGGTGGTTTCGATGCTGTTTATGGTACTAAAACTAAAAGACCTCAAATAAACTGGCCTAAAAATGACGAGGAAGTTGATGCAGACTCTCCAGAAGAAAAAATAAAAAAATATAAAGAATCTTTTTCACAAAGCTCACCAGCACCTGAAACTGATCCTGACGGTAACATGATTTATCCAGATGATCCAAAACACAGCATGCATAAAGAATACATGAAACATAACTATGGAGAACTTGGAGGTGCAAATAACGAAAATAATCCAGAGTTTGAAAATGAAAATCAAAATAAGAATCAAGGATGATAGATAATAATAGAGTTATAAATTCAGTGTCTCCTCTTAAAAAAAGAGGTAAGTCATATAAAGGTGGTACTAAAGTAAAAAGAAAAGCTACTACTGGTAAGACTTTTGCTGGAACTAAAAGACACGCAAGACACGGTGGCTTTGGTGAAAGTACGCGTACTAGTAATAGACCTGGTTATAATATAGCTACTAGATTTAGAATACCTGATAAGAAAACATTTCCACCTAGCGGTAGTAGTGGCGATAGCTCTCCTCCTGCACCTTCTAAGCCTTATAGCTTTGGACCTGACGGTGGTATAAACTTTAACCCAATAATTAATGTTAACAATAATAACAACCCTAGCTTTGTTAACAAAAACGCAAACGCTAACCAAACAGGTACTGGACATTGGAAAATGGTACAAGATCCTGGGCATTGGGAAACTGGAGAAGATAGAGAATTAGAAAGCTATGAAGGATTTTGGGACAAAAGAATAGAGAATGAAGACGACTGGAGTGATGGAATGAGGACTTATATAGATAGATGGAAAAAGAAAAATCCAGATCAAGAACCTGATTTATCAAGAGACGGAGATATATACAAGGAGTGGGAAAAAGTTTCTAAAAAATATGCGCATACTAGAAAAAAGAGTAAGTCATATAAGAAATGGGTTCCAGGAGACAAACGATATGAATATGTAGGAGGAAGTGATGATGGGGACAAAAAAATAGAAATAACACAATAACAATTAATTAATTAATACAAAAACTTAAAACAATGGGATTTAAATTACCAGGAAAATCAATACATAGCGGAACTAGTGCACATAGATCTGCTTTGAAAATGAAAATGGAATCTGATGCCGCTGCTAAAATGAAAAAAGAAGCTGCTGCTAAGATGAAAATGGAAGCTGCCGCTAAAATGAAAAAAGCTTCTCCAGCAAAAAAGGACGACTATAGTTTAGCTAAGAAAAATGATCCAGATATAGATAAATATATAATTGCTAGAAGAGATGGAAAAGTAGGTAGTAAAGGAGACGCTTCATATGGAGAAAACCAATATAAAATAAACAAAGCTTACTATGGTGAAGAAACAGCTAATAGACTTCATGAGAAGTACAAGAAAAAATACAATATAACTGATGCTCCAAAAGAAGACGATCCTTTAACTAAAGAAATAAAAGATGTATCTGACGTTAAAAAACCTGAAGGACCTAAAACTCAAAAGGAAACTATTAAAGAGGAAAAGCAAGATGTAAAAGACGCTAGAAAATCAGGTAGAGATTCTGTTAAGGATGCTAAAAAAGAAAAAAGAATAAACATCCTTAAAGAAAAGAAAGATGTAGCTGATGCTAAAGGTAGAACTAGAAGATCTAAAAGACTAGAAAGAAGAATCGAAAGAAAAGAAACTGGTATGACTAGACGTGAGCAAAGGCAAAGAGATAAAGAACAAGAAAATTCTTCTCCAGCTACAATGAAAAAAGAGTCTATGGCTAAGATGAAGAAGGCACCTAGTAAATTTAACGCTAAATTAAAAGCTGCTTCTGCTGCTGGTAAATTAAGCGGTGAGTTTAAAGAAGCTGTCGATGCTTCTCCAAATAAGATTAAAGGGTTTACTAAAACGTTAAAAGATAAGAAATATATGACTAAAACGTTAAAAGATAAGAAATATATGACTAAAACTTTAACAGATAAGAAAGTGCCTAGTAAAGAAAAAGCTAGAGCAAAATAAAAATAGGGAAACACCCTAAACCAAGTAATATTAACCTAAAACCAAATAAAATGACTTACTTGTATTACAAAAGTTCGTATACCACGAACACAACTAAACCGAATGAAAAAACTATGAACCAATGGAGACATCTTGCAGAAAAGAAAAACTGGAGGATTACTCAACTACCTAATGGTTTCTACCAAACAGAGTGCTCAAACCCTGAAAATGAGGAATGGCACGCTGTTACTAGAAGAGAAACAATAGAGGGTGCTGAAACCGCAATAGACGGTAGCATCGAACATTTCTCTAAAAAGTTAGAAGCTATAAGTGGGCCTAAAGTTATAAAAACATTCAAGTAGAACAATAAATTAAATTAAATTAAATGGAATACAATCTACCTAGCGAGATTGTCAAAGATTTAACCTTTGGCGATTCTGCTAAAAGTAAAATTATTAAAGGTGTAGATAAATTAGCACAAGCTGTTAAATCTACCCTTGGAGCCTCTGGTAAGTGTGTGATATACGAAGATGCACGAGGCAACCCGGTCATCACAAAAGACGGAGTAACAGTAGCCGAATCTGTTGTCTTATTTGACCCGGTTGAAAATATGGGTGCAACACTTATCAAAGAAGCTGCTCGAAACACAGTAAGAGAAGCAGGTGACGGTACTACAACAGCTACCGTCCTTGCTGAATCTCTTATAAAACAAGTAAATAGTTGTAAAAAAGATGCAACTATTAGAGAAATTAAGGAAGGTATTAACTCCGGGCTTAAAAAAGTCAATGAATACCTTGATAATATAAAAATAAACGTAGAAGGAGACATGTTAAACAGTGTTTCTTCAATAAGTTGCAATAACGATGCTAGTTTAGGTAATATTATTGCGAACGCTTATCAAAAAGTAGGTAAAGACGGGGTAGTTTTAATGGAAACCTCTGAAACAGATGAGACTTACGTTGATGTTGTAGATGGGGTTCAAGTTGATTGTGGATTGACATCTCCTCATTTTGTTACAGATAACGAAAAACAACGTGTGGTATTGGAAAATCCATTAATTTTAATAGTAGGTTCTGAAATACCTAATGTTAGAAAGATCCAAAACATCCTAGAATTTGTTATAAAGAACAATAGATCACTATTAATAGTCGCTCCAGTGTCACAACAAGTGAAAAGTGCGTTATTAATGAACAAGGTAAAAGGTAATATTAAGGTAAATATCATAGATTTACCAGGTTTTGGTCCTACAAAGCAAGATACAATAAAAGATTTAGCTATTTTAACAGGTGCAGAGGTAATAAACGAGGAATTAGGAGACGATTTAGATGGTGTTTCATTAGATATACTCGGAGAAGCTGAAAAAGCTGTTACAGATGACAATAATACGGTTTTAACGTTAGAAAACATAGTTCCAGGTGTTTCCGAACGTATAAAAGAAGTAAAAAAGCTACATAAAGAAGAAAAAAATGGCTTTATTAAGAAAAAAATAGAGCAAAGAATAGCAATGCTATCAGGAAGTGTAGGTATTGTACGTGTAGGAGCTAATTCTAAAGTTGAACTAAAAGAAAAGCGTGATAGAGTAGAAGATGCAATATATGCCACAAAAGCTGCTTTAAGAGAGGGTATTGTACCCGGTGGAGGAATAGCATTGCTAAATGCATCTCAATCTATTGAACCTGAAAACGTAGGTGAAGAAATATTACTAAATTCTATCAAAGCACCTTTTGAAACAATATTAAATAATGCTGGTTTTGAACAAATAGGACCAGTACCATCAAAAGGAATAGGTATAGATGTTGTTACAGGAGAAAGTGTATATATGGTTGATCAAGGCATTATCGATCCACTTCTTGTAACAAAAACAGCACTTAAAAACGCGGTATCTGTTGTGAATACTATTATATCAGCCGATTGTGTAATTTCAAATATACGAATCAATGAAGGCAGTTAATTACTATATAATAATAGATATGATCAAAAACGAGCCTAAAAAAGTAGGTGGTTTAATATTAACTGATGAAGTTAACGAAGATAACAGATACTTAAAAGCTAAAGTAGTATCCATAGGAAATCTTGTTGAAGGAATACAAGAAGGTGATACTATCTATTACGATAAACACGCTGGGCATGGTATCCAGCATAAAGATAAATTTTACGGAGTTATAAAACAACAAGACGTCGTATTAATAGATTAAGTTGTTACAACCCGGCAACTTGATTGCTTAACTAAATTATTAACTAAAAAAACAAAACAAAAATGGGAAGAGTATTTTTTGACGTACGTAAAAACGTACACAGTCTTACGGGAGCATACACAGTGCTACCTAGTGATTCAGGTAAAGTATTTACATTAAACGCAGCTGCTGGAGCAGGTATTACATTACCTTCTGTTGCTGATGCACAAGAAGGATGGAATTGTAGATTTATAGTAGGTACTGCTTTTGCAACTACTGACTGGATTATTACAGCTACTGCAGCTGTTATGGTTGGTGGTATGAATGAGTTAGAAGTAGATGACACTGAAGATGGACCTTCTACTGTTGCTGGTACAACTATTAATATTGAACTAGGAGCTGAAACTATCGGTGACTATATTGATATGGTTGTAGCTGACGGAAAGATCTATATAAGTGGTCAGTCTAAAAACGACGGAACATATACAATAGCTTAATAGCTTAACAGATTAAACCTAAACCATAAACTAAAAACTTTAAACTTAAAACGAAAACGAATTATTAATCAAAAAAATTACAATTATGAAAATGTTACATTTTGTAGACGCAGCAGGAACTGATGAAAACTTTTTTCCTGCTAAAAATTGTGTTCAAATTAAAGTAGCTTCTAATACTTCAGTTGTATTACAGTTTAACAATGGTGATAGTGATATTTCTTCGGAATTAATTACTTTAACTACAGGTACTGGTAAATCTGATGAAGTGGCTTTAAGAATGGCTCAAGAAATTGGTGCAGATCAAATCCAATATGGAGGCGTGCTTAAATGCATTGCTGCGACAGCTCCTTTTACTGATGTTACTACTGTAGCTTATACTGCTGGTTCATAGTAGATGAGACTAACCGCGCAAGATTTGCGTGAATTAAATATCCTTAAGTACTACAGGCTCACACGAAAGTGGGCCTGTAAGACTTACGGATTAACAGACGCAGATTTAGAATTATTAATTTATTTAGATTGTAAAGGAAGATTTACACGACAAGAGTTTATAGACGGAGTTTATACAATGAGTTGGGATAAAAACCGTTGGGAAAGACTTAGAAGAAAAGGATGGATAGAAGTTTGGAGACACAGAAATAGAACAACAATAAAGTACTCGGTATTTAAAACATCATTTAAATGTTCTCAATTAATAAGTAGAATATATAGAGTATTGTTAGGTGAAGAAGATTTACCAGTATCAGAAAGAAGTACTTTTTATAATAATAAATCATATACAGATAAAGTTTACAATAAAGCTATAGATGATATGATAAAAGATAAAGATAGGTAATATGACGTATAAAATGAAAGGACCATCATTATATCCTGAGTTTCTAAAAAAGAAACAAACGGGACCGGTAGAAACAAAAACCAAACCATCTCGAAAAGAAATTGAAGATTCTTTTAAAATAGGTGAAACAAAAGAAAAGCTTAAGGACGACGCGATGGATTCACCAGACGCTTATATTAAAGATAAAATGAAAAACGACTAACATGGCATTTAAACTAGGATCATCACGTGGACCAATACTTAATAAAGGACAAGTTGAATCAAAAATGTCTTTTAAACAAAGTGATGGATCTATACCAGGGACACCTGTTTTAAGAAAAGATCTTGGCAAAGGTATATTAGGAGAAGCTAACAATGATGGTTCTATATTTATAAGTAACACAGTAGAACCTGGTAGTGAACAAGAGCAACACGTATTAATGCATGAAATGGTACATCAAACAGATATGAGGCTAGGTAAGTTAGCATATAATGATGATTATATAAAATGGAACGGTGAGATGTACGAAAGAAAAAACGGTAAAATATATTATAACAATGAATGGCAAGACGAAGGAAGTAAAAACTTTCCTTGGGAAAACATGCCATGGGAATAAAAAAAATAAACTATGACATTTAAAATGAAAAACATGGCTTACTGGAAACGTAAAAACGCTTTACCTGGTATTAACCATGAATCTGATAAAAACACGCCTGATGGCAGATCTAAATCTTCTCCTTTGCAAAAAGATAAAGAAAAAAAACATTTCTTATTTGAAAATAAAAAAGGACCTGTCGCAACAGACGATGATACTAAGGAGACTAATGTTTCTGCGTATGTTAGAAAAAACAAACAATACGTAGATAAAGATAAAACTATACCTCTATCACCTGGCTATGAAGATACTAAAAAGATACAAAAAGTACAAAGAGAAGGACTAACTCTACATAGTCAAAAGTTTGGAAAAACTAAAAAATGGCAACCAGCTTTTGAAGGTGCGGATCATAGTAAGGAAGAATTGAAAAAAATGTCTAAAAAAGAAAAAAGAGATTATTACGAATAAAATTAAATTATGAATATATTAGGAAAAATATTTTCAAGTGGAGCTACTGATTTAGTAAAAGGCGTAGGTGGAGTTATAGATAATCTACACACATCTAAAGAAGAAAAGCTTGAAGCTGAAAAGAAAATTAAAGATATGATAATGGGTTATGAAGCTCAAATGCAAAAAGAGGTTTCTAACAGATGGGGTATGGATATGAACTCAGACTCTTGGTTATCAAAAAACATAAGACCTTTAGTTCTTATATTTTTAGTAGTATCAACAGTATTAATGATATTTATCGATGCTGGTGTTATTGCTTTTGAAGTAAAAGACACTTGGGTAGACTTATTACAATTAGTATTAATAACAGTGATTGGTGCTTACTTCGGTGGTAGATCACTAGAAAAAGTAAAAAAATAAAATTATGGGACAAAATTCAACAGAAGTAGCTTATGGCTTCGGTCAATTAGGTAGTGCTTTTCAAAATTTAGCAAAACCAATTTATCCGCCTAAGGATCATGTTATTATAGCTATTACATTTTTAGCCGATAACACACCAACTGCTCTTCAAACAGAAATATTAGACAGCCAAGGACCTCAATATTTTGGTACAAACGATACAGAGGCTACAGCAGCTAACTATTTAGGTGTAACTGAAGCTGCAGTTGCTACAGCTGCAACTACAACAACTCCAGA
>Ga0098038_1000949_pt1 | contig 12636 bp, 6 predicted proteins | sample 5B_taG_FD_75051 | JGI IMG/M metagenome (GOLD analysis project Ga0098038, IMG submission 75051) | Marine viral communities from the Subarctic Pacific Ocean - 5B_ETSP_OMZ_AT15132_CsCl metaG | ecosystem: Environmental > Aquatic > Marine > Oceanic | place: Pacific Ocean | collected 2015-01-08 | reverse complement strand
TGTGTCACCTATGACTGTATTAGAAACTCTTTCACCATAGGTGTTTCTTATACCTTCTTTAGCGGATTCTATTGAATCAAAACGATCTGCCGCTTCACGCTGAGTAGGTCTAATCTTCAAATGGCTGATATCTAAAAATCCACCATTATACTTAGAACCAAGTCTCCTCATGTTTTGCATGTCTGCTGCGGTTAATGTAGGATCTATCTCCTGAGCTCTTTTCAGCATTTCAGCTTGATCAGATTCTGGTATGTTAGCAGCACCAAAATATTGGAACACTACAGGATCTTTAATCTTAGCGCCTTTTGAATCTCTTCTAGTAAGAGCAGACATAAACTCAAAGTGGCCTGGAACCTTATTAATATCAGTTTGCCTATCAGCAAAATCAACCATATTTCCAATACGGTCAGCTATCTCAGGATTATCATTAAACAACACAGCCGCTTGAACCTCTGCAGGAGTAAAGTTAGTATCACCAGCGTCACGCTTAGCTTTTAAGGATCTATATAGATCTGCATTCTCTTTCATTTCCCTAACTAAACCACGTATTGTATTTGAGTTATTTTCTCTAAACCCTTTCTTTGGCCACGCAGCTTGACCATCAGCTGCCGCCCCTAAAACAGAAATCTTATCAATTCCTGCACCACGATAGTAAGGCAGTCCTTGCGTTGAAATTTGATTAATAAATCCACCGTTATTAAAATCAAATTTAGTGCCACCCCAATTTACGGAGTGTTTTGTACCTAAAAGACCATGCTCTACATTTGTCTCGTTTTTATTACGACGAACCATAAAAGTAATGCCAAGCCCTCCAGCTTGCCAACCACGTCCACCTTTATCTTCGTAAAGAACCTCTCCGGTAAGAGCATTTTTTAGTTTAAACTTAAGACCCCCTCCAGCTTTAATGTTACTACCGTCTCTGGTAACAGATCTAACATTAGTTGCAATAGTTTTTTGCACCAAAACTTTTTGACCAGTATTAGGATCAATAGCTTCTACAGGCGCACCCACAGGATGATCAACATTATGTGAAAGGGCTTTTCTAGCCCAATTCCTAAACTCTTCCGTATCGCCAGCTCTTGCTTTTTGAGCCATTTGATAAAGCATATCATGCGATGCTTCAGGAGTTGGCGCAAGCTTAAGCTCCTCTGGAGAAACCATATTACCAACAAAGAAGTCCATTGCGGCTTGATCTTCAGCACGATGAATAGCAGCAATTTCTTCCCAAGTCGGGTTAGCGAAATCTGCTACACCACCCTCAATATCTAAAGCTGATAAAACCGCAGCTTGAGTAGACTCAGCCTGTTTGTTTCTTGGAGCGAAGACATCAGCAAACTTTGTTTTCCTGTCAATCTGCATACGTCTTGCTTCTTCACGCCTTGCACGTCTAGCATCTAAAATATTTCTAAGTTTAGTAACAGGACTTCTGTCTTGAGCTTGTCTTGCTGCTCTTTGAGTAAAGCTTGTAACTCTTTCTCTTGCTTCAGGAGTATCTGTGCCTATAATTCCTTGAACGATATCAGCTCTTCTTGAAGGAGCAATCCTTCTAACAGTACCTTCAAGAAGATCTAAGAATTGAGAATCTCCACCAGTCTGTCTTGTTTCAATAAGTTCACGAAGCTCTTCAAGGTCAGCGTACCTTCTAGCAACTAGAGCATTATTTGGATTTTCTTGAAGGAACTGACGAGTTCTTGCAGCCAAGTCATCCAACGACTCTTCTTGACCAAGACGTTCATTGCCCCTACCTCTACGACGCCTACGCCCAATCATATCAGACAAATTATTAGCCAAATCTGCTTGTGTTACCTCAATAACCAAAGCAGCTCTATCTAACTTAGCTTGATCTATTTCGCCATCCTCATTTTCAAATTCAAACCTATCTAACTCTGGAATAGCCTTACCTTTTCTAACCCTAGCACGAGTTCCCTCAGCAGGATCAACAAGTAACCTATCTAAATTAGGAACATTAGCAACATCAGGAGAAACCCTAGCCTCTTCTCTACGCCGTCTTCTCTCAGGGGTCCTAGTCCTAGTACCAACAATCTCTCCCATAGTACCAACAATTGCCTGCAAACTATTTTGAATATCTCTCTGAATTTGCTTATCACCAGTAGGATTATCAGTAATACGACCAGCTTCTAAAGCACTTACTCTTTCCAAAGCTTGGAACAAGTTATTTGTATCCCTTACAGAAAGGTTATCTTTCTCAGCTGTTATAAAATCTTGCAAATTACGCAAAGCATCACGCAACGGCTCACCACCAAGCGCAACACGCTCTTCAGGAGTTAAAGTCCTTAACTTCCTAGTCTGAGCAATCGTTCTACCTATACCACCAGAAGTCTTATCTTCCGTTTTATCCAAAGTGGTTTTTAGCGTATCTGCAACACGTTCAATATTTTTTCTTTGAGTATCAGCACCTTTTCTAGCTTTTTTAGATGCTTCAGGATTAGCTGCACGACGAACACCGGCACGAGACTTCATTGCCTTCTTAAGGCCCTGCGAAACGCTTATGAAATTATTAACTAAATTCTTGGGGAGTGAGTAGCCACAATTAGATCCGAACTTATCGGAAAATGAACCGCCTCGCCTTGTTCCTGGAGGACAACGATAACGCTTAAGCGTGGAATCAAATACCGCTGAAGCGCCTCCTGCTATATCTCCTACTGCTCTAGCAGCACCTCTACCTGCTCGTGCTCCTCTTCCTAGTCTTATTTTTAGCTCCACATCAGCTTGATTCAAAGCTGCGTTAAACATAGCGGCTTTTGAATCAATACCTATATGGTAACTATGTGCTCTTGTTTGATCTATCTCGTTCGGTGTTATAAATGAAGCAGCTGATTTTTGTTTAGTCTCTGAATCTGCAACCATTTCATAAATAGGATCATTCTTTGCTCTTCTGGGAGCTGACCTTGACAAGAAAGTGTTGTAAACCCATTTAGGTACAAACTTTCTAACATTACCAGCCATAACCTCTACAAGCTCATTCTGCTCTTCAGAAGCTTTAACATACCTATTGTTTACGACATCACCAAACTCAATATCAAACTTTCCATTTGAGCTATCAATAAAGCTCATCAATGGTGCCGTAACATCAGGTGAACGAGACTCAACAGAAGAGTTAAAAGCTCTAATCGTTCCTTCACGAGTTTCTGGAGAAAGTTCACCACCAACTCTGCTTATCTTAGCTACACCCACATCAGGTATTGCTATATAGTTATCACGCAACCCCGTACCAAAAGTACGCAATGAATCTAAGCCTAAAATTCCTTCATCATAAGTCGTAACCAATGAGCCATCAACCATGTCGTCAAACTCATCTAAACCTCTTAAAAACTCTTCAGAAACCATTGGCTCCAATATGACTCCGTCTCTTCTGACGAATCTAGGACCAAAAGTTTCTCCATCAAATATACGACCCAAAATTAAATCTGTAGAAATTTGTCTTCTTGTAGGGCTTCCCTTCTTGGGAGCAAACGGAATCTGCGCAGCACGAATTATAGCGTATGGATTTGAGTTACTACGCAACTCTCCAACGCTTCGTACAATGCTAGCATCTCTAGCTAAATCAGCTAATGCCCTTTGAGCATCAGCATTCAAAGAACCAGGACCTGTATTCGGTAAAGCTAAAACTTGAGCTCCACAAGTTGAGTATGTCTTGTTTGTAAACGTTCCACCCTTTTGGAAACCAGGAGGACACCTGTATTTATTTCTGGCACCGCTACTACCACGCCTAACAAGTCGTCTAGCGCTCGGTAAACCACGACCCCCACCAGGAGTAAGGGTTTCATAAATTTGAGATCGTATCGGGCTGCGGATGTCAGAAATATCTCCTGGCAATAAGAAGCTTCCTACTGCTTGAACAGCCTGACCTGCTGCGCTACCACTACCTACAATTCCAACTTTTTTAAACTTTATTTCGTCTCTGTGCTCTTGAAGCTCTTCATGCCTAGCCGCAAACATTGCAGCTTTCATCTCAAGAACATTTTGCCTTCCGGCTAGAGGTTGAACAAGCACACCACCAAAGTTACGAGACTCACCAACCATAGTCCTAAAGCTGTAAGCACTAGGGCTTACATAAACTGAATCTGATTTCTTCTTTTTCTTGCTTCGTTTTTTACGCTTCGGTTTTTTCAAAAATCTTCTAGCTTGTCCAACAATAGGACCAAGTTTACCGCCTTCATGATGGTTGCCCTCATTAGGCCATAAGCCTGTTGTCTCATGGTGAAGCCATGCACAAATTCTTTCAAGAGGATAAAGCTCAGGGTGGTCAGCTAAAATAACTAAGCATCTACGGAAGCCTCCTGGCTTACGCATAATTGGACGCCAGTATTTAATTAGGCGTTCTAAGTTGCCTCGCCTAGGACCACGACCTCTAAGGATATCTCCAGTAATTCGTTCTTGTGGAAGGTCTAGAATTGCTTCTTGGGGAGCTTTTGTATCATACATTGTCATTCTATTTACCCCCTAATCCACTCTGCCTACGAATATATTTTAATACCTTTGAGTCTCGGATTTCTTTCAAAATCAGAGTATTTTGCATTTAACTCTCCTAATCAAAATTAAGAGATATTGTCTTGTTGCTTAAGCTCTTCAAACTCTTTCATAGCTTCCATTAAGTCAATATTAGCATCAGCAAGACCTTTTTCGTCTTCCATACGCTCTGCTTGACCTGCGCTTTCTTCAGCATCCTCACCTAACCAAGTAGCAGGAATTAGCTCCTCCATGCCAAGCTCTTCAGCACGTTTCATGATATGAGCTTTAGCTGCTCCTTTATCAGATGCACGCCCGTAAGCTTGGATGGCGTTTTTAAGATCAGCTTCATCAGATATTGGGAAAGACCCATCAGGAAGAGCTTCTCCATTTTCAGCCATTTGTTCCCTTTGCTCACGTGAATACATTCTCTTTATAGCTAGCTCTGCTTCAAGAGCTTTTATTTCTTCTTCTTCAGAAACAGGAAGCTCTACTTCGTATTCATCGTAGCCAAGAACCTTACCATCAACACCTATGAAAACATCATAGCTCTTTTGGTCAACGCCTTCTATTTCAACTACATAAACATCATGGTCATTGAAGACATCCGCAGTAACGCTCATAGCTTCTCCGCCAAGAGATTTAACAGCTATTCTTTCAGCTTGCAAGCTTGAAATTATGTCAATTGACTTGCTAGAAACTTGATCTAACATATCATCATCAAGCTTCAACCATCCTAGCTCATCACCTTCTCCAGACAAGAACACCTCAATAGCAGAACCATCATCACGTTTTAGATCAATAACAAAAATGTCATCTACGCTTGAGTATCCTGAGCTAATAACTTGAGATCCTTGGTGAGACTTAGTTACTAAAAATTCTACGTCTGCTAATCCTGGCAATCCATCTTCAGGGGCACAACCGCCTCTACAGAAGTCACATGGAGCATTAACGGATTTGCGTTGGAAGCCACAAAGGAATTCACCTTTTTCCATTGATCTCATTGGCGCACGTTCTAGTCTTTCTGCTTCACCCTGACCTGTCAGCTTAGCATAATCTGCAGGGTTTTCACATGGCATAAACTTGCCATCAACTTCGTGAGCGCCTTGGCATCCTAATGATGCAGCTGCTTCTGCAGCTTCTTCAGCAGAGTCAAAGAATTTTTCTTTGTATCGCATATTTCTTTTCATAGGATTCCTTCTGCGGTAACGCATACCATAACCCTTTTTAGAATCTTCATCATATACTTGAACCATTCCGTATGATCCTTTAGAATCTTCATCAAGATCATTGAATTCTTTTATGCTTAAGTATTCTCCAGTATGGCACTTTTCATCAAAGTCAGCTTTTGAAAGGAAAACCTCAGGAACATCTGGGTTTTCTTCTTCGTCTTCATCAGCCTCTCCCATGAGTCTAGACAACACAGCTGATTCTTTTTCTTTAAACTCTAAAGCTCGTTTTTGGCGCATTGTTAATTTCTTCGCTGACTTTTTGTCTTCGTCATCATCATGCATTCCGCCATAACCTTTTTTAGTCAGCTTATTATAATCTTCCATACTTGCGCATGGCATAAACATTCCGTTATCGTGAGAATGCGATCCTTGGCAGCCAATTTGGGATGCTCGTTCAGCAGCTTCTGCAGCAGTCTCAAACATGTCTTTCATTTGTCCAGATGCTTTAAATCTAAACGCCCAGCCCATGATTTCTTTGGTCTCATCATCCATCACGTTGACCATTTCATAGCCTTTTTTATCTTGCTCATCAAGACTGTTATATACTTCTTCTTCTATGAGCTCACCAGAATCTAAAGCTTCTTTAAACCTTATGTCAGTCATAAATACAGAAGGCGCACCCTCTTTAAACTTTATGTCTGTCTTAAAGCCAGAGTCTTCTTCATTTTCGCCATCAAGCTTAGGTAAATTCTCAGAGGCACCTTTTTCAAGTTGAGCCTGAAGTTCCTCTAGCTTTGCTAGCTGGTCTTCTATTTTTTCATCCATTATAACTCCTAAAGTCTCTCAACTTAGTCTACTTAACACCAGAGTTGGTGTCAACCTGTTCTTGAAATTTACCAGAAACTTCTGGTTCAAATGACAGTCTAGAAATGCGTCGTGCAACTCTTTTTAGCAGATCATCATGATTTGCTTTTGTAGAGAAGTGCAAGTTAACACCTTCTGCTGTCTGTGAAGCATAAACTGGAATTCTACGCATCTGGTCCATAACTTCAAACTTTTGATCTCCTTGGCATTTAACGTTAACAACATACCCCGAAACAGATTTAGGAGTCGCCATAACTACTTCAACTTCCTGTTGCATCTTTCCTGTCATGTAGTCTTCAAGTAGGTCAATCATGCCTAGTAGAGCTTCTCGTTCTTTTTTAGCTCCCTTTAGTGGAAGCATAGCGTTATATGCCATTAACATAAGGGCCATTGGGTCACGTTGAACGCTTGGAGATATCCCGTATCCTCTTCCTCCGCCTTTTTCATCATCGTCATACCCTACATAAGGCATGTCTCCGCCCTTAACTTCGGTGTCACATGAGCAAGGCTCTGCATTTTTCTTTTTAACACTTTCATCTTCAGAAACATCAGCTTCGTAACTATTCTGAGCATTGATGTTTGCATTACCATCAAACATTTTTAGAGCGGACATGTATGTATCCCTATCTTTGCATGGAAAGAATCTTCCATCATGAGAGTGAACACCCTCACACCTAAGTGTCATAGACCATGATAAAGCTGTAGCTTCAGTACTAAAGCCTTCTGGCTCTTCTACTTTACCAACTTCTACTGATCCGTCTCTTAAAAGCATTCCATGCATGCCTTCTTCTTTAACGCCCATTGGTTTCATGGCATCCTCTGTTTCATCTTCATTTAACTGATTACTTTCTTCGCCCATACTCATATACTTAGTAACTGGTGTTACTCTTGTCGGAGCACCAACCATGTAGCGATTTCCTTCACGACGAACTTCTGCTCGCCAAACCATTCCAGGAGAAGACTCAAAAATAACACTATTTTCGTCCATATCCATTATTTCAACTGGTTTGTTAAGAGCTTGAGAAAGAGCAGTTCTTAAAATAGCTTTAGGATTATTAGGATCAGCCATCTGAGTGTTACTGAGTCCACCTTTCTCCTCGTTCGGAAGCTGTTCTTTTACTACACCTCTTTGCTCGTTTTTAACAGAAATCGTACCTGTAAGCTGATTAGCACCATGCAAAACAGGCGAAATTTCATAAAGCTCTACTTCTTTTAACATGTTAGCTTGACTACCAGCATCAAAATCAGCTGTTATTGTTTTGTAACCTATTGACCATTCTTGCTCATTACCATAAAAAGCAACGTTTGCAAAAGCCTCACGGCCTCTTTCGGTATTCAAATTAAATTGAACTTTAGCAAAAAGTCCACCAACTCCAGCTTTTTTCATTTTTTCAGGTAGTCTGGAATCAGAGCTTGGTACTTCATATATTTCTAAAACTTTACCAATTGGTTGGTTCCAGTCATGTCCCCAAACAACTCGTGGTTTTCTTCGTTTCAAAGAAGAATTAAATGCTCCAGGAAGTACTATATCTCCTACTGAATCTTTGTTTCCGACACCAGAAACGAAGCATTCCACTATTCCTTGTGCTTTATCAACGCCAATTTGACCTGAAATAGCCTTAAAACTAACGCTAGATTCATCCACGCTAGTATCACTTAGCGGCGCAATAGTTACATTGCTCATAGTTTACCTCTATTCTAATGTCCGAACACTTATATAGTACAATACCTGACCGCAGTATTCAAGCACACTTTATATAAAATCTTTATATAAACTACTTAGAGAATTTTATGAAACACCTGCAATTAATGGTCATAGAAGGCGGAGCCACAGGATCTTTAGGGAATCTTATAGGAATACCCTCTACAACAAAGGGCTCTGACACTAAAACAGTGTCGCCATTAAGCATCCGATGACTTAAACGAACACGGTCATCCTTCATAGAAACCCAAGTTTTTTTCAAAGTAGGAAACAATCTTCTATTTGAAACCGCAGAATCGTAAACACCCATGTTGTAGGCACCTAAAATGGCGGTATCTACTACTAGTTTCTTTCTTTTTTGCCGTAACCGTCTGAAAACAGCTCTAACCAAAACATAAGCCAAATATACTTTCAAAAGTATGTCAACATCGCCATCACTGTCAGCATCAGAACCTAAGCTTGATGCAGCTACTAAAGCTTGAACAATCTGATCTTGAGTAGTTGAATTAAACTCGTTAACTGTAGAAATTTGTTGAGAAAGTGCAGCATTAGCAAAGTTTTCATCAACAGGAGCACCATATCCTTCTTGGATATTGTCGGTTGCACCAGTTGAGTAAGCATCTAGCATTTCGTTAACTAAAGGTTGTGATAGACTGACCAAGTCGGCCATGGGTACTACGGAAGCAAAATCAGCAGAACTTCCTAGCCCAATAAGAGCTTGTGTAGAATCACGTTCTAACATTTTTAGTGCTAACTCTTCTTGCTCGTCTATTACCTTATCAACAACCGTGTCAAAAGAGTTTTCAAGAGCTAGAACCTGTTTTTCTACTTTTGTTTCCCAGTCTAGCGATTTTACACTGATCTCAGAAAAGGGAGGCTCTTCCTACCCTCAGTTTCTTCTTCGCCTTCTTCTTCAAGTTGAAATTCATCTAGCTCGCTAGGCGCTTGAGCAGCAGGCAATTCAATTCCGTCTGTTCCTTCTACAGTTCCTAGCGGAACAAATCCGCCTGCTTCTGGACTAAATTCAGTTGCAACTGATTGCTGTGCTTGACTTGCTTGCTCAACCAAAGGAACTCCTGCTTGGAGATTGGATGCCGCAGGCTGTTGTTGCTCAGGCGGTGGTCCTAAAGGAGCTGCGCCTTCTTCTTGTGGAGGAGCCATTCCAGTAGCTCCTTCTACACCTGCTTCTGCAGGGGGAGCTTGGCCAGCCATAGCAGCCATAGCAGCCATTGGATCTTGTCCAGCTGCAGCCATTGGGTCTTGCCCAGGTGCTGCTTGTCCAGGCGCTGCTTGTTGAGCATTTGGATCTTCCATTGGCTTTTCAGTGTTAGCAATTGGCGTAAGGTTAGGGTTAGCAAGAATTGAATCAGCAAGCTCAGATTCAACTTTCTTTCTCTCTGTCAATGTCCTATACTCATTAACGCTTATCAAACCTTGTTGATATTCTTGCAAATAAAAATTCTGTTGTTCTTGCTTTGTTAGAATGATAATTGGAACACGAGATACATCAAAATCAATAAAGAACATGGGATCAATCGCATCAAAAGAACGTGCAATCAGATCAAGATGGGGTTCCATTGTTTCCATCCAGAATACTTTACCTTCTTCCATTGCGTTAGAGAAAGTTCTTCCAGCGGAGTTACCTATAATTGATTCTGGAACACCGAAAGCCGCCAAAATCTCTTCTTTATTCATGGTACGCATCTGTATGTATGCAGCATCTCTTGGACTGGCTGCTGTGTCTACGAAGTCTGCGCCATCATCAGAAGCTATAACACCTACAGCTCCGGCTCTTGCAATGTTACCTTGAAAGCGTGATCTTAATTCATCTTTATCTTCTTCATTAATTTCACTACGCAAAACTAAAAGACCACCAGGCCTACCATCATTAATTAAGAAGTTTCTGTTATAAACTTTCGCTAAGTTCTCAACTTCAATAGCAACACCAGCAGCTTGCATTGGGGTCATTGATAAGTAGGGGTCAAGTGGGTGTGGCCTTCTTATCCAAATAACATTCTCTGCTTTTATCGTTCTAGAATCTCCCTGCGGAAGCTTAACCTCGTAACCCTTCACAAACTTTTTAACATCAGGTATAGGAGCAGTATCAGCAGGCGGAAGTAAATGCAAAGCCATTGGATTACCAATTTTATCTCTAACTATTTCTATAAAAACGCCTCTCGTACTCATAAGAAGCTGTGCTGACATTCTGTATCTAAATGCGAAAGCATTTTCTCCTATGTTAGAAGTATTGTTAAAAATTTCTAGCAATGGCGATTCTGTTACAACTTCACCAAAAGGATTGTTGTCTTTTCGGAAAATCATGGGTAGTTTTGCTTGGTTTGACGCAATAACATCTATGCATCTATAAACCCAAGTAATTTTTGCTACACCGTCTTGATAAGCTTTAGTTATATCCCAGCCATCGTGATAGCCTACCTTTGGTTGCAAACTTGGGCTATAAGCAATAGGAGCACCGACAGATATCGGTGCAGCCTTTTTGGTTGTATCTATACTTTGAATAGATTTTATTTCTGGCTTATTCCATGCCATTATTCAGCCCCTAAAATGTAACCATAAATGGCGCACGCTGCGCCACCGCTTGCAATACCTAACCCTAAATGAACTATACTAATACCAAGACCTAATGTTATTATACCCACACAAATAAGGGAATGAGCGGCTACAGAGCGATTAAAATAACTCTTTAACGTTTTCATATAATTAGTTTATCAATAATTTGTCAAGGAGACAACTAGAAAAATGGTTACAGTGGAAAATGCCGACTGGGAAGCCATAAATGAGTGGCTTCAACCAAAAACTTCAGACTATTGGGTAGAAGCACCATCTTTGACACAAAAGGTGTTTTTAAAGACAACTGCACAAGAAGTTCTATTTGGAGGTGCAGCAGGAGGAGGTAAAAGCTCTGCTTTACTAATGGCTGCTTTACAATATGTTGATATACCGAATTACTCTGCTATTCTGTTCCGTAGAACTTATGCTGACTTAGCACTTCCTGGAGCTTTGATGGATAGGTTCAGAGACTGGATATCTAATTATGACGATATCCACTGGAACGCTAACCAATACACCGCAACTTTCCCAAGCGGCGCAAGAGTAACATTTGGTTACCTTAACAATAGCCAAGATTATCTAAGGTACAAAGGTTCTGAGTTCCAATTTATAGGCATGGACGAAGTAACGGAGATCAGAGAAGCCGACTATCGTTATCTGTTCTCTCGTTTGCGTCGCCCATCCACTGGTCCACTTTCAACAGTTCCTTTAAGAATGCGGGCAGCGACAAACCCAGCACCAAACTGGGTAAGGCAAAGATTCTTAGTAGAAGGCAACGAAAAAGGAAGAATATTTGTTCCTTCAAAATTAACAGACAACCCTGGAATTGACCCAGATTCATACCGTGCTGTACTGCAAGAGCTAGATCCAATTGAAAGAAAGAGACTTGAATTCGGTGATTGGTGGGCTACTACTTTAGGGTCTATGTTTGATAGAACAATGTTTGAGATATTAGAACCAGCAGAAATACCAGACTTTAATAATGATACAGAAATCATAAGGTTCTGGGATTTAGCAGGAACAGAACCAACCCCATCTTATCCCGACCCAGACTGGACAGTAGGATGTTTAGGAGCAATGCATGACGGCATTTTCTACATCATGGACGTTCGTAGAATAAGGGCAAAAGGAGATAAAGTAGAGAAGTTCATAAAAGAAACTGCTAAAGAAGACGGAGTGGACATTGAAATACAAATGGAACAAGAGCCAGGATCTGCAGGTAAAAACTTAATAGACCAATATGCACGATATGTCTTGCCTGGATATTCTTTCATAGGACAAAGAGCAACTGGAGACAAAGAAACTAGAGCAAAACCAATGGCTGCTGCAGTAGCAAACGGAAACGTTAGACTTCTCAGAGGGGCTTGGAACACCGACTTCATTGACGAAATGTCAGCTTTTCCAGAAGCCAACACTCACGATGACCAAGTAGACGCCTCAGTGCATGCTTTTAATGTTTGCGCAGGATTAGGTTTAGGTCTGCGCCGCAAAGTACAAATTATAGTTTAATCAACCTTCATCTTTTGCATAAATATTCTTTGTGCATCGTAAAGTCTTTGACGATACTCTACACGCTCTGGATCAACTCTATCTTTTGCTGCTTCTATTGAAGATAAAGTCGCAACAGCAACCTCATATGGTAATGTGATTGTAATCTTTTCTTTATTATCCATGCCATTCTCTATCTAAAATATATATCTGATTAACACCATCATCTAAATGCTCTGCCAAATCAAGAATTTCTTCTGGCAGTAGCCTAATGCAGCCCCAAGAATCTGGGTACTGCTCATAAACGGAGTCATAATGATTTGTTCCGTGTATAAGAATCCCTCTAGCAATAGTATTAGAGTTTCTTTT
>Ga0098038_1000948_pt1 | contig 12646 bp, 15 predicted proteins | sample 5B_taG_FD_75051 | JGI IMG/M metagenome (GOLD analysis project Ga0098038, IMG submission 75051) | Marine viral communities from the Subarctic Pacific Ocean - 5B_ETSP_OMZ_AT15132_CsCl metaG | ecosystem: Environmental > Aquatic > Marine > Oceanic | place: Pacific Ocean | collected 2015-01-08 | reverse complement strand
GCTTTATCTGGGTCAACTGCAGTTTGTGATTTTGCAGACGTAAGTTATACTTCTGCTTCTTTCACAGCTAATGGTGCATTAATTTATAATGACGATCAATCTGACAAAGCTGTTGCAGTTATTGCTTTCGGTGGTGATAAAACAGTTTCTTCTGGAACATTTACAATTCAATTTCCAACAGCAGACGCAAGTAACGCAATAATTCGTATAGCGTAAGGAGGCCATCCTTATGGCCAATACTTGGAATAGATCAGGTACAACCTGGAGTCAAGGTCTTTGGGGTGAGCAAGACAGTAATATTATAACTTTAACTGGTGTATCATCTAGCACATCAATAGGAACAGTAGCATCTTTTGCAGAACAAGGTTGGGGAAGAGATGATTGGGGAAAAGAACCTTGGGGAGAAAGTTTTGATCCTGTAATTTCAGTAACAGGTTTTGGTCTTACAGTCTCTCTTGGTACAACAGAAGAATCAAATCAAACAGGTTGGGGAAGATTATCTTGGGGCACAGCTGACTGGGGTGAAGGTAGAGATGAAACTGTTTCTGTTTCTGGACTTGAAGCAACATCTACTTTAGGAAATATTACTACAGAAAATAAAATTTTATTAGAGATGATTGGTTCCAATCACTCTATGACAAGTAGTGTTGGTAGTCCACAAGTTGATGGTGAAATTGGTGTACCATTAACAGGTGTCTCAGCAGAATTTGCAACACCAACTTTATCATATGCTGGAACATTAGTTGGTTGGGGTAGAGACGCATGGGGAGATAATTCTTGGGGTGAGTCTCCTAATCAAGTTATTACTTTAGTAGGTAGAGAAGCAACAACAAGTGTTGGATCACCTACATTAGAATTTGCTTATGAATTATCAGGACAAGAAGCAACAACAAGTGTTGGTAGTGTTAGTTTTGTAATTAGTCCAACAGTTAGTCTTACTGGACAATCATCAACAACAAGTGTAGGAACTTTAGGGTTAGCATTTGGTGTTAGCACTGAACCAATATCAGGAGTAGCATCAACATCTGCTATAGGCACTTTAGGTTTAGAATTTGGTCCAAGTCAAATTACAGGTGTTTCTGCAACATTTTCTGTTGGAGAGTTAACTACAGGTGCTATAGAATTATTAGATTTAACTGGAGTATCTGCTACATCAAGTGTAGGAACAATATCACCTGCTGATGTAGTTGGATTAACAGGAGTATCTTCAACAACAAGTGTAGGATCTTTTACTATTGTAGATGTAACACAAGGATTGACAACAGATCAAATTACTTCTAGTGTAGGTATTATTGGAATTCAGGCGTACGCAAATATTGACACTGGCTCTAATACATCGTATACAGGTGTAACAACAGGATCAAATGATACGTATTCTGATGTTGCAACTGGATCAAATACAAGTTATACTGACGCTGCATAGGAGAAAAAATTTATGGCATCAACATACACACCTCTAGGAGTAGAACTTCAAGCAACCGGTGAAAACGCTGGTACGTGGGGAACGAAGACTAATACCAATTTAAGTATAATCGAACAAATTTCTGGTGGTTTTACACAACAAGCAGTTTCAGATTCTGGAGATACAGATCTTTCTGTATCTGATGGCTCAACTGGTGCAACTCTTGCACACAGAATGATTGAGTTTACAGGCACAATAAGTGCTGGAAGAAATGTTACTATACCTATAGATGTTCAAACTTTTTATTTTTTAAAAAATTCTACAAGTGGATCTCAAACTGTAACTTTTAAATATGTTTCAGGGTCCGGTGATAGTGTAGCAGTAGCTAGTGGAGTAACTAAAATTGTATTTGCTTCTGCAAACGATGGTACTAACCCTGATATTATTGATATGGGTTTTGGTACAGGTGATGTAACACTTACAGGAACACAGACTTTAACAAACAAAACTTTAACTGCTCCAAAAATTGTTGATGCAGGTTTCATTGCAGATGCAAATGGAAACGAACAAATTATATTTCAAACAACAGCTTCAGCAGTAAACGAATTAGAAGTAACTAATGGTGCAACAGGAAATCCACCAATCATAGGTGCAAGTGGAGAAACTAATGTTGATGTTCATATTAAACCAAAAGGCACTGGAGAAACTAGAATTGGAACTGGTGCTGCTGCAGCCACACTTACAACAAGTGGCACTCACGATTTAGTATTAGACACAAACTCTGGAACTAATTCAGGTTCAATTACAATAACTGATGGAGCAGATGGAAATATTAATATTGCACCAAACGGAAATGGTGTAGTTCAAGCGGGTGGTTCAGCGGTTAAAGTCGCTGGTAAAGAAACTATTTGGGTTCCAGCAACTGCTATGTATCCAAACACTACAAGTGGATGTGCAGATCTTGCACAAACAGAATTATCAAACGGTCCTGAACTTAAAACTTTAGACTTTGATAAATCTTCAGATGAATTTGCACAGTTTGCTGTTGCATTTCCAAAATCATGGAACGAAGGCACGGTAACTTTTCAAGCATTTTTTACAGCAAACTCAACAAATACTGGAACTACATCATGGGCTTTACAGGGAGTAGCGCTAGCAGATAACGGAGATTTAAATACTGCGTTTGGTACTGCAGTTGCACCTACAGCAAAAGCAATGAGTGGAACAGCAAACGATTTAGCAGTGACAGCAGAAAGTGGAGCCGTTACAATAGCGGGCTCACCTAGCACAGATGAATACGTTTTTTTTCAAATATCAAGAGACGTTTCAGCAGATGATTTAGACGCTGATGCAAAACTATTAGGTATTAAATTATTCTTCACTACTGATGCTGCTAACGACGCGTAAGGAAATAGAATATGAGAGATCTTAAAAATAAACTTACATCAGGTAAGAACACTAAAAATATAACAAGAAAAAAAAGTAAATCTTTTGGATACCAAATATTAGGGTTTGGTGGTGGAGCTCCTAAACTACCTATATTTACTAGCGCAACAGGTGGTTCTATTACTACTTGTGGAGATTATAAGATTCACACATTTACAGGCGGAGGTTGTTTTGTAGTTACAATAGGAAATGGTCCTACTGTAACAGGTGGTGGACCTAACAAAGTAGATTATTTGGTAGTCGCTGGAGGTGGATCGGGTGGTGGTGACCGTGGTGGCGGAGGCGGAGGAGGAGGACGAAGGTCTTCTTTTCCAAATGCTTGTGGACATTTAGTATTAACAAGTGGAACTTTTCCTATCACAGTTGGCTCTGGTGGATCTGGTGTAGGAGACAACTCAGTAGGAAACAAAGGTGGTGATTCAGTATTTTCAAATATAACAGCTACAGGTGGAGGTAGAGCGGGATCATCTCCATCTGGTAATAGTTCAGGAGGGGCTGGTGGATCAGGTGGTGGTGGATCCGGACCTGGCGCTAGTGGCGGTCCAGGTAATAACCCACCCACTTCAGATCCTGCAACACCTTCTCAAGGTAATAATGGTGGTAACAATCCAGCTCCTTTACCAGGCTTACAACAAGGTGGTGGTGGCGGAGGAGGCGGCGGCAGCGCTGGCGGAAACGGTGGACCAGGAAATGGTGGTAACGGAGGTAACGGAACTCAATTTCCAACTGGTATAGCTGTTCCAAGTTTAGGATCTTCAAGAACTTTTTCTGGTGGTGGCGGAGGTGGTAGAGATGGTAGAACAGGTGGATCTGCAGGGAGTGGTGGAAACGGTGGTGCTAGTGGCGGACAATCTGGTAACGGACCAAGTTCTGGCACAGGAAATGCACCTGCAAATAGTGGAAGCGGAACTGGAGGAAGAGGAGTTGACCCTAATGGAGGAACTTCTGGTAATGGAGGATCTGGAGCAGTTGTAATAAGATACAAATTCCAGTAATATAAATTATGGCACATTTTGCAAAAATAGATCCAGATACAAATTTAGTTTTAACAGTTGTAGTTATTAATAATTCTGATTGTGTAGACTCTAATGGTGTTGAACAAGAATCTATTGGTCAAGCTTTTTTAGAAAAATCTGGTAATTGGCCAGCTGCTAATTGGATTAAAACATCTTACAACACTAAATTAAATCAATATTGGGAACCTAATGGTATTGATTTAGCAGCAGATCAATCTAAAGCATTTAGAGGAAATTTTGCAACGGTAGGTGGTGAATGGGATCCTACAAATCAAATTTTTTGGAATATGAAACCTTTTCCTTCTTGGGTTAAAAATGTTTCTACTGCTCAATGGGAATCTCCCGTTGGACCAAAACCTAGTCTAACCTCTGAGCAAGTAAATAGCACTACTCATGATTATGTGCGTCAGTGGGATGAAGAAAACACAACTTGGAATATAATAGAAACTCCAAAACAACCAACCCTTACATCAGAACAACAAGCGGCTGGACAGTATTATACCTATAACCCTGATAATAATAGTTGGGAGTTGCAAACTCCATAAAATCATATATAGTGGTAAGTGGTATGCACAAGAAAGTATTAAACAAATTAGATTTCTACTATGGCGATGTTAAAATGCCAAAAGGATTTGAGATAGATAGAGTCTTTTTAGCTATTGATATTTTTAAATCAGAGATCTGTGGAATGGATTTAAATTTTTCTAGACCTTTTGATATGTTAAATAAATATATTATAGAGTATTTTAATTTAAATTTTAAAAAACCAATTTTTAATTCATCATATTTTGGTAATATTTATTATCCAAATGAGTCTTCTTTTCCTATCTCTAAATCTAATGATTGTGAGTATGTAATGATATACTGTATTAAAATAGAACCAGACTCTTCCTCACTAAGAATTTTTTATGAAGATAAAAATAATTATCACGATGAGTTTCTTGAAGATAATAAATTTATTATGATTCCAAGTTCTCAAGATTATTTCATTTCACACAATAGAAGTAGTGACATGAATATTATTTTAACAATAAAATATAAAACCAAAATATGAATTTAACTAATTATTATTGGTGTTTTAAATCTGTCTTAACACCTCGTTTTTGTGATGAAGTAATTGAATACGCTAATTCACAGAAAGAAGTAATGGCTAGAACTGGGGATTATGCAGATAAAAAATTAAATAAAGAAGAAGTTAAAAATTTACAACTTAAAAGAAAATCAGATTTAGTATGGTTAAACGATGCTTGGATATATAAAGAAATAACACCCTATGTTAAAAAAGCTAATATAAATGCAGGTTGGAATTTTGAATGGGATGAGTCAGAACAATTTCAATTTACAAAATATAAATTAAATCAATTCTATGATTGGCATTGTGATAGTTGGGATAAAACGTATGGCAATGGTAAAATTAGAAAACTTTCTGTAACTTGTCAATTATCAGATCAAACAGAATATAAAGGTGGAGAATTAGAATTTGATTTTAGAAATTACGATCCTCATATGAGAGATGAATTACACCATGTGCAACAAGCAAAAAATGTTTTAACAAAAGGATCTATTATTATTTTTCCATCTTTTGTTTGGCACAGAGTTAAACCTGTAACAGAAGGAACTAGATATTCTTTGGTATTATGGAACTTAGGAAAACCTTATAAATAAAATGAATAAAGAAGAACATTTTAAAACACCCATTTGGTGGGAAGAAAAACCAGACTTTGTTGGATCTCTTAATAAAGTATCCAATAAATATATTAAAGAAGCTAAAAAAAGAAATAAAAAATTTATAAAAGAAAACGGAGATTTTGGAGTATCACATCATTCAACACAACTACTCTCTGATAATTCTTTTTTAGATTTTAGAAAATATATAGGTGCAAAGTCTTTTGATTTTTTAGATGATCATGGTTATGATATGAGTCAATATGATTTAATATTTTCAGAAATGTGGGTTCAAGAATTTTCTAAAAAAGGTGGAGGACATCACAGTGCACATATACATTGGAATCAACATGTGTCAGGTTTTTATTTTTTAAAAGCTAGTGATAAAACATCTTGTCCGATATTTCATGAACCAAGAACAGGTGCACGTTGTACGAAATTAAAAATGAAACCAGATTTATCTAATAGTTTAAATAACGGCATAGAGTTAGTAAACTTTGTTGCAAGACCTGGAGTGTTAATAATATTTCCTGGTTACTTAGAACATGAATTTACAGTTGACCATGGTAAAGAACCTTTTAGATTTATACATTGGAACATGACATCAATTCCAAAAGGGATTTTAAAGAATGATTAAAGTAGTTGATGATTTTTTAGACAAAGAGTATTTTAAAGAAATACAAGACACAATGCTTGGAGGTCAGTTTCCTTGGTTTTATAATCCATACATAACTGATGATGAAGATAAAAAAGATAAGTATTATTTTACACACAATTTTTATGACAGTAAATTATATGTAAATAGTAATTACTTTAATTTACTTATAAAATTTTTAAATCAAATAAATAGTAAAAGTATTATTAGAGTTAAAGGAAATTTATATTTGAATAAAGGTAAAAAAGAAATACACAGATTTCATAAAGATTTTTCCTATAAACATAAAGGATGTCTTTTATACATAAACGATAATAATGGTTTGACTTATTTTAACAAAGAAGAAATTAAACCTAAACCTAATAGAATAGTTTTTTTTGACCCTAGTAAAGATCATGCAAGTAGTCTACCTACAGATGATAACAGAAGAATAAATATTAATGTTAATTACTTTTAAAAATGATTAAAGAACATAAATTTGCAGATAAAACTTTTATAGGGGGATGGTATATTTCTGAAAAATTATGTGATGAAATAATAAAATATTATGAAGATAATGAACCTAATTGGAAAACAGGTGTTGTGCATCACAAAGGTAATAGTTTACACATAAACAAAGAATCAAAAGATTCTACAGATTTACATGTTAGTCCTTATTGTGAAGATGAACCTATTATTACATATAGAGAACAACTTTCTAAAATGATAAAATTATATGAAAAAAAATATCCTATGCTTTCATGTTATGAAACTTACAATGTTTATGAGTGGTTTAATATTCAAAAATATAAAGCAAAGGGTGGTTTTAAACGATGGCATTGTGAAAGAAATTCTAAAAGTCTTTCATCAAGAGTTTTAGTTTTTGCAACTTATCTATATAATATAAAAAATGGTGGAACAGAATTTAAATATTTAAATACAACTGTGCCTTCAAAAAAAGGATTAACTGTTATATTTCCAACAGATTTTACACACACTCATAGAAGTGAAATATGTAATCAAGAAAAAATGTTACTTACAGGATGGTTAGGATTTAATAATGAGCTTTAAAAAAAATAAATATACAGTTATTAAAAATGCAATTAGTAAAGATTTAGCTACATTTCTTGCTAATTATTTTGTTATTAGAAAACAAGTTTATGATACTTGTATGAAAGCAAAATATATATCACCTTTTGAAAATGCTTTTGGTGGTTATGAAAAAGGTAATCAACAAGTACCACACACATATGCTCACTACAGCGATGTTGCTTTTGAAACATTAATGTTAAAAGTACAACCTATTATGGAAAAAGAAACTAAATTAAAATTAAACCCAGCGTACACATATGCTAGAATCTATAAAAAAGGTGATGAACTTAAAAGACACAAAGATAGATTTAGTTGTGAAATATCTACTACTATAAACATAGGAGGAGACCCTTGGCCTATATATTTAGAACCATCTGGTGATGTGAATAAAAAAGGCATAAAAGTAGATTTAAATCCAGGAGATATGTTGGTGTACAGGGGATGTGATCTAGAACATTGGAGAGAAAAGTTTAAAGGTGAAGAGTGTGTTCAAGCTTTTTTACATTATAATGATGTAAAAACAAAAGGAGCTAATCAAAATATTTTTGATAAAAGGCCACATTTAGGTCTTCCATCTTGGTTTAGAGAATGATATAGCATTATAATGGAGGCAGTGTACCACCACATACCACGCTGTCTCCTTTATAATGCTACTCGTTGATATTAGCATAATGATATAATATAATAGGGGCCTTATGTTACAAAAAATTGGATTTCAGCCAGGTATAAATAAACAGATCACACCTACAGGAGCAGAAGGTCAGTGGGTAGATTGTGATAATGTTAGATTTAGATATGGCACACCCGAAAAAATAGGTGGTTGGAATCAATTAGGGACTTTAAATGAGAATGAGTTGACTGGTGCAGGTCGAGGACTGCATCATTTTATTAATAGTTTAGGTAGAAAGTATGCAATTATTGGTACAAATAGAATATTGTATGCTTTTTCTGGTGGTGTATTTTATGACATACACCCTATTCAAACTACAACTACGCTTACAAACGCATTTAGCACAACCAACGGATCACCAACTATAACTATATCTTTTCCTAGTGCACACAATTTAGTTGAAGGTGATATACTTTTAATGGACAATTTTACAACAATTACAAATTCAAATTTTAGTGCATCTAATTTTGACAACAGAAAATTTATGGTTGTTACTACACCAACCAACATAACAGCAACAATTACAATGGATTCAAATGAAACTGGTTCTGGTGCTACAACATCCGGAGGTATTAGAATACAAAAATATTACACTGTTGGTCCAGCTGTACAAGCAAAAGGTTTTGGTTGGGGTCTAGGGTCTTGGAGTGGTCAGGCAGCAGGGGCTAATACAACAACTCTTAATGGAGCTTTAGGAAACAACGCATTTGGAACTGGAGGATCAGGAACATCTATTACACTAACAAGCACTGCTAACTTTCCAACTTCTGGTACAAATTTTATTAAAGTAGGAACTGAAGAAATATCTTACACAGGTGTTTCAGGAAATGATTTAACAGGAATTACAAGAGCGGTTAGAGGAACAACAAGAGCAGCTCATAGCGACGGTGCAACTGTTACAAATACATCTGATTTTGTTGCGTGGGGAGAGGCTGCATCAGGAGACTTAGTTCTTGAACCAGGGATGTGGTCACTAGATAATTTTGGTGATAAAGCAATTTGTTTAATTCATGATGGTGCAGTATTTTCTTGGGATTCTAGTTTGTCAAACGCAACAGATACAAGAGCAACAATTATAACCGGTGCACCAACTGCATCAAGACATATGATAGTATCAACTCCTGACCGTCACTTAGTATTCTTTGGAACTGAAACAACCATAGGAACACCTAGCACACAAGACAATATGTTTATTAGATTTTCAGACCAAGAAGATATAAATACATACACACCTACAGCAACCAACACAGCTGGCACACAAAGACTGGCTGACGGATCACAGATCATGGGAGCTATCAGAGGTAGAGATGCAATTTATGTTTGGACTGATACAGCATTATTCACACAACGTTTTGTTGGTCAACCATTTACGTTTGCGTTTGCACAAGTTGGAACCAACTGTGGACTTGTTGGACAAAATGCTTGTGTTGAAGTTGATGGTTCTGCATATTGGATGTCAGAAAATGGTTTCTTTAGATACGCTGGTAAGTTAGAGTCACTACCTTGTCTAGTAGAAGACTTTGTCTATGATAGTATAAATTTAGAATCCGGTAACCAAATGGTATCAGCTGGATTAAATAATTTGTTTGGTGAAGTTACTTGGTTTTATCCTGAGACGGGTTCTTCTGTAGTTAATAGACAAGTAACTTACAACTATTTTGATTCATCACAACAAAGACCTGTATGGACAGTTGGTTCTTTAGCAAGAACTATGTGGAGAGATTCTGCTGTATTTGGTTTACCACACGCTTTAGAATATGATGCAAGCACAGATACATCTTTTGATGTTGTAGGAAACACAGAGGGTAGAACAAGTTACTATGAACACGAAACAGGAACTGATCAAAATAGAAATAGTACAATAACTGCTATAACAGCAAACATATTATCGGGAGATTTTGATATTACACAAGCAAGAGCACAATCAGGTCAACAAACAGGTGTTGCAACATTTAGAGGAGATGGTGAGTTTATAATGAAGATAAGAAGATTTATACCTGATTTTATTTCACAAACTGGAACTACTAGGATAACACTAGAATTAAGAAATTTTCCTAATGATTCTCAATCAAGTTCTTCACTTGGTCCATTTGATGTTACAACATCTACACAGAAAGTGGATACTAGAGCAAGGGCTAGAGCTATTGCATTAAAAGTAGAAAATACAACAACAAGTCAAAGTTGGAAGTTAGGAACTTTTAGACTAGACACACAACCAGACGGAAGAAGATAATGGCAAAAATTGTACAAGTTTTAACGAGACCTTCACCTGAATATGATTTAGGAACAGCTGAAGCACAAGTAAGAGATCTTGATGCGGTTGTAGAAAAATTAAATACAACGTTTCAAGAGGAATTAAAAGATGAGGTAGAAGCACAAAACTTCTTTTTAAATTAATGGCCAATAGTTTTATAAATAAAAAAGTAGATTTAACTACGACAGATTTAACTACACTATACACAGTGCCTAGTTTTAAAGCTGCTGTTATAAAATCATTATTAATATCTGAAGACGCTGGATCAGGTTCTACTATAACTATAACACTGGTAAATGCTAGTGGTACTGTTTTTAATTTGTTTAAAGACAAAGCGATAGCATCTAAAGCAACAACAGAACTTTTATCTCAACCTTTAATTATGGAGGAAAGTGAGGTATTAAAAGTACAAGCTGCTGACGCAAATGAATTGCACGTCATAGCTTCTATATTAGAAATCCAACCAAGAGAGGTAGTATCGTAATGATAGAGTTAAAACCAGCAAAAGTAGAAACAACGTATAGACACAAGGAAACTGGAGAGCTTTTTAAGGAAAAAAAAGACTGGGAAGCTAAAGGTTATAAGGCAGAAGACATGGCTCAAGATGTAAATGTCGTGATGCCAAGTCTTGATTTATTTGGAAAAACAAAATAGAATAGAACGATGGCAATTTCAAGAATGCAAACACCAAGACAATTATACGGAATAGGAAGCTTTGTTAAAAAGCTTACTAGAAAAGTAACTAGACCATTTACAAAAGTAGCTAGCAAATTAGTACCAAAAGAAATAGCTGGTATCATGAGAGTTGCAGCACCTTTTGTTGGTGGACCTGCAGGAACTTTAATGTATTTAGCGGGAACAGCTAAACAAAAAGGTAGAATAAGTCCTATGGATTTAGCATTAACGGCTGCACCTTTTATTGGTGGAAGGACTTTACCAACAACAGGAAGATTTTCAAAATTTGTTCCTGAAGGTTTAAGAGGACAAACTATAAAATCAGCAATAGGTCAAACTCCTCTTCCATTTACAGATAAAAATTTACAAGAATTTTTAGTTGGTAGTGAGAGTGGAGTTACAGATGATATGACAGGTATATTTGGCTCTGGAGGTAAAATGTTTAAAATTGGTAGTGATGATGTACGTCTATTTGACACCAAAGCAGGACAAACATTATTTGCTAAAGAAAAAAAAGGAAAATTTGTACCAAGCTTTACAAAAATAGGAGCACAAGCAATAAGCGCTGCTGATTTTATTAATACAAAAAAACAAGCAGAAGAGTTTAACAGGCTTGCTGGTGAAGAAATAATAGATACAGAAACAGGCGATATTATTAACACAGAAGCTTATGAAAAATTTTTAGAACGATTAAGTTCATTGGATCCAGAAACATTTAGAGTTCCTGAAAGACTTAGATTAACTGCTAGAGGTGGTGGTTTAATGAGAACTAACTTTGCAATGGGTAGTAATGAAGATCCAAAACCATTACCAGAAGATCCGACAAAACCAGTAAACCCTTTTGGACCAAAACCAATTAAACCATTAGGTGACATGAAGATGGCTGGTATGGATAGAAAGATGGCAGCCCAAATGTTAGCAGATGAATTAGCTGAAGAAGAATTTGGCATGGATTTTTATGACCTTGATATACGAACACAAATGAAAATATATCAAATAGCATTAGATATGATTGATGAAGGAGGTGGTAATGCTATGGGTGGACTACCAAATAACAGAATGAATTTTGCTCTTGGAACAAGGCCCACGGCTCAAGAATCTGGTTTAGGAGGGCTTCCAATTGAAGCAGATATGAGGTATACTGGTGGCTTCATGCCATACGGTGCAAAAGAAAAAGCCGATGACGTGCCTGCAAGATTAAGCAAAAACGAATTTGTATTTACTGCTGATGCTGTGAGAGCAGCAGGTGGTGGTAGTGTTCAAAAAGGTGCACAAAAAATGTACAACACTATGAAACAATTAGAAACAAAACCTGAAGCGAAAGGGATGATGTCATAATGGCTGAAACAGTACAAAAAACAATAACACAAGCACCGGAATATTTACAACCGGGTATTGAAAAATTTTTAGATCTTTCAACAGCGCAAGCTGGTGATGCAATTGATACATCAAAATTTGCACCATCAGTTGTAGGACTTGGAGCGTTACAACAACAAGCTCAACAACAAGCAGCGACACAAGCTGGTCTTGGTACATTACAATTTGATCCAACAACAGGTGCTGTATCAGGTGTAACAGGTCAAGGTGTTGCGGGATTTCAACCTTTTTTACAAACAGCACAACAAACAATGGGTGGTGTGCAGCCTTTTATTACGGCAGCTCAAGGTCAAACTGGACCTCAAGCATTTAAATCGTTTGAATCACCATATCAAACGGCAGTAAGAGACGCTACACTTGCATCATTTGATGAGCAAGCAGAAGCAAGAAGACAAGGTATTAGAGATCAAGCAGC
>Ga0098038_1000946_pt1 | contig 12655 bp, 7 predicted proteins | sample 5B_taG_FD_75051 | JGI IMG/M metagenome (GOLD analysis project Ga0098038, IMG submission 75051) | Marine viral communities from the Subarctic Pacific Ocean - 5B_ETSP_OMZ_AT15132_CsCl metaG | ecosystem: Environmental > Aquatic > Marine > Oceanic | place: Pacific Ocean | collected 2015-01-08 | reverse complement strand
TAATGGATTTAAAGCATCTTTTAAGTTAGGAAGGAAGTTAGGAAAAAATAAACCAACACCAGCCATATGGATGCCAGCTGCTTCAAGTTTAGTATTATATTGGACAGGTAAAACATTTAATCCAGCAATTCCTGCACCAGGTGGCGCACCGCCAGCAACAACTCATATCACAACATTTCCTGGTGTTCCGCCTGCTCCTCAAATATATTCTGCAATGCAAGCTAAATCTCCAGCCGGAGTTGCTTCTGGCTTAGTTGGCGCATTTACAACACATTTATCATCAGTAGGTGGATTATGGACTGGATTCACTCCATCTGTACCTCCTGTTCCTTTACCATTTCCGTGGGTTGGAATAGCCTAATTTCAGGTTAACTGATATTTATTAAAAAGGGAAATTTCTATGAAAACAGAAGGGTTTGTAAAGTTATTACGTAAAATAATTAGAGAAGAAGTTGGAAAGGCTGTTAAACAGGCTTTAACAGAATCTAAAATCAATAAAGTTACTAATGATATAAATTTATCAGAAGTAATAGAAGATCCAATGCCAAATAGACCTGTTGCAAAAAAGACGTTTACTAAAAATAAAATGTTAAATGATCTTCTTAATGAAACAGCATCTACGCCAGTGAATCAAGAATTGGCAGATTGGAATTCAATGAATTTCAAATCAGAAATGGCTCAATCTTTTGGTGCAGAACGTGCTCCAAATAACTCAGCAATGCCATTAGCAACTAGAGGCATTAATGGCGAGCCTGTTAATATGAATAACGAAAATGTAGCTACTGCAGTTAATGCAATGACGAAAGATTATTCTGCATTAATGAAAGCAATTGATAAAAAGAAGGGTATATAATAAATGTCAAGAAAGATTTACCAAATAGCGCCAATCAATAGTGGAGTTCAACAAGGAGTTGGAGTAATGTTGCCAATGAATAAAGCAGCACATGCCAATAATCCTAATTTGAATAAAATACTTGGACAAGGCTCTGCTGTAGGACAGCTTTATAATGCTAGTTCACAAAATGGTGGATCGGCATTTGCAGTATCTTTTTCTACAGAAGAACAAGCTATTAGTAATTTGAAAAATTTATTAGGCACTTCACGTGGTGAAAGATATATGCAGCCATTATTTGGAACCAGAATAAGAGAGGCAGTTTTTCAACCTAATACTTTAAACTTAGAAGAATTTATTCGTGAGACAATAACTGAGGCTATTGAAAAATGGCTTCCATATATTAACTTACAAGGAGTTGATATAATACGAGATATTGATCAGTATTCATTTGCGATACGTATTAATTTTTCAGTTACTGAAACTGGAGCTAATCGTGTTATTGTTGTATTAGCAAATGAAGATAATATACAAGTTGCAGCTAGTACAGATACCCAGCCCGTTGCATTACAAGTTGTAGGAACATTTGGCGACGAATTTTCATCTGGGGGATATTAAGGAGATAAATAATGGCAGAACAGATAAATAAAGATGTTAGATATTTAGGTAAAGATTTTTCACAATTTAGACAAAACCTAATAACATTTGCAAAACAATACTTTCCAGGAACATACCAAGATTTTAACGAATCATCACCAGGTATGATGTTTATAGAAATGGCATCATACGTAGGAGATGTGTTAGCATTTTATTCTGATCAAAATTTTAGAGAATCTTTGTTAACGAGTGCACGTGAAGATTCTAATATTATTGCAATGTCACATTTATTTGGATATAAGCCAAAAGTGGGAACACCGGCTCAAGTAAAATTAGATGTCTATCAATTAGTACCGGCAATTGGTTCCGGAGCTGATATAGCACCAGATTATAGATATGCATTATCAATTAAAGCTGGAATGACAGCACTTACACAAGATAAAAAATCATTTCGGACATTAGAAAATATAGATTTTAGTGATAATTCAGAAGTATCTGTATATGAATTAAATGGGAGTGGAGAGCCAACTAGATTTACTCTCAAAAAGAAAGTTTCAGCATTATCGGGTGAAGTTGTAACAAGAGACTTTAATTTTGGCGAGCCAAAACAATATGATAAAATTTTACTTCCGGAACACAATGTGTTAGAAATATTAGATGTAATTAGTACATCAGGCTATGGATGGAAGCATGTAGATTATTTGGCACAAGATACTGTATTTGAAGATATAGCTAATATCCCATTTAATGATCCAGAATTATCAGAATTTAGATCGACAGTTCCTTATATATTAAAATTAAGAAGAACACCAAGAAGATTTGTAACACGAATTAGAGGCGACCTTCGAACAGAATTACAATTTGGAGCAGGTATATCGTCTGATGCAGATGAAGAAATTATCCCAAATCCAAAAAATGTAGGATCTGGATTAGAGTATTTACGAAGAACGACAACATCTGCTATAGATCCTTCAAATTTCTTAGCAACTAGTACATATGGATTGGCTCCTAATAATGAGACATTAACAGTAACATATACAGTAGGCGGTGATGTAGGAGATAATGTTCCAGTAAATACAATAACAAAAGTTGGAACAGTAGTATACTTAAATGATAATCCTACGGTTGATTTAGGAGATACAAAAGCAACATTAGCTGTTAATAATGCAGAGCCAGCACAGGGAGGAAATCAAAGAGAGAGTATTGAAGCGATAAGACAAAATGCAATATCATCTTTTGCAGCACAAAATAGAATTGTAACTAGAGAAGATTATATTGCAAGATGTTATGCAATGCCATCTAGATTTGGAACAATTGCAAAAGCATATGTAATACAAGATACTCAACAAGATACTATGGATCAATTATATCCTCGTGATACAATAGCAAATCCATTAGCGTTAAATTTATATACATTAGGATATAATTCAAATAATAATTTGATTGAACTTAATCAAGCATTAAAGGAAAACTTAAGAACATATTTATCTAATTTTAGAATGTTAACTGATGCAATTAATATTAAATCAGCACATATAGTAAATATTGGAATTAATTTTGAAATTATTCCAAAGCCAGATTACAATTCTAATGAAGCTGTATTAAATTGTGTCGAGAGATTAAAAACATTATTTCATGTTGATAGGATGCAAATCAATGGTCCAATAAATATATCATCTTTAATATCTGACTTAGATAGAGTTGATGGAGTTCAAAGTGTGCCAAATATTACAATATTCAATAAATTTGATGGGAGTTATTCTAACGTTGTCTATGATATGAGTATGGCTACAAAAAATAATATTATCTATCCATCTTTAGATCCAATGATATTTGAAGTTAAATATCCGGAGACAGATATTAAAGGTAGAGTAATTAAGCCTTAGGAGAAATACAATGATTAGAATATATTACGCAGAAAGAGATACGACATTATACGAAAAACAGCCAGAACAAAATGCTGGGTTAGATGAAGTATTAGAATTAATAAAAATAGCTAGCGGATCAAGAGCATTTGAAAGAGGCACAGATCTAGGAATACAAGCTAATCAATACAATACTAGAATACTTATCGATTTTGGTTCAGAAATAACTTCAATAGCTAATTCAGTTGAGTCCGGCGAAATACCTGCATTAACCAATCTTCATCCAACTTCAGCATCTGTGTTCTTAAATCTTAGGACAACTAAAGCAAGTGATTTATTACAATCTTACTCAATTAAAGCATATGCAGTTTCAGAGTCATGGGATAATGGTCGTGGAAGAGTAGATGATGCACCTAAAACAAAAATTGCAGCATCATGGTATAATAGATCAGGTGATGCAGTAGCACAGTCAGGAGTAGCATGGGCAACAGCATCTGCACATAGTGGTAACACAGGAAAAGGAACAACAGAATTAGCAGGAGGAGGTACATGGATAACTGGATCAGGGTTTGAAGCTAGTCAATCATTTAATAATGAAGCACCGGACTTAAGAATAAATGTTACCAACATAGTTAAACTTTGGACGGCAGGTGGTATAACTAATAATGGGTTTATTATTAAAAGGCCTTTTGCTGAAGAACAAGATGGTTTAGTAAGAGGTTCAATTGCATTTTTTGGTAGAGAATCACATACAATATTTGTACCAAAATTAGAAGTATGTTGGGATGATAGTTCAATAAATTCTGTATCTCCTATCACTAGTAACACATATGTACCATATTTCAAAAATATAAAAGCAGAATATAGAACATCTGAAATTGCAAGATTTTTTGTAGGAGTTCGTCCAGAATTTCCGACCAAATCATATGCAACATCATCTTTCTATATAACAGGAGATACACTTCCTCTATCAAGTTCATATGAGATAATTGATTCTGTAACAAAAGAAGTTATGATAAAGGATGAAAAAGTATTTGGCAGTTCAAAAACAAAAATAAGTCAAGATACTACTAACGGTAGTTTCTTTGATTTAAGAATGGATAGTTTTATGCCAGAGAGATATTATAAAATAAAGTTAACATGTAGAAGAACAAATGATACACAAACGTTTGATGACTTCTATTTCAAAGTGGTGAATTAATATGGCAGATCCTAATAATAGTAAATCAATTGCTTCTGATGAGGTAAATTTACGTGAAGCTCTTATTCAATTAATGCGTGATCGTTATCCGGATATAGCAGCTTATCAGGAAGGTCAGTTATTAACTGAAATATATGCAGAACCTGAAACTAGGATTCCACCAACTGTATTGCCTGAGACTCCTAAAACAGATTCTGGATATCAAATTGATCCTAATAATATTGTACAAGGCGAATCAATAAAAATTAGAAACTTATATAGTAAAGAACCGTATAATATAGATAATGCAAATCTTTTAGAAAGATTAGATCAAGAATTTTCATTCTTTGTCGGAGAATTAGATGAAATAGGAGAACCGGAAGGAGAAATTGAAGATAATGTATTTATAGTCAATTTTGATCTTAATATTGATGATCCGCATCACTTATATTTAACACAAGGTCCTAGGGGTGATAATGATCAAAACCAAGGTGCTAACAATTTTTGTGTATTTTTTATAGATAACGGTAAGGCTCGTAGAATTCCAGATTATAAGACATTAGAAGTAATGTTAGTCGCACGTCAATTGACGTATGGTGATATTAGACGAGCAGATTCTACAGACACTCAAAGATATGTTCTAAACGCAGCAAATAATGATAATCAAATCATGGAAGGCATGTCTAACAAATGGGGATTGCAAGTAAGATTTGATTCAGGATATAAACCAAAAGCTCCATTCAAAAGAGATCCAGCTGATTATTATGAAGAAGGAACATCAAATGAATTTGGACAGCCATATATGGAATTAGCATATAAAGGACAAACTAGTCTAGAAAAATTACGTGCTAAATATGAAGGTTCATTTGCCACATATGATATCTATTTTGATAATAATGAATCGTTTGGTAATGATGCATCTCCTAACTCAAACTTTGGTCAACCTACCGGTACTAGTACTGCGGATATAAGATTTATGACATTTGGATACTGGAAGTTTGTAGATAACATTGAAGTGTTTAAACTTTATAATGAATTAATGGATTTAGGTATAAATATGCCTGCGGGAGGACCTGAGTCATATAATGGTGAAAGTAGAAAACTTGCAATAATAGAATTATATAAAAATGGTCATTGTGCTAACTTTGAAGCAGCTTCAAAAACTCCAGTAAAGAAAGCAGGCGGTTCTGAAGAATCTGGTGGAGAACTAATGGAGAATGAAGGCTATTTAGCTGGATGGAATGATTTCCCTCATATTACTGGTGCAAACTTATTAGATCTAACTGAGTTTTCAGAATATATGGATAATACCAATAATGGTAATCCATTTGATTTAGAATATATGGAACCATATGAACCAGAAGGCTCAATTAAATATTATTCTGCTGCAACAACTGCAGATCTAATGCTAGAAGCAGTTGAAAGTTTAGACAGCTTAAGCAGCCAATTACAACAACAGTACCAATTAGATAATTTATATAATGAGACAAAAGCAAATATAGAATCGTTGCATAGTGATATAGGAAATGATATTACCAATTTGAGTGCAGGGGCTATTAGTGCTGAACGAGATCGAATGAATGCTGAAATGTATGAGTTCTTAAGAGATTTAGTGGTAATGTTCGATACTAATGCTGACGGCAATAGCGTATCTGATTCAGATCAATTTAGGCTACAATTAAATGGAGCTACAATTGTGACTGATCCTAATGTATTTCAGTGTTCAAGATTTTTGAATGAAAATATGTTAGCAGAATTAGATCAAAAATATATTTTATTGTTAAATAATAATGCCCCATGGTTAGGACCAGAATCTCCGTACGGATTGTTTGGTAGAGCTGTATACTATAATATTATGAATGGTCCAACATATATTGCTGACAGAACTGAATGGAATGGTCTATTTGAATTTCTTATGGATGATACTAGATTAGCAAGTGCACTTACAGTTATGGTGCCTAGCACACCTATTGATAATATATATGATGCGTTGACGAATACGTGGAATTATGGCACAATTAGCGCCGGCGGACCAGTTAATTTTTCCGGTGATAATGGTGTAAATTTTGCTCCAGATTTTTTCAATTCATCATTCAATAGTTTTCGTTCAACCGGCGGACTTACAAATGTGGATTTAGCATTTACTGCTTTATTTGAAATTGCATCTGCAGAAGCAGCTAATTGGGATATCAGCCCATTAGAAAATTTAAGAGAAGAAGTTGCTGCTACATTATGGCATAGCCAACAAAGTGGTCAACATCGTTATAGGAGCCAAATTGAAGATTTAGTTGATGGAAGGCATGGACAAGAATCATACTATAACGTAACCAATCAACGTATAATTTTCAAAGGATATCAGCAGTTAAAAGCTGAATATGATCAATTGATTAATCCAAACACTGTTTATGAAGTATCGAGTCAATTGATGCAACATGTGAAAAGAGCATATACATTAGCAGCATATCAATTTATTGCGTATTATCGATATAATATGTCCGCATATGGATTTGATATTGTATGGTCAAATAAATCAATTGAATTGATAACTAAATATATTCCAGAGTGGGCTTCATCAGATATGCGTGATAAATTCTTTACAGGTAATTATACAGATAGCCAGAGCGTGTTACAAGATTTTAATAGCTTATATGTTGCTGAACAAGGTTCATTACAAAATATATTTAATACAAATAGAAGTGCAGGTAATTGGAATGTTCAGTATCATCATCTAACCGGTCCTACATCACCAGGTAATAGTGGCGGTCCTTATACTCTTGATGAATGGACCCATGGATATAGTGCTGCATTTAATTATGATGATCCGAATGATACTAATGGTCCTCAAAACCCAGAAGATAACTATGGAGGCTCATAAATTGCAATGGATATATGGAAAATATAAATGGCAATGGGAAAGGCAGTCGCCAACCAAAGACAAATTTGAAAATTGGAAAAATGAATTTTTATCACTTCCAGAATCAAATGATTATAATGTTTGGTTAACTGGCGGTTTTTTAGAATCTTGGAAAACGAATGATATTGATATTATATTGACTGGACCAAAAAATCTTAATAAGATTGAAAAGTTATTATACAAAGGTACAGATTTAGGAATAAAAAATAATATGTTTGTTGATATTACTTATCAGTTATCACCAAAATTTCCAGATATAAATCTTCAAAAAAATATGTCTCCTAATGTTGTACAAAAAATAGGATTGGGTAGTATATTAATTCAAGATGGTATAATTCTTACTTCATGGAAACATGCACGTAAAATAAATTCTGCATTATCGGTCCGTACTGATATTTATCCTAAAGAGGGTCAGTTAACTCGTAATTACAAACAAGAACCTATAAAGATAAACTAAGACATGTCATTAGATAGATTTATAAATAGTGAAGAAATAATAGAAAATAGCATTGGAGCTTCAGGCAATGTTATAATTCCTAATAAATGGACGGCAGAGCTTGAATCAGCCGGACTATTAGGAAATTTATCTATTGATATTGCAGATACGTATGACAAGGCAGAAGTCGGCATTAAAAGACCGGTGAGGATTGAAGGTCATTTGTATGGTATGGATGGATCATATGTAGATTCTGCATACAACTTATTTAATTCTATAAGTGAAGTAAGTCCTGTAACTATAGACATTAAAACAGCAGATTTAGTTGATAAAATAAATGTTAAGTCTGGTAAATATATTTCTGTAATTAACGTACATGGAACGGTTCAAGAGACAGGTAATATTGATGATCCTGGTCTTTATATAGCTGAAATATCTTCCGATCGTCGTGAACTTTATCTTCGAGGAGTTCCTGGATCTAGTACTTATGAATCATTCTTGCAAAATGTACGTATGGTTACGATACTAAATAAAGAACTTCGTAAGACTTTACGTAATGGTAATTTAATAGTAAATTTTGGAAAAAATAGAGTCTGCACAATAATTAACATGACCGGTTGGGATCATGATGATGGTTTAGCAGTAAAATTATTAAAACCGCTACCTGAAGATTTGGGTGAAGGTGAACAAGGATGGTTTGAGGCAGAATTAGCCGATCCTGCAATAATAAATTTATCTATTAATGCATCTTCTGAAGATACCAGAGTATTTATAAGAAGACCAAATTTTGATGCAGTAGATGAGTTCAATACAATAACAGAAACTGATTTTCAAAATTATGCTCAATTATTAGGAAAATCTACATCAACATCTGAACAGATTGTTCAAAATATGTTAAGTGGTTCGATATCCGATTCTCCTATAGGAGTTGATTATTCTGGATTTCAAAACTTTGTTCATTATTCGTCAGCAGCAGAAAGGCTAGCTAATTTCAAATATAAATTAGAACAAATTGAACATTACGATACTCAAATAAAATTATTATCACAAAATTCGTCAAATATAGCAGCACTAAACACTGATAAAAATGTTGCAGTTGCTAAGAAAACTGCAGTGATTGGCTCATTTGATGGATTTGAAAAATGGCTTTATAATGAACCAACAGCTAGCTTATTTACTCATCAGCCTGTTTATGATCAAGAACATAATTTAGGAAATCCAACCAGACTTGAAGGAGGCTTATTAGCAGCAGATGTATACCAGATTCAACCATATCCAAAATATTTATCAGCCAGTTATGGCGGTGGAGAATATGTAGTACATAATGTAACTTCAAGTATTGCAACTGAATGGTATAATGGAACATTAGCTTCAGCATCATTATATGATACGTTGAATGAAAAATCGTTAGTAAATTCAATTCCAGAACATATTAGATTAGATTCAAATAACGATCAATATGAATTGTTTGTAAATATGGTAGGTCACCATTATGATATTTTGTATTCATATGCTGATGCATTAGCAAGAACATATCATCCTATAGAACATCCTAAATTAGGTCATACAAAAGACACATTATATAATGTTGCAAAATCATTAGGTTGGAAATTATACAATGGTAAACAAGCAACTCAATTATGGCAATATAAATTAGGAAGAAGTGAAACAGGCTCATTGGCTAGCACCGGTAGTATATTTACTAAATCAGATGAAGATATAACAACTGAAGTATGGCGTAGAATAGTTAATAATCTACCACATTTACTTAAAACTAAAGGGACTGCAAGGGGTGTTAAAGCGTTAATGAATACATATGGTATTCCTCAGACTTTACTAAGCATAAGAGAATATGGTGGTCCTAAAATACAAGAGGATGAAGCAACTTTAATTGAAGATAGATTTACATATGCATTGAATTTCAATCAAAATGCAAATCTAGAATTTTCAAGAGGTGTTTATTCTTCGTCAATAGCAAATTGGGGATTGTCAGCCGCATCAAATAAATCATTACGATTTACTCCAGATGCTGTTACTGGATCGTCAGCTGATACTGATTTGACTAATTGGGAAGAACGTCCGCCAGATACTATAGAATTTAGATTCAAGCCAGGACATAAACAATCTATGTATTTGTTGAGTAATATTCCTAGAGTCAATACAGCTAATATGCATTGGGCAATGGGAATTCAATATACAGCATCATATTCAGGTTCAGATCAATACGGTAGACTATTTTTCCAATTCAGAGATGTTGGTAATGGAGGAGAGGAGTTTGATGAAAAATTAGGAAATGCACTTACTAGTTATACAAATTATGTTCCATTATACGACGGAGATTTTTGGAATGTAAGATTATGGACAGCGTATCCATTTGTAACTGCTAGTCACAGTACACCTACTGTTCCAAGAATATATTTCCAAACACAGAAAGCATCTGATTATATTGATGATAAAATTATACATCGTACATCTGGGTCATTATTTATGGGGTCTGGATCGAATACAGCTAATGCTGCAACAATTGTAAAATATTGGGCATCTAAAACAGAAAATAAAAAATTAATATTAGGTGGATCAACCGGCAATGGGTTATTTGGCGCAGCCGGTATTATAGCAAGTAAGTTTAGTGGTTCAATGCAAGAATATCGTGAGTGGATGGAAATATTAACTCAAGAAGCATTTGATCTTCATACTCTTAATCCAACCTCATATGTATCAGGATTGTCGGCAACATCATCATACGATACTCTAGTAAGACATTATCCATTAGGAACTAATTTGAATGCTGTCGATCATTCTCGAGAACCTAATTTATTTATAACATCTAGTCATCCTAATTCAACAATAACTGATTTTTCTCCGCCGTATCCAGACGGCCATAATCAATATGCAACTGCCAGTTTATTTGCAACACCGGTTAATGCTCAGCGAGGAAATTACTTGCCACATGAAGAAACATATTATGTTCAGGGAGTATCATTAGGAGGTAATGTGCCTAAGTCTAAAAAAATTAGATTTGATGAGAATAAATTAATAACTAGATTATCGCCTGTTGCAACTGCAGAAGTATCTAGATTTGATAATGCATCATTAGATAGTAATCGATTAGGATTATTTTATTCAATGGCTGATCAAATTAATAAAGAAATATTCAATCATATAGGTGATGTGGCGTTAGATGATTATGTAGGTGACCCTGATGATCAATATGAATATCATTATCCAGATCTATCAAAATTTGCAAAAGAATATTGGAAAAAATATTCAGATCGAAATGATATAAATGCATACATGAGAATATTTGCTCAATACGATTTTGCATTATTCCAATCTATAAAACAAATGTTACCGGATCGAACTGATGAAGCAATGGGATTATTGGTTGAGCCTCATGCATTGGAAAGAGTTAAAGTAGTTCCTTTCAAAAGACCAGTACAATCACCTCATCACTATGATACATTGATAACTGGGTTGGCACCTACTGCATCTGGATTATATCCATATTATGAAGGAGCAGCATCAGGTAGTCCAGAAATGACCGGAGAAGCTCCATATACTCCACCTGCCGGCGATAATGGATATTCAGATGTAGGAAATTATTTTGGAGAAATTATTCCTAGGCCAAAAGGTGTAGGAACAGATTATTGCACAAAACACATATTTCCAGTAGATGAAAGACCTTCTATTACTGGTTCTGTAAAAAATGTATATACCGTAGAACCTGGATATCTTCTTCCGTATGTAGACAATCATGCCGATCATATAGATAGCAATGCACATTGGAAGCTCAATGATTTGGACGGTATTATCAAGATTCTAAAATCAGATAATGCTGAGGCGAGACCAAGTTCTGTCATCAGCCGCGGCGCCTATGGCCATCCATTACGTGTTGTGTATGATACAGCTATTCAACATGATACCATACAAGATTTACGTATAGGAATTGAACATGATACTGGTGTAAATCCACCAATTTCTGCTTCATTACATATGAGATTTTTAATAACCGAAGATCCGACGGATGATCATGTTTCAATTATTGAATCTAGAGTAACTTCGAGTATAGTAAAACATATAACAGAAACACAACAACAAAAGGTGACACTTACGGGTTCGGATTCTAAAATAGAGTTTACTTTCAAAGATGTTCATATACCAAGACGTACAGATATAACATTAGAATTGTTTTATCAAAATGAATCAACCAGTACTTTAAAGCCAGAAATTGATCATGTACATTTATCAAGAACAATAAACAAAACATGTTTTAGTTATTTTGATGATTTTATATCTGAGCCTAGAAAGAGTAGTATATACAAAAAGAAAGTGTTACATTATCATCAAACTAATTCTACTTTTTCAAAACGAAAAAATGATGAGCTACGTGTTATAAGTGAATCATTACATCATTCATTATTTCAATATGCAGATGATTCATATGGATCACCATCAAAATATACATATAGTTCATCATTAGATGAAACACATTATAGAGATGATGAAAACAACAAAATAGAGTCTAAACATTTAGGTTCACAAATAACAGCTCCAGGAATAAATGTAATTTCTGGATATGCTGAATTAAATTATGAGCCTATAGTAGAGATATTTATTACTAATCCAAATCAAGTTGTATATAATACAACACCACAGGTTACAGAATTAGGACAAGAGAATCCTGGTAACATATCTGTAAATGCAGGACCGACTGTATTAGTACAAAGACCATTTAGGCCGGTACGTGGAAGTGGTCGACCAAATGTAAGCTATATATAGTAGTAAAAAAATATGAGAAATATATCTAGACGTATATTTATTAAAAAGATAG
>Ga0098038_1000944_pt1 | contig 12669 bp, 11 predicted proteins | sample 5B_taG_FD_75051 | JGI IMG/M metagenome (GOLD analysis project Ga0098038, IMG submission 75051) | Marine viral communities from the Subarctic Pacific Ocean - 5B_ETSP_OMZ_AT15132_CsCl metaG | ecosystem: Environmental > Aquatic > Marine > Oceanic | place: Pacific Ocean | collected 2015-01-08 | reverse complement strand
TCCTTTAAACCATAAAGACAATGAAAAATCTGTATTAGTTAAAATACTTGATAAGTCATTCATAGTAATATACTCAGAACTACCATCAAATGACATAGAATAGTTTGATACTTTGCTTGAGTTGCTGCTTTTAGGCATACGCCAATTACGATTGTAAAATTCTGTACTCATCTATTCTCCCATTTTATACCAAGCTACTAGATTACTAGAGCTTGCATTAGTTAAACTTTCTAAATCATTTGGTGCGCCACTGTTGTAAATCTCTGTAACTGCATCACTGCTTAAATCTGTATCCCAAACAGAAACCTCATCTATATTTCCAGCAAAATTAATTGTGTTAGCTCTTCCACCTATATATAAACTTGAAGAGTTAGAACTTGCTTGAATTTTATTTCCACCTGTTGCATTTAAAACTCCATCAACATAAATAAAAGAACTACTACCATCAGCAACAACTGCTAAATGATGCCAGTTGCCATTATTTATATTTGCACCACTTGTGTCAAAACTATTTGTTCCAGCCCATCTTATTTCACCAAAAAATGTTTGGATTGCAAGTTCATCATTTGAACCCTTTTCACAGACAACTAAATTTCCACTAGTAGTAGTTTTAATCCACATACTTAAGGAGTGATTTGCAGTGACTACATTTATTGTATTTCCAGCATCAAAATAATCATTTACTCCATCGAAGCTAAATGACCTAGTAGATTGGTAAGGTATAGCTGTGATGCCTACTGTTTGTCCGCTTTGCACACCATCAACAGTATATGTAATAATATGACTATCAATAGTAGAAGCAGATAAATCTATTTGACCTGTTGAACTATTAAAAGTTCCTGTATCTACAAACACTAAACCAGCAGAAGCATTAAAAGAACCTCCAGCAGTACCTGTTATAGTTGGTGTAGGGTCAGATTCAGCCTGGTTGTAAGCCGCTTTACCATAAGCAAATTCAGCACTAACACTAGGGCCTAAGCCTCCAGATGGTATATAAAATAATCCTTTTTTTCTATTTTTATTATATATTATTGCCATATCTTTTACATTGGTAAATTACAGTTATCATAAGCAAAAGGCATTTTAAAACCTATATTCATTCCAAAACCAGTTAGCTCATCCTCAAATCTTTCTGTAAAACTATTTAAAGTAGAACCTCTTACTAGATTTATTTTCTTCCAGTCTATAAAACTACTAGAAACATTTTGTTGTTCAAAGTATGCTACAGCATCTAGTAAAACCTGACACATATCACTTTTTACATCATTCTCATTACTCTCGTCTTTATTAACTAAATCCATAGCCATAATATTAAAATTCCAAGTAAAAGTACCATCACCTAAAGTTGCTGGCTGGTCAGCCACCCAAAACAGTGGATAGTTAAAGTCAGCTAGTTGATTATGTTCTACTATCTCCCATAAGTCACCATTACCAAAGTTTTGAACCTGCTTATGTAAACTAGCAAATATTCTAAATTGTTCTATTATTTGGTTATACGTTAATATCATTTTTGACTATTTCTATATTCGTCTCTCCAACAGTAACTACTACCACCACCACCTAAATAAAAGCTAGTTTGAAAAGCTGTCTTTCTAGGGTTTAAATCGTCAGAGTGTTCTTTATACTTAGGAAATAAATTATCGTTTTCACATAAGAAATTAATTAGTCTAGCCTCTCTTTCTTCTGCTTTGTTTTTCCACTCATCTCTTAAATACTGTAAATCTTGATAGTCTATAGGATTACTATTTTCACTATTCTTAGTTGCTACTGATTTATTCCTATATTTAAATAACATAGAAGTTGAACACTCATACATAACCCACTGAGCCATAGTAGGTGCTATATAGTTATCTAATAAATTAGTCTCATCACTGTTTAAAGTGCTACCAGTTATCTTAGTCTTTAAATCTTCATATAGTGGAGTTCCTAGAATAGGATGTATTCTTAACTCCTGACAGTCTTTAATACTAGGTAATATTAACCTCATATCTACATTCTCATCTATCAATGTAGTGTTCTTTACGTATTGTTCGGATATGAATAAAACTGCCATAATTTATTTTTTTAATCTTACTATTTGCATCTCCCAAATATGTCTACAAAAAGGAGTGGTTTTATTTGTCTCATAATTATGATACCAACCACCTCTTTTAGTAAATATATCAATTCCAGACTGTCCGAAATCATTTGTTAATAATTCTAATTGCTGTAGTGTATATCTTCTAGTAGTAGCTAACAACATTAATCTTCTGCAGAATGGTCTGCTTTGTGTTTTTAATGGTGGTGCATCTGGTCGCTCTACATACTTATATACTATAAAAGTTTCTTCTTTTGGTTTTTGAATACTATCTAAACCATCTTTAGTAGGTTTAAAATCTTTGTCTAAAGCTCCAGCCTCAAATAAGTTAGACACTGCCTCACTAATTAACGTTTGTTCTACTTTTAAAGCACTAGCTAATTCTGTAATTGGAAGAGTAGGGTTCTTAATTAATAAAGATAATACGCTTTTTTCTAATTCTGTTAATATACTTGTAATAGCAAAAGACTCGTTAATTATTTCTTTTTCAAATTCTTTAGCATCTTTAATACAAGTAATAGGCTTATGATAAGTTTTTAACACCTCTAAGTTATTAGCATCTAGTCCGGTTACTTCTAACTGATTAAATATAATATCATCCTCATCACTTTTCAACTCTACTCTTTGTTCTGGTTGTAAAGCTGGTAATCCTATTTTTTCTCTTATCTCATCCTGAGTCATTACTGCTAATACAGCAGTCTCACTAAAATATCTTTGTACTGGCTCTATTTTCTGTAGTCTTACTGGATGTCCACTAATACCATTAAAGTTAAGTATTGAATTTATTAATTCGTTAAATACTTTTTGCTCTGGGTCTATTTGTAAGTTTTGATATAATTGACTAGCTACTGCTATCTCATCAGCGTTATTACCTAATCCAGAATTTTCTTTAATTCCAAAAAGCTGAGGGCTAGTAATACCGTGAGCTGTAAATATTTCTTCTCTAATTTGGTTATTTAGGTTTATAAATCTTTCGTCTTGTCCGTTTACTGGAATAGGTAGTATTTGAGGATGGTCGCTATTTTGGTCAGTAAATGATAGCAAAGGTTTACCAGCGTTATCAGCTCCTGTAGCATAGTCTTTAAATCTTCTTTCTATTTGAGACATTTCCTCATCTGTTGGGGAACCATTATTAAACGAGACCACATAACCCGCAGAAAGATTATTTTTGATGTTTTGTAAAGTAAAGTTTGCTATCTCAGCATCTGACTCTAAGTAAGGTATAGCACTAGTGTAGTCTGGCATAGGATAGACCCCTAAGTCTGGTCTATATTCTTTGTAGTATATTAAATAATCTACTTCCGCTTGTGCAGTATCATCATAAGGAAAGTGCTGTAATATTTTATAATCTTCATTATTTTGGGGATTCCTAGCAGACCAGTCATCAGTATAATAGTAAAGACCATTATCAACTCCGCATCTAATATCACAAAAATCTATGTGGTTAATAGCTGCTATCTTTCCACTTTTAGACATTCTAACTTGTAAGCTAAAACCCCCATAAACTTTTTTATCTTTTGCTAGTTTAGATGTTAGCTCATCAATATTCTCATCTTCATTAGGCATCCTTAGAAAGCCGTCAACATAAGCTTTTTCTGTAAACGATAGTTTCTCATCTACTACAAAACCTTGACCAACTATAAACTTAACTTTACTATTAATAATTTGGTTATGCTTACTAGACTCGTTATATAGTTTAGTTAGATAATCTGGATAAGTATTTTTATATGGTCTATCTACGCCGTATTCATACCAGTCACCCTTTTTAGATTCTTTAAACTCAGGTAATTCATAACCGCCAAAATTTATAGGAATTAGTTTTATACTCATTGCGCTGGATTATATACTACGTTAGTAGTAGGTGAAACTGTATGCTGATTAAATGTAGGTTGGTATGTAGAGTCTAATAATTTCATTTTACCCTGCTCTACTACATTAAGTCCATCTGGTGTTAAATTAAAAGGGTTTGATTGCTCGTAAACTTTGTACTTATAAAAGCCAGCAGAACCTAAAATAAGACTACCATTAGTAGGGTCAAAACTACCTTCTATGAAATTAAATTCATTATACCTAGTTTTATTAGTGCTTAAGTCTGTCATTACTGTATAATATTTTCTTTTAGTTTGGTCACTCTCAAACTCAAATAAATAATATGGAACATCTAAAATAGAAAGTTCCCACAAAGTAGTAATTATATTTGTAGTAGCGTTCTTATTTATCACTAACATCTTTCTTTGCTTTTTTCTTTTCTGCAAATACTTCAGTTATTTCTAACTTTTTTAATAATTCTATATTCTCTTCACATACTAAAACTTTAAAGCCTTTAGTGTGAATCGTTTTTCCTATATAAGATTTCTTTAACATAATTTACAAATTTAAAAAAAAGGGGGAATTTACCCCCCTCTTTCATACAACAAAGAACGATTAAGCAATCGTTAAACCAGCCACAACAGAGGCTTGAACTTCATAACAAGGTAACTGAGATTTATCAGTTAATTCAATTTGGTATTGATTTGCATCACCATAAGCCTGTCCAGTTTGTGCTACTAAAGAACTACCTTCAGCGAACTGGTCAAAACCTAATGCCCAATACTTACCATTATTATCTTTTACTATTACTGCAAGTCTAGCTAACATTAACATTTTTATCTCATTAGTTTTAGTAGCTGTCAATTTATTAATTGTAAACGCTAAAACATTATCATAAAAAGAAGTACCGGCTGTTTGGTCTACAGTTGCTGTAGAAGTAACAGAACCAGATTCTTTCTTTAAATTATAACGATAAAAATTAGTTGCTCCCGCTTGAGTAATAGCACTTATTTCGTGTCCTGACTGAGTAAATGCAGTGATATTATCTCTTTCAGATATTAAGACTTCCTCAATACCACCTAAAGAATCACTACAGTCTCTCGCCATTCCACCTGCTAATACACAACTCATAACTATTTAATTTTCAATTAGTTAGCATTCCAGCTAACAATTATTTAAAAGGGGGAACTTAATCCCCCATTAATATTATACTAATAAGAATTCAACAACCTGGTCAGGAAATGCTACATTCACACCTCTTCTAAAAGCCATAGTTACTTTATAAATTCTATCATTATCATCATACCAAGACCTAACATCATTAGACTCTTCCTCTGGTAAATCAACACCAATATAAATATTAGATGCTCTCATTAAATAACAGTTACCGTTAGTTAAACCTGAAAGACCTGGAGTAGCACAAACAGTTACATTAGGGAATCCAATTAAAGGAAGCTCAGCAGTAAACTCACCATCTACTACATAATGAAAATAGTTACCATCAGCAATAGCTTTTTGATACTTTAAGAAAGTGTCCATTCCGCAGAATAGTTTTAAATCATCAGCATCCATAATATCTTCTGGCATTAACTCAGCCATACCTGTAAAGATTCCAATAACATTAGCAGCAGTAACACCTGTACCTGTAGCTATAGAAGTAGGATTACCATTAACAGCAGTAGCTGCAGCGATAATCTTATTTAATCCATCATACTTAGATAAGTTAGCAGTACCTGAAGTAGTATCTCCTTGCCAGTCAGCAACCTCGATAGCTTTTTGTAATCTTGCAACTTTATCAGCAAAATATAACTCTTCAAAAGGAATCTCTTCTTTCTCACCAGTTAAACCAGCTTTAAGCATTACAGCTGTATATTTAGCAGCTAAATCAGTCATACATAAATCTTCGTGAATTGCAACAGCACCTGGAGTAATTGTTCTTTGAGATAAAGTAGTAGAACCACTTGCACTTCTTGAACATCCGTCAGCCTGAAAAACCACATCTGTAGAAAGGATATTTATTGTAGTTGGTCCTTTCACACCATCTTGAATATTAGCGTAGTTCGCTAATCTTCCACCAGCAACCGACTTAATAATTAAGTCCATTGCATTTTGTTCCGTATACGCTGGTAGCGCACTTACATCAAAACTCATAATTTTTAATTTTTAGTTAATTATATTTTTATTTTTTAAGATACTTATTATATCTTTTTTATTTTCTTTTTTCAACGCTTTGAACGCTGAGTTTCTTTTAACGACTGCATTTCCAACAGGCTCAGTAATTAGCTTTTCAGTTAATTCTAAAAGTTTAGCAAAAGAGTCTTTAAGAGTTTTAATCTCTTTTTTAAGTTCGTTGTTTTCCTCACTGATAGTAGCTTCCATAGAAAATACTCTTTCAGTTACAACAGACTCGATAATCTTTTTAGCTTCTCTTTCCTGAGCTTCTGTCAAAGGTGCTGACATTTCTTCTTCCTCTTCAGTCTCTGCTTCTTCCTCAACTTCTGGTGCTTCTTCAGCTTCCTCAATAGCAACGATTACGCCAGCTTCAGTAGATATTTTTCTACCGTCACTAAGTTCGTGGTCACCATCTGGAGCTGGTAAAAGCTCACCATCAACCTCAACAACAACAGCAGCTCCTAAAGTTACATCTGGCTCAACTTGTGCAACTGTACCATCAGCTAAAACAACATCTTCAAACTTTTCTTTAGTTTCTTCAGTAGTCTCTTCTTTAGTTTCTTCTGTTAATTCTTGAGTAGTTTCTGCAAATTCTTGAGAGTCATTTTCAATATCAATACCTTCGTTTTTGAATACGTTTTTAATATCGTTAAATAATTCTTTTAATTCACTCATAATAAAATAATTTTTTTATATACTATTATATATAACAAATAAATGATAGTTAAACAATTTACTACCAACTATTTTTAAATTAATATTTCTTAACACATTTACCATTTTTCTTAATATGACCTGGAGGGCATTTTTTGTATAAATCTAAAGAATGTGTTTCACCTACCATATACCAAATTTGGCCCTCGTATTCGTGTTCGTGTATTCCTTCAATACCTAAATCTTCAGCAGCTTTTAAAGCCATATCTTTAGAAGCGTACGCTAGTCTATCATCTATAATAGCAAAGTCTTTGTTAATTACCATACTAACAAAATTATCTTTTTTCTTTTGAATGTATTTTTTTACTACCTCTCTAATCTTATTAATAAGACTTACAGGATATTTAATGGACTTAGCTTGTCCAAACATACCCTCTACACTAAAGCCTTTAAAAGAACCATCTTTGACCATCTCCCAAATCTCATCATTCTCTACTCTCATAGAACCCCACCAACTGCCATCTGGCGCATCTTCAAAACCTTTAGGAGCTTTAATACCTCTCTTAGAATCTATTATTAAAGACTCTATTACATAAACACCTTTAGCTTGTAGGTTGTTATCGTGCATTAGATTTACGTTAGCATTAAGACCATTTTTAAAGAATTTGTTTACTATCTTTTCTATAGTATCTCTTCTAAATACAACATAATACTTTTCGTTATCTTCATTTAGTCTAATTATAGGTAAATCAGCTTTCATAAAATAGCCACTAACTATTCTTTTTTCTTCATTCTCTATTTTGAAAACCTGTCTATATTTGTCTTTAGTTTTCATTTTTTCAATAGCCCAGTTAATACCAGTAGCACCACCCCAGGCATCCCACATAATACCACCACAACCCTCACTATAAGGAACGTCTTTATTTTGTTGATGTCTTTTAAAACTAGCCATCCTACCTATTGTCTCCCAACTAATCTTTTCTTTATTAGCTAACTGTCTTGCTCTAGTCCAACCTACTCTAGTGCCACAATCTATATTATTTTCTTCTTTGTATTCAATTGCTTTCTTAGCGTTGTTAGATGCTGACTCTGGGTAGTCGTTAAATGTTTCTTCAAACTGTAATTTTTTAAAAGCCATCCACTCAGATTCTATTGCTGGTGAGTCTACCAGTGCAATGTAATCTACTCCAGACTCATCTTCCTCATCTATTATTAATTCTAGTAATTCTGTATTTTTCATAATTATTTATTTTATCTTATAGTTGCTTGTCCTTGTATTACCGCCACCTGGTTTTGAGTTGCTGTAATATCTGTTTCAGTTACAAATACTCTAGTGTCGTTTTGAGGTACTAGTGTACTAGTGTTAGCTGGTGCAATTGTAGGAGCTTCACCACCTCCACCAACTCCGCCGCCATAACCACCACTAGGAGCGGTACTACCACCACCGCCGCTACCTCCTTGATATTTTTGTTTTCTAATATTATTTACATTAGCTAAACCAGCAGCAACAGCTAAAGCAGCCATAATACCTGGATAAGCTGGAAAACCCACTGTAATTGGATTTGCAGCACCAGCAGCAAAAGCAGCGTTTGCTCCTTGATATGTTTGTATTAAGGCTTGTGCTATTTGTAGTTTTTTATTTCTTTCAAAAGCAGCCCTAGATAGTTTATCATCATTAGAAGAAAAAGACTCATTTAAAGCAATTAAAGCACCAAATGTATCTGCTGCTGTTTGTAGCTTTGCATCTTCTATAGCTCTTTGTCTTGCTATTTCCTCATCCGCATATTTCTTTCTAATTTCATTTATTTGAGAGCCTTGGGCCTCTTCTAGTAAAGCAGTATCTTGACCATTTATCCTAGCTAACTCTAATAGGTTAAAATATTTATCAGTGACAGCATTTATCTCTTGCTGTTCTTTACTTAGTTTACTATCTAAATATTCATTTTCTAACTCTTCTTTTGCTAGTAAAAAGTCTGCTAAGTCTTGTGCTTCCTTAGCTCTTTCTTCTAATGTTTTAGCCCTAGCTTCTGCTGCTTTTTTATCTGCTAAGTCTTGTGCTTTATCATCTGCTGTTTTTTTAGTTTCAGCAGCTTTTTTATCCATTTCCTGTAATTGGAATCTATAGCCATCTAAACTAGATGTTTGCCTAGCCAAAGCCATTTCTAACTCTTCTAATTCTTTGTCTGACTCTTCTTTTAATTCCTCTGGGTCAAATATAAAATTTGTAATTCCTTCTATTATCTCATCTGCTTTGCCAGTAAAATCAACATCTAATTCAATAGGTTCTAAACCTAATAGCCTTTTACCTACCGCACTTTGAGTTACTTTATTAGTTAATTCTACAAAGCCGTTAATAGCTAAGTCATTTAATTTTATTAAACTTCTAGGCACTACTAATAATAATTCTAATGTCTTTTGTAATATTTTTTGATTTCTTTCCTCACCTTCTATACGCTCTTTATTAAGTATTCTATTTGCTTTAATTTGATTAAGTAAGTTATTATTAATATCCTTAGCTTTTTCAATTTTCATTTTAAGAATTTCACGCTCTGTCTTACCTTGCATTCTTAAAGAGTTTTCCTGTAACTCTAATAATTCAAAAGCCTTTTGACTAGTCTCTACTCTTAAAGCTGTTGCTTTTTGTAAGTCATTTGCAGCCTTAGAAACTCCTGAAAGTGCTGATTTAATCTTATCAAAGTTAGCTACTAAAGCACCAACACCCACCACTAGTAAACCTATTCCAGTGGCAGCAATTGCTGTTCTTAATCCTTTAAAAGCTACTGAAGTAGTATTAACAGAACCTGTAAATAATTTCATAATACCAGCAGCTATTACAGTAGTGGCGTTGTTTGCTTTTTGTAAAACAGTTGAGTTTTTAACTACGTTGTTAAATAACTTCATAGCTGATTGAGTACCTTCTATAGTACCTTTAAAAGCCATAGATATTCCAATAGCCTTTTCTATATTTTGTACCGTTTCTTCAATAGCACCACCGCCTCCACCTAACAAAACAAAAGCAGCTGAGACATCACCAACAGCACCAGCAACAGAACCTAATTCACTAGCTACTTGCTCATTATCTAATGCCTCCATAGATAGCTCAGTGTTTTTAATTTGTTTATTAACACCTACTAATTCTGTCTTTAAATCGTTAAAAGCCTTTGTACCTAAAGGAACTTTCCTTAGCTCTTCATTTAATCTTTCTGCCTCTTGCTCTAATTGACCTAGTGAGGTAGTAGCACCTTTTGCATTAATGTCTAATTCTAAAGCTATTTTTTCTGCCATTTCTTAATTGTTTGATGTTATTAAAAAGTTTTGACCATCATATTGAATAGTCACATATTTATAGTGTGAGTTTAATGTATAAGTATTTGAGCCATCTATAGTAGCTCCTATAGTGGATGCATCTATCGTAACCTGGTTTGCTGAATTTACTTTTTTAAATGACCATATTTTACCTACTGTTATGTCTACTGTAGGTGAAAAATCTACAGTAAAGCTACCACCTGAAGCATCACAAAAATACTGCTGTACGTTTAAATTTGCCTTTGTAAATGATGTTATTATTTCAGTAGAACCATTGCCAGCAGTTATTTCATTATTAACATAAGTTATATTAGATGCTGTTACTGTTTGACCATCCGTATTAATTAGTTTTACATTTTTACAGCCTGACTGTATTGTATTATTAGAACCTGTTATTTCTATATTTCTAGAGTTTGAAAAAACTTTATTAGAGTCACCTGTCACATATATTGCAGTAGCACTATTACTAATATAATTATTATAACCTACCACTTTTTGATTTACACTACCTACAGAATTATTATTTATTAATTGTCTATTACTACGTGAAAATAAAGGCGCTCTATTTGTTCCTACTAATAGACCAGCACCACCCCTAGAAACTGTAGTAGATGGGCTAAAAACCTCACTTAAATTTAATTTTAAAAATTCACATTTAGTAATAGGGTTTATAGGATTGTAGTTTTCTACTTTATTAAGTCTAAAATATTGACCTTCAAAATAATATTGTTTACTAAAGCTTAGATTTTTAATGTCAGATGGACTTAAATAAAAATGACCAGTTACTACTTTACTATTAACATCTGTTATTTCCTGTATAAATTTTTCATAGTATTTATTAAATAATGTATTATTAGAAAATGTCACTACCTTATCAAACACATTAGAATAATAGATTTCCTCAGTTAATCCAAACTCTAAAAGCGTAGTAGGTGAATACGGGTCATCATACATACCAGCGTAAGGGTAACTAGTTTTTGTAAATACTGCACTACTTTTATTAAAACCCCAAACAGAACTACTAGACTTTAAACCACCCCACTGCAAAATTCTTATATTACTTTCAGTTCTAGCATATCCATTAGACTCAGCAAATTTATATATTGTGGGGATTACTCTATCGTGATAAGATTGTCCTACTGAAGGCGTAGGTGAAAATATTACTTCTGTTTTGTGTTCTGTATTTAAAAAATCATTAACTAGTGTAAAATCATCTTGACCGTAAACCTCATCCCAAGTATTAAAATATAACTCATTGTAATAGTCTTTATCCTGTTTATATGTGTATAGATATTCTTTAAAGTTTAAAGCTCCCATAGGTTTGGATTCTAAATTCTGAGATTTATTTATTTTAGTAGACCAGTCTATAATATCATTACTATAAAAATCGTCTCTAGGTTCTATTAATAAATTTTTGTTATTAGCTGGGTCTGGCTGTATATATAAATTAAACATTTTAACTAAAGACATAATATAGTCTTTTTGTTTAATTTTTTTAGGTATTGCACTATTCATAGTGATATTAGCACCCTCTATAATTGTAAAGTTTTCTACTTCTGTTTTTAAATAACCATTTAAAATATTTACTTTGTAAGAGCCGCCAGTTTCAAAATTAAAAGCACTACCATCTAAAAAATATCCTAAAATGCCAGGCTGGTTAAATAAAGTAAATTTTTGTCCTAGCACTTTACTAGAAATATCTACTTTAACTTTCTCGCCAGTATTTAAAAATATGTCATTAGCATTTACAAAATATTGATTATTAATAGAGCTATTATTAATACTCATAGACTCAATTCCACTTGCACCTCCAATAGTTGCAAAACTATTTACTATAGAATATGCACCTCCCATTCCAGTTGGGTTAGCTGGAGTTACAATAGTTTGACCATTATTAAATAAGTCTGGAGTACTAATCGCTGCTATAGTCTCATCAATAATACTTATAAAAGTACCTGAAGCATCATATTTATTTATTTGAATATTAATAACAACAGCACCTACAAAAATATAAGGTAGATTAGCCGTTCCTCCAGGAGGTAATTGAGGTGGTGCTGTAATTTCTGGCTGTAATTGTAGCATAGTATTGAAACTATAAAAACCAGCTTTTCCAGCTTGTATTTCAAAAATACCTGTAGTGTTATCATAAACGTTAGAAACATCCCTGACCTCATTAGAAAAGTTAATAGCTTGTCTAGTAAATATTAAATCAGTGCTTTCTACTGGATTAAAATAATCATTTCCTGTAGATTGAATTTCTGGTGTGTTTACTTCAAATATTCTGTTATTTACTTCTGTTTCATTTATTTTAAAGTCTTTAGCGTTAAAAGGAATTATTAAAGTGTTAAAAAAGCTACTAGTTAAAAATGTTGATGTATAACTATATCCAATAGAATCAAATATTAAATCTAGGTATTTCTTAGCTTTTACTGCTGGGTAAAAATCAGTTGTAGTCCATTCTTCAGTATTTTCGCCAGCGACACTCAAAAGACTAGGATTACTACTTATCATATCCCCTCTATAGTTTATCATAGGATAACAATAGTCAGTAGTTAAAGGTAAGTTCCAAGTTGCTTCTATGTTTGCTGGAGTATAGTCGTGATTTAAAGAACTTAAATCTAAATCAGTTAATTCAGCAGCTCCTAAGTCAG
>Ga0098038_1000933_pt1 | contig 12738 bp, 22 predicted proteins | sample 5B_taG_FD_75051 | JGI IMG/M metagenome (GOLD analysis project Ga0098038, IMG submission 75051) | Marine viral communities from the Subarctic Pacific Ocean - 5B_ETSP_OMZ_AT15132_CsCl metaG | ecosystem: Environmental > Aquatic > Marine > Oceanic | place: Pacific Ocean | collected 2015-01-08 | reverse complement strand
TCATGCGAGGTCTCCGTGAACATCAGCATGGATGTGGGTGCTGTCTGTTGCTGAATTTGTGGCATGTCCGTGTCCTACTCTGCAAGAACCAGTAGCAGGACCACTACTGTCTGTTATGAAGTTACACAACCTAACACTATCTGATTGTGACCCCTTGTTACTCATTGTCACCAAAGAATAATTACCGTTTGCCATGCTGTTGGTGTAATTTAAAGTGTAGTCTCCAGTTCCATTGTCGGTGAATGAAGTAAAATTAAAACTTCCTCTAATTCCATCGCTTGTTTGACCATCAAAATTTACAAAAACTTTCGCCGCAGTCTGCTTCGTCAGCGTAGCCGCACCGCCGCCTGTACTCTGGATGGTATCTGCCTTCAACGTACTCATAGCGTCACCAATGTCCCGCCGCTTTCAACGGTCAGGGTTACGCCACTGGCTACAGTGAACGGCCCAGTCACGTTTGCGTTCTCAGTTGCAAGGATGGTTGTATTTGCTGTCAACGACTGTGCGTTGGTACGAAACAAGCCGCCACCCTTAAAGTTGCCCTTATTCTCAGCAGCGGGTGTGATTGTTGCGCCTTGCGGTGCAAGGTAGTTCACGAAGATATTGCCGGTGCCACTCGACGGGGCAGCAGTGAATGTCAGCGTAGTGCCATCAGGAATAGTGTATGCAGCAGTGTCTTGGACAACACCGTCAACAGACACAAGGACATCTTGGACAGATGATACAGCAGTGGTCAGGGTGAATGTGGTATCGCTGCCATCACCATTGAACCGCTGTACTGCTACTGTGCTTTGAAAATTATCTGCTGTCTGCTGACCAATATAGGGCATTAGTCGATCTCCATAATTGACAAGCACACATCCGTAGCGCCTGATGCAGAAACCTTTATCTCGTCTGTGGCTTCAAGAACGACCTTATTACCCGCCAACAATTCCAAAGAAGAACCAGCAGGTATAGGTGCATTGGTTATCAACTCAACCGCCTGGTTGGCTTCGTTATTAGCACCAGAACGGCTCCCGGTGTCTGTGTTTAAAGTCACCGTCGCGGTAACTTGACTGGTTGTGGTGTTGCCAAGCACCAGACCGAGTATGACTGTCGTAGTCGAGCCTGCCACCGTATAGATGACATCAAGGGTAGTAACCCCAGCCTTGGTTACAACTTTAAATGTATTAGCCATCTAAATCTCCATCAGCCAAGCGCAATCGCAAGAGCCGTCGCCTCGTCTGCTGCCGCTGTCGCGGTTGTTGCACCAATATCGGACAGCACTTCAGAGGCAGACCGACCCTCAATAGCTGTTCCGTTCACTCGTAAAAAGTCATCGTCGGCAACGCCAGATGTAAACTTAGGCACGTTAGTGTTTGATATACCTGTATCTAACACCGCCGCAGTCCCCAAACCAATATCGGACCTGACCTCCGACACGCTTCGGCTTTCTAATCCGTTTGCAGTAAATCTAGCGAACTCATCGTCAGCAACAGATGCGCTGTCGATCTGCACCGCGTTAGTGTTTGATATTCCAAACGTCAAAGCAGCTTGACCGCCGATGTCGGACAAGACTTCTGCCGTTGACCGGCTTTCTAATCCGCTGGCCGTAAACCTAGCATACTCATCGTCAGCAACAGATGCGCTGTCGATCTTGACGGCATTTGTGTTGCTGATTCCGAATGTCAGACTAGCTTGGCCGCCGATATCTGAAAGAACTTCTGATGCAGACCGGCCTTCAATAGATGTGCCATCAATACGAAGAAAGTCATCATCGGCAGCGCCGCTTGTAAATACAGCCACATTGCCGTTGCTGATGCCTGTGGCCGCAACAGCCGCCGTGCCAAGCCCCAGCGTTGTGCGTTGTGCAGCGGCATCAGCATCATCCAACAGTGCTTTACCAGCAGCAGTAAGGTCATACGTAGCTGCGGCACCAGATCCTGTAAACTGAATACCCTTGTCAGCAGCAGATGTCAGGCCAGCAAGTGCCTGTAAGTCTGCGTCAAGACGAGCGTTAGCTAAAGTGCCAGATCCAATGTTGCTTGCATTAGTGGTGTCAGTTGTGGCTGACGCCGCCAAGGACGTGCCATTTAGTGTAATGGCATCTGCTTCTAGCGTACCGTCCACATCTACATCACCAGATATGTCTAGGCTGGGTGCAGCCACTTGACCAGTGAAAGTAGCTCCCGCTGTGCCAACAAGTGTTTGTGTTGTAGCGGGCAATGTGAGCGTAATGTTGCCAGAAAAAGCTGAGTGCGCCGGAGCCAACAACCTTGCATAGTGTGCGTTGCTCGACTCGCAGTAGAAATCTACATATGACTGTGCGCCGCTGTTCTTAATAGATACCGCGCCAGTGCTGATTGTTACGCCATTAGAGCCGTTGATCTGTGCAGTGCCGCCAATCTCTAGGTTGTCGCTTGCGTTAAGAAACACTGCCTTTTCGGCAGGTTGAGAACAAAAGATTGTCTTTGACCCAGCACCCCAGTTTACCGCAGAGTCAGAATTGCTGGACTCCAGAATGGTGGTACGCGCCAGCGTTGTGCCACTAGCTGTATAGGTGCCAATACCAACTTCAAAGTCAGTGCCGTCTGTACAAACGTAGTACGTTGTGTTGTTGTTACCGATAGACGAAAACGCCTCAAAACCAGTAACGGCACCGGCTAATGTATAAGTGCCAGTGCCGGTGGTAGTGGTCGATTCTTTGACCCTATCTTTGAGTACAAGTGCCATTACTTCAACTCGATCACTAGATTCCCTGCGTTAATCCGAAAAATGTCTCCATCATCAATTGTCCTGCTGGCATCCAACGCGCCAACAAACAAGATGTTTCCGCTAGAAGAGGCATCCGCAATGAACGCGTGAGTTATCACATCCGCTGTAGTGGTTCCTGCTGCTGCAAAATCGATGTTCGCCGCATTGGTAGCTGTCTGAGTATCTGTAGAATCAGCACCTATCGTCGTCCAGTTTGCTGCTGTAACCTGCACCCTTGCATAGTTAGTAAAGTCTGCTTCCGTTACTGATCCAGTCTCCGCCGCAGATACGGCTGTAGCCAGTCCAATATAGATGCTGTCACCCGGCGAAGAGAAACTCAGCGAGTTGTTCTTAAAGATGAAGTGCAACAAACGTCTTTCCAGATAGTTTGTTGCCGCATTAGATGTAGCCATGTTCTACTCCTTATGTGCGGGGCCGGTCTGGCAATCCCCTGCGATACGCATCGCTATTCTCTCTCGCCTCTGCAAGATCCTTCAACCTGGATAAGGCTTCGGTAAACTGCTTCTCATACATTTGCAACATGTCAGGCTCACCCTTCATGTAAATATACGCTTCATATAAGGAACCGTAAAGCAAGGCATTCGGAGCATTGGTGCTTAACCATGTTGTGCCGCTATCTGCGCCGGCAGTCAAAGAGGTTGGTCTATAAAAGTAATGAAACTCACAGACATAGTTGCTGTCTGGAGTCGGCGCTAAAATCACGTTGTTCAAATCGAATCTAGCGTAATACTTAGGAGTGCCAGTCGTTGCAGAGTTTGGATTGTACTCCTGTATGTAGTTCACATCCTTTTGCAACAGGAATTCTTTTGAACTGCTATTTGTAATAGACAACGAAAATGATGCTAGAAAATCTGTAGGCAACGACAAGAACGGATCGTTTTGAGATACGGCACTCGTAGCGTTCTTACGGAACAACTCAAGATCTACTAGATAGAATATGCGATCTTCAGTAGATCGAATAAAATCATCGATGTTCGAGACAAAAGCTGTTTCTGTGTTTTCAGTGTACTCCTGTATCGCTGTCTTCAACTGTGCAAAAGTGTACGCCATCTACTTCTCCAGTGTCACTGGGCCGGAGGTCGCATTTTCACCACCCCCGCGTTGACCACCTGCTGTTGCGGTTCCGGATGTGGCTGTGAAGGTATACGTGTCGGTGTCCACAACAGTGATCGAATAACCCGAACCGCTCTCCAAAACCGTGCTTGTAAATCCATCAAAGCCCTCCGTCTTGCGGAATCTTACCGTATCTGAGGACGAACGTCCATGAGATGGCTCGATGACAGTGATAACTGCTGATCCCGATGCCCCTGACAAGAAGGGGTTTGCTATTAATAATCTAGCAATCGACACTTCTGTACGCTGATCAGGACGTGGGTCATGAAGCGCTTGCGGGTCCGGCCCCACTCGTATTGGCTCTAGTTGAGGATGTTTTGACTCAAACTCATCGTTGCCAACCTTAGATCCATTCCACTCCGTAACCATGTCACGTAGTCTGTACCTAAAACCAGACCTGTCAGAAATGCCATATGCATCTTTGCCTGATGCGAACCGTGCCATTAGTTCACTCTCAGGTATTGCATACTAGGTTGTAGCTTTAGAGCTACGCGGTCTTCGTCCTCGTCGGCTGCGCGTTGAAACTCCTCTTCATACACAACCTTCAAAAGCTGCACACGTTCCGGTGCTTTCTTCAATGCCGTGTAGTAAGCAAGCCCCGCCACCATACACGGTAGAAACCGAAACGGTGCGTCTGCGGTGTTAACCAAAGCATCCGCATCTTCGATGCGTCGTACATAGTAATACACAAGACTGTCACTAGAACTGTCCGGCGTGGGCCACAGCGTTACCTCGGGTGAAATCTGCCTGTTATAGAAAAACTGACTTGGTCTTCCTGTCTGATCTTTGTTTGGTAGATGCAGGTATTCGCTTCTGGACATACGAGCTAGCTGAAAGTCCGTGCCGCTTCTACGAAGAACCACCTCAAGCAGGTCTGTGTGCGTTGCGTCAAAGGTATAAGTAGCTGTGCCAGAGGTTAAAGACTGTGTCGCTTGTTTGACTGTCCATAGATTCAGACCCCTGTTTGCCCAGTCTGCGAACATCAGGTTCAAGGAACGCCGAGCCGTACGCGCATCGTAACCTGTGCGAACCTCAAGGCCACACCGCTCATATGCCTCTTCTATGATCTCAGCTACGTCGAGATCAAAGTCCCTTGAACCTGATGTAGTCATTTTTCATCCTCCGCGTACAGATTGTCAAAAATCTGATTCACATCCAGAGTATAGTCTAAATCAGACTTGGAGTAATGGACATGTTGAGAAGGTCTAAAATCAGGCGCACCTTCTCCTGTTTCAAACCATGCCGGATGTGTCACTCTTACTCTGTTGTTGGGCAACGCTATTATGTTTCCAGTCCATTTTCCGGCATCAAGTAACTCGAGGACATGACTCTGCTTGTGCTGCGCCGGATCATCCGCCACCTCACTCTCAGTATAGTCCACCGTAAAATAATACTTCGCCGGATACATCTCACCGTCTACTTTTGCCAACCAAGGACAAGGCTGTGCCCTGTCTAATACATACACCGCATGTGTGTGCGACATGCAATCCCAAGGCTGTGCATAATGAACAGGCATGGGTTCCGGCCACTCATCTAGTGGTGTGTCTCCTACTAATGCTGTTATGGGCATTCTTGCCCACATTGCGCCCCCGTGGACGTTGTCTTCGCCGGTGTCGTCCACCTCACAACCGGTGAAGATAGTTTGAAAACTCAAGCAGCGATTTGGCATCGCTGTGACGGCTATTGCCATCGCGTGAAGGAAGTCCCCGTGGTGGTCGTCATGATTGCAGGTATACTCCCTTCGCACCCAACACTTAAAGTGCGGGATGTTACTTTGAAGAAATGCCACGTTTTATTTACTCCTGCTTGTTCCGCCACGACGCATCTTTTTAACGCCACCACGAGCCATGCCTTTTTTCTTCATAGCACCGCCACGAGCGTAGCCTTTTTTCTTCATGGCACCGCCCATGTTCTTCTTAGCAACGCCGCCGCGCTTCATGCCTTTTTTCTTCATGGTACCGCCCATGTTCTTCTTAGCAACGCCGCCGCGCTTCGCGCCTTTTTTCTTTTTCTTCATCGCCATCTTGCTTCTCCTTACGTTTTTCTAGTGGGCATCTGCCCAGCACCGGCCATTTCCTTACGCGGTGCACACATAAATTTGCCATGCTTGGCCTTCACTGTCCCGCCATTCTTTTTAAACCCCATTTTGTTTCTGACGGGAGTTGGTAAATTAGGTAGACCTTTGTTACCTGGGGGTATGTCTTTTAAAGCCATTACTTCTTTTTCCTTCTCACTGCTTTCACACGACGCGGCTTACCGGCAGGCTGACCAATGCGTTTCTTTTGACTGATTCTACTACGCTTTTCAGCCGCTGTCATTTCTGACGATGTCTTAGGAGTTTTAGAAGAAACGCGTTTGGAAGGACGGCAATAAGGAGTGCCGCGTTTTTCGCCCTTCTTTCTGCCACACGCCTTGCCAGTGCGTACATCTTTCCAGTCCTCTTTAAACCAACGCTTCAACGCCAAACCGGATTTTGTTTTTCTAACAGCCATATCAGTCTCTCGATTTCCGTATTTGTTCAAGACTTTCTTGTATGGTCATGTCTTTCTTCGCGTTAGGGTCGTACTTGCACTGATACTCATTCGGCACAAACTCTAGATACTGAAAAAACTGAGACTCAATCGTATTGTTTGCACCTCGAAACACGCAAACTATTTCTCTGTTTTCCAGCTTTTCACACTTTACCTTACGACAAGTGACCATCTGATCAGCACTAGCTGAGTGAGACTTTAGCAGTAAAATGAAAGCAGTCAAAGCCGCGAGACCAACTCCAGAAACTAAAATCCACGCTACAATTTCCACAAATTTACGGCGGCGTTCACGTTGACGATACAAAGTCTCCTTGCGCCTCTTTCTTATTTGTCCTTCCATTGCAACGAGTTGATCCCATTTTGACTTGCCCATTGTCAAAGAAATCCACTGCTGTAGCTCATAACGCTGCTGCTGTGCCTTTTGCTTGTTGGCAAAAGTCGTTATGGCCTCCTGCTCAACGCTTTGACCACCAAACAGCTTTTTAAAAATAGGGGGATTCTTTGCTTCTTTCTCCATCTGGTCAAGGTCAGATAGAGCACCCATCCAGCGTGAAAGATCTGAGGCCATAGCTTCTATATCTCGGCCTATAGCAAAACCTTTTTTAAGCGCGCCAAAGGCTGCTGAAGCAGTCGCCATTGCAGATACTGGATCCATCAGTACACTTTCGTATCTTTATTTACCATTGCCGGCAAACAGTAAGATGTGATTTTCTGTCCTTGCTTGTGCAGCCGTTGTGCAAAGTACACGCACTCATCAACAGAACGAAAATACATGTCATTACTAACCAACTTACGTTCTTCACCCGTTTCAACAAATACGAACAGCAGAAAGACATGGATCAAGACTGTGTGACTGCGCCCTTGGTTCGTTTGCGCCGGTCACCCATGACAACGCCACAACCACGAGCCACCGCAGTCCCCTCTACAGCCTTCCCTCGAAAAGGTCTTTTTGATTTTTGTCTTGTGCCTTCTGTAAGCTCGATTCCTCCGTCTGCTCGTTTGCTTTTCTTCTTTTTACCGCCGGTTCCGTAGTTGGCTGCACCGACTTTCCTACATTTTGCAATGGCGCCGCTTGCGTACGCCGACGGGAAAACGCGATATCTCGCTTTAACTTTGTGATAGCATGCATCTTTAGGCATTCTTCCGTTTCCTCTTACTAGCGCAGTGTGCTTTTTCACTAAACCCCTTGGGACGTTTGCAATTTACTTTTGCCTTACGAGCCTTAGTCCATTTTTTCTTTTGTGGGGACTTGGATATCTGCTGCTTCATTGAACCACGCGACATCGCCATTTCTTTGTCTCCGAACGTAATCTTCCCATAAGGGGGTCAACATCTTGTGATTTGATTCAACCTTAACGACAATGACCGCCGTGCGCTTATCAACCTCTATCAGTGTCGTAAGGATCCAAACCACAAGAGAAAGAGCCACGCCCCCAAAACCAATAACACCGGCTTTAACCAAAGTTTTTTCATCTAGCATTTCCACCTCCGCCGTGCCTGACGTAGCCGACTGTTTGGGTTTTTTGCAGCCTTTGGAAACTTCTTCATTTGTCCCGCAGAACGAGCGCAGAAAGACTTGCGTCTGTTCGCAGCCTTACTACCCTTCTTGACCTTACCCGTCACTGCTGTCTTGAGTTTGCTACCAGGATTTGCACGACGATATGCCTTTACCCCAGCCTCAGTCATTCCCGCCCCAGATCTTGTGGGGCGGAAATTCTTTTTGTTTCTTGGCGGCATCTTGCTGGGTTTACGTGCCATGACGTTACCCAAAAAATGCAGTTATCGAGTCAACATTCGTCAGTGTTACGTGACAACCGTCTTCGAAAATTATCCCATGATCTGGAACAGTGATCTGAGTGTCATCTCCTGCCACAAAAGTCATGGTTAATAGGGTCGTACCAGACCCTCCACCACTTCTGAAAACAGCAGCAGGGCTACCACTGCTTGCACTTCTAATGACAAACGACTTGAGTCGAGTTCTTCCGCCAAGCAATGTTCCTGTAGAGGTCGCCGTTTTAGCAATAATGGAACTTGCCATTTCAAACTTCCTTACTAGGCTTCGTAGCCCATCATCTCGATGAAGAGTTTGCCCGCAGTATAATCGGCATCAGTGGCCGCACCTGTTGTCAGGTAAAGGAACTCATCCGCAGCCGGAACTCCGGTGAAGTACACTTTGCTGCCAGTCGTTGCATCACCAGCATTAACCAGAAGTGTCTCGGTCAAATCAGCGATTGCTCCATCCTCAACACCCGTGCCTTCTGTCGCGGAATGAATGTTGATATCCGGATCGCCGCCCGCAGGTGCCTCAAAACACTCCATGCTACCTGTCAGGATAGTGCCGTTCTTTGCGGCTGTGATCTGACCAATGTGACAAACCAGTGCCGTACCGTTAACCCCGATGATATCACCAGAGCCGGTTGAGCGCAGACCTGTAAGGTCAATAAGAATACGGGTAGTAATGATGCCGCCCATACGCTGTACGGAACTGCGATAAACAGTGCCAGAGCCGGTTGTGATGCCGGTGCCGGCCTCTACAGCCATTGTGTTCGCATCAAAGGAGGACACACCAGTAGAACTGATGCTTGAAAGAGTGGTGAATGCTCCAGTAGTAGAGTTTTCACTTACAGAGGTGAAGCCGCCTTTCGAACGAACTGCACCTGAAAAAGTAGTATTAGCCATTTGGTACTCCTGTCTTGGCTAGTGTCAGATCCACCTCGGATCTGTCAGGGACGTATCTATAATACTCTAAAAAAAAGGGGGCCGCAATCGCGGCCCCCAGTCGGGGAGGATTTTTCCCCTTCGTTACGCGCCGGGTGAACCGAATACGCAACGCGGGTCTGAGAAGCCGAACGAATAACGCTCACGAGCCTTGAACCGCATGTTACCGGTGTCGAAGTCCGGGTCCATGTTGGTTGACAAAGGCATACGCTCAAAGTGCTTGAGGCCGTTTGGTGCGTCCGTCTTGATGAAAAACGCATCAGTGTCGGTCAGGTAGTCGTTGACTACATAACCTTCCGGCAGCATGCCCATGCTCTTAATAGCATTGACATCGTTGTCGGCAGTTCCAACACGAAGGTTCGATACCAGCAAGCGTTCAGCAATAAACTGAAGCTGACGTGGAATAATCATCTTCATGCCACGCAGTGCGATAACAAGGCCACGCTCATCGACGAAACCAGCAATGCTGATAAGAGCGTCTTCAAGAGAAGTCTCGTTAAGGTCGGCTGCTACTGATGGCTCGTTGTTAAAAGTGCCACCACTGGTAAGCGGATGCGAAGCATCACAGAGTGCTACACCGTCGCCGCCGGCAGTTGCGCCTGCGGTGAAAGCGTTGTTAAGGACGGAAGCGGCCTTAACTTGCTTTGTGTGAGCCATCGAACGAGCGAGGGCACGGGTGTAACGTGATGCCAGACGGTCGTACAGGTTGTCCTCAACAGCTTCCTCGGTGATCGAGAAACCCATTGCGACGGTCTCGTGGGTATACCGTGCGGTATACGCCTCGTTTGCGTCATCGAACGAGATTCCAGCGCCTTCGTTTTTAACGGGTGCGGCACCAAAACCTGACAGCATGACCTCTTCTTCGAATGCTCGGTCGGAGCCTTCGGTGTCGAAGATTTCAGCATGCTGACCCTCGTAGCGACCATATTCCATGCCAAAGAGGGCATTGAGACCAGGCTCAAGTTCTTTGGCGAGTTGTGCGCGAGAAATAGCCATAACTCACTACCCTCCTTACGAGATTCCGCCTTCAGCAGATCCGCCAGTGGCAGGTGCTGTAAGGGCGTGGTTGTTGATCATCACAATCAGCGGAATGCCGGCAGCAGTGAAGTCAGCGTTTTCTGGATCATCCATAATACCTACGATCTTCAGCGGGTGCGAAAGATCAGCAGCATCTACGGTTGACACATCTAGCTGTGCTGTCGAAATACCAGTGGTTGTATTACCATTTGCTGCGCCTTTGCTAGACTCAGCCGAGAACTCAGCGCTCTCGAAAATGGCGGCGATTGCTGTCGCTTTGTCAGTAAGGGACGCGTCCGAACAAACAATGAATCGCTGCATCGGATTGTCGTACACATTCGCAATTATGTCGAAATTTGTGTTCGCACTTCCCGATCCAGGCCAAGTGTTCGAAAACTTCTTCTTACCGCTGGTCGCGTCTACGTATTCACAGCCAGCAAACACGCCGATAAATTTCAAGGTATCACCGGAAGCAGAACTGGAGACAGCAATGGTGCCGTCATTAGTTGCGATAACCGGAGAACCTTGAAAAATCGCGCTTGCATCTGACTTAATGTGATACGCATTAGTACCGGAAGTAGCTGGTGTGCTACCTGCGGTATTAATCGGCTTCATGCCGAAGGCAACATTTGAGTTTGCCATTGCTCTACCTCATTAGGTTAGGAGGAGTCTTTTCCTCCGAAAGTTACACGACTTTGCCTATCGTTGTGGATAGGCATCGAGGGATGTTGTTCCCTCATAAGGTTTTCGTCAACGGAACGCATCTGATTGCGGGTCTGTTCCCGATAGTATTCAGTTCTTTCTTCGACCGTTTCCTCTGGAATACGACACAGCATTAAGCCGCCTACGCCGATGATTCCAGCATCCTTACCTTCTTCAATCACTGGATAGCGATTTGCAAGATCGGGGTACTCGTCAGCACGTACCGGTTCCCACCCCTCACGGAGCTTTGCGTGTACGTTGGTTTTATCGTCTTCACCACGGATGTGGGTTCTGACCCAACGATGCTGGTAACCAGCCGGTGCTTCAGGTGCCTCTAACTTGGAAGGCGGAGTCCAGGGCTTACGCCGCTGGGTGTTTGCGCGACTCTTTGATTCGCGTGTAGTTCTTTCAGCCATGTCTTACTCCTTTACGTACTTGGCATATTCCTCGAGCGGAACATTCAATCGTTTCGCAATCGCAATCTGCGATGGAGTCAGTTTGACTGTTCTGCGCCCCTTTGACGACGACTTTGAAGCCGTGGACCCAGCAGAAGCGACTCTAGGTCCAGCATCGCGCTTTGTTTCCGCAAACTTCTGCGGGAACTCCGTGCGAACACGTTTGTCAAGTTCACTATAATACTCATCTGAGGTGGGGTCAAACCCCTCTTCTTCAATAAGTTGGCGATGAATACCGAAAGCTGCGTAAGTCATGGTTTGATCGTTGCCAAACCAATCGTTTTTAGATGCCCAAGCTTCGGCCTTCGGGTCCGGCTGTGCGGGCTGTCGAGCTTGTGCTTGTGACTGTGGTGCCGCCTCTTTAACAGGCTGCGTTTGTCGTTCTTCGTTTCGGCGCTTGGCTTCTTCATACCGAGCTTGCTCCAAAGCAATCTGACTAATCCGCTGTTGCGCTTCAAACATCGCATCAGCGTTGCCTTCATCATAGGCTTTCTTGTACGCTTCTTTAGCCGCAACGGCATCTGACTCAACTCGGTTTCCAAACTCTCCAACATAGGACTGGTCTAGTTTGTCAATTCGAGCACGAAGCTCATCGTTCTGCTCTTTGACAGCTTCCGCGTACTCAAGCGCAGCTTGCCTCTGACGTTCTTCTTCTCGAAACCTGTTCGTTAGCTTTGAGATTCGTTTCTGAACAGATTCAGAATATTGTTCTAATTCATCTTCTTTTGTCTCTGCCCCCGCATCTTGGTCAGCTTCTGTCTGCTCGGCAGGAACTTCAACTTGTTGCTCTTCTACTTCGACTTCAAGTTCTTCTTTTTCAGCAAGATCGTTTTGCATACTAGGCTCCGTATGTCTTGATGTCGTCAGGATCGACGATTGTTGCAATGACTTCATCGTCATTGATGATGCGAACCTCGCCACCTTCTATCTGGAAGCGCGATCCGGCGTACCGACCAATGCAAACCCAGTCACCCTCTTGGCACCACGGCTTGCAATCAGGACCAAACTTGTCCGGATCCTGATAGGCTAGTGGTCCAAGACGAACCACATATGCCACAACAGTGGCTCGTGCCTCTCGGTCCTTGGCTTGGTCGGGAACGTATATTCCACCCTCGGTTTTAGCTTTACCTTGATAAGGCATAACAAGAATCCGCCAACCTGTGGGCTGCGGGACTCTGTCTGTCATGGGTTTCTTGGAGGCTTCTTCTTCAGCTTTTTTCTTGGCTTGCTGCTGCCGGAGGACGTGATCAGGGACTAGAAGCGTCGTCATAATTCACCTTTTTTAGCAGGGCGCGTAACTCTTCGATTGAATAAGTGATGCCCTGAATCTCACCTACCATCGCACGGTAGGCTTCCATGTCAGAAGCACCACCACTGGTTATTGATAAGCTAATATCATCTACTCGAGTTTGCAAGGTTTTCTGATACCTTGAAAGAAAATCTACAAC
>Ga0098038_1000932_pt1 | contig 12747 bp, 17 predicted proteins | sample 5B_taG_FD_75051 | JGI IMG/M metagenome (GOLD analysis project Ga0098038, IMG submission 75051) | Marine viral communities from the Subarctic Pacific Ocean - 5B_ETSP_OMZ_AT15132_CsCl metaG | ecosystem: Environmental > Aquatic > Marine > Oceanic | place: Pacific Ocean | collected 2015-01-08 | reverse complement strand
CGCCACGGCGGGCTGCGTCAAACCTTGCACCTTTATCCTCATGACGTGCACCAAAAGCGATTCGCTCTTGGTCGGAAGCAAAGCCACTGCCCAATTGCCCCATAGCGTGCTGGAACTCCTTTTCATCCTGCGAAGAGCGGAATCCAGTTCGCGGGTCTACAGGTATTTCCCTCTCAATGTTGGCGATTCGCCCCGCTCTGTCCTTCAGCGCATCTTGAACAGCAACGAGGTTTCCTTCGCCCCCAAAGGTCGGCATCATCCGCCTACCGTCGTTGTCACGACGGGCGCCAACGCCAATCTGCAACTGAGGCCTACCGGTCATCACGTCATAGACGATGTCCGCCTTGCGAACGAGGACTCGGCTCACGACAGTCCCCCCATTACCGTGACCTTCACGGCTTTAACGACGTTTAGCCCAACACCGAGTTTGTCGCTGATGCGCTGCCAGTCACCGTGCGTGTGAGCGATAGCGCGAACGTCAAGCGAGGTCAGCCCAACGCTCTTGGCGAACGTCTGCACCGCGTATTCGTCTGCAAGATGCACTGGGTCGCGCGACATTTTCATCACGCGGTTGTCCTGCTTGGCGTCGTCCATTTGCATGCTCTCCATGGCTTTGAGCAAACGCTCTGCTTCAGGCAGTGATTGGTCGAGGCTGCGAAGGTATTGGGTCAGGAGGCGCTGTGCAGGGTCGCCCATGGTCTGCTGGAACTGCTGTTCCTGCGGCGTCAGTGGGCCGGTGCCGGGGCGGATTGGGACGTTACCTTGACTGATGACTTGCCGCAAATCTTGGGGTGAGGCTTGACCAATGAATTGTCGCGCCGCCACGACTTCAGGGGGTAGGCGCGTGTAGACGTCTTGGGGTGGCGTTGGCGTAGGCGCAGCGACAGGTGCCGGTGTGCCCTCGAATTGGTCCAGCCTCATTTGGTCCGCCGGGACCACCTGAACTGGCCCTCGCTCTTCGCGAGTCTCTTCGCGAGTCTTTTCGCGAGGCTTAGGAGCAGGTGGTGGGTCAGGTCGCTCCCTACCTTCCGTATTGTCGTGGTCCTGTCGACCGGGCGGTGCGTCTTCCAAGGGGCGTTCGATTTCACGCTCTGCGTGGCGGTCAGCAACGTGGGGTGGGAGTTCCATCTGCTCGGTAGGATAACCCGCGATACCGCCACTGTGTGCACCATGTGCCCCTGTTGGGATATAACGAGGGAGGGCGCTCAGGTCTTGGAAACCGTGAGCATGAGTGACGGCCGAACCAAAGGCGGAGGCCAATTGCCGGCGGTAATCAGCACGGCCACCTTCAGCGCTAATGCCGAGTTGCTGAAGTGCTTCTTCGTCGGCTTCAAACTCGGCCATCTTGGAAGGAGCGTCGCCCTCCCCCTTACCCGACTGCAAGACCTTGGCGTAGAATCGACGTGCTGCTGCGTGGGTTCCCTGACCTGACGTGCCTGAGCCAGCGATGTTACGACCAGCAATCAAATGCGTTTGCATGTCGCGATGGGCTGGACGACTGCCCTCTTCGTTGGCATCACCACCGAACTGCTCAAGCAGTTTGTCAAAGGCACGACCACCGGGGCTACGGTTGGTTTTACCTCCAGCCTGAACACGACCGACGAAGAAGTGTCCTGAAATGGTGCGTGACAGTTCGTCCGCGATGTGGTCACGCAACGTGGGGTCTGTCATGGCGACACTGATGTCGAACATGTTGTCACCAATCTGCACCTGCCCGTCAGGGAATGAACCACGCTGAGCGGCCATCTGCATGTGGTTGCGGAGTTTTTGGAAAACCTGAGCACGCTGCGCAGCCTCTTGCTTCGTCTCGCTATCAATACCGCGTTGACGCTGTGCTTCACTCATCAGGTCGTGATAGAAGAACTTGGGAAGGTGGGCATGCAGGCCGTAGGAGTGAACCACTTGCTTGTCGCTGTTTAGACCGGGAATCTGCGAAAAGCGGTCCTGCTGCAAAACACGGTCAGGAATGCTGGCTGAACCGATGGTGTCACCCTCCAGTTTGTCGCCACCCATACCCGTCGTGCGGTGGGCGTAGGGGTGCAGCACGTCAGAGGACACCCACGGTCGCTTGGCCCACTCGGCTTTGCTGGCGAGTCCTGAGAGTGCGCCACCAAAGCCGCTTCTCAGAATTTCACCAAGTTCCCTGAAGATGGGCACAGCGTAGGACTCAGGGAAGTGGCCCAACAGGTTGTCCTGCGACTTGTTGTTCGTCCACATCGTCGTCAGACGGCCATCGGGCCTTCTCGTCGGCATGTTAGACGCGTTATACATGGCCCAATTTTTTACCCCGCCCTTGTCAGGCACGGCCGAGTGCATTTTGCGCCACTCGACGCTGTCGATGTTTGGGAGGTGTTGGCTGGGGTCGGCATGCTTTCTGTTGAACTCGTCAATCGCTTTTTGCACGACGTCCCTTGGAAGCAGTCCGTCTTTGTTCGCTTTTGTGGCAACGATACCGCCTTCGCCTTCTGTGATGAGGCCCGCCTCTTCCATCGCCTTGCCGATTTGATGAATGATACCGTCCATACCGTGGTGGTAGTAATGGTCGTCTTCACCGTGGTAGACGTTCTCGTGATACGGACCCTGCTTGAACTCACCGCCAATACGGCGACCCATGCCGGGAACGTGTTCAGGATGGCCCGCTTCGTGGCGGTGTTCCATCGCGCCCGTATGTGCGAAAGCAGGAGCGTCTGGAATCTCAGAGTCCTCCTCATAGTTCTCAGGAGGAGGATAAGACATCAGGTATTGCGCCCCAGTCGATGGGTCGATGCCGACGTTGCCGTCACCTTTGCGGAAGACGCCGTAGAAAAGCCGGAGCGCCATAACCTCAACTCCGGTTCGTCAGTTTTGCACTGGGGCTGTAGCCGTAGATGGCCTCCGAGTCTTGGCTCTCAGTCGCACCTTGATTGTGATTCGTCTCACGGGACGGCCCGCCGGGGTCATTGGGCTTGTCGCTGGCTCCACCGGACGTGTCCTTGGCCCCCATTCCCTTGCGTTTGCGGTCCTTTTCATCACGCAGCAAGTCCTTCAGTTGCCGAACAGCCATGCGCAGTTCAGCGATTTCAGAATAACGACGTGCTTTCAGGATATCACCGGACTCCGGCTTGTCCTCACTCATCGTGACCATACCGGGCATCTTCGGTCGGTTGAGTCGTGGACGTCGCAGACGCGGTGGCATGATGGGTGGGGCGCGCACGGGGTGAAGCCGAGGCTTTGGCAACCGCATAAGAGGACTACGGCGCCCGAAGGGGAGAGGGACCTTCGGTGCGCGCACACCACCCTGAATCTTCTGCGCTTCCTGATAGGCGCGGTATTGCCCGTAGGCTTGTGGGTCTTTGGACATCGGTTGCTTGCTGGCAATGCCACGGTGAGCCATTTCAACCGCGAGGTGAGGGCGCATCAGCCCAGTCTTCTTCCCCACGGGGAGATTGCGGGACAGACCCTTGGCCCGCTGTGAGGTGTAGGACTTCCCACGAAAACCGCCGGGAGGGCGCTTGAACTGCCCGGTCGACGGGCGCCACTTCGCTCGCTGCTCAGTTTTGCGACGCTTTTCACGGGAGCGATTCGACTTTAGCAATTCAGACCAAGCGTGGTCCATTGGTTCGCTCATCTGAATCATCTCACCACCAGCGGCACCGGGACCTTTGGCTTGCGTTGCGAGACTGGTTAGGAAGCCACCAGCACCGGCAGGAATCGTCGGCTCAGAAACAGAGGCTCGTGGTTTGAACGAATCGTCCTCTTCTGCTTCAATCTCGGGAGCCTCGCCACGACCGTGCCCCATATGATGACGTCGAATCTTGATATGACGCATCTTGCGGTCTTCTTTCTCCTCCGCCTCTTTCTTTTTCTGCCGCTTGTCCATGCGACGCTCCTTATCTGCAGCGTCGTCAACGCCAGTGGGCGTGCTCTCGTCCTCGTGATTTGCACGGAACATGTGCGAGGACTCGGAGCGAGGTGCGTAGATACGGGTGTCAGACCCACGGCCCATCATACCTTCAGTCATACATCTCACCTCCGAGCAAATGACGCAGTGAATTGTGGAACGTCATGGCCACCGCGTGGTAGTGGCGGCTGATTCGCTCGCTGGAAGTGAAGGCTCGTGACATGTTGCGCATGACGATTTCGAGTTCTTCGATGTAACCAACTGCGTTATCTCTCGCTTCAAAGAACAACGTCGGCTCATCGCATTCGGTGAGCACTTGGAAAACATCACACAACCTGACGAAGAGGTCTTCGGGAGCGACAGACAGTGACCCGTAGTGTTCAAATCGCTGCACGATGCAGCGCGCATAGTCAATGAGATGGGGCAGTTCGTGCTCTTCTGCCAAGCAATCATTCGCGACGAGCGGGTAGCCACCGTGCATCATTTGAAGCAAGTCAGGCACAGGGACGGAGACGCTCATTCGCTGAATCCCTCCATGTCGCTGACGAGTTTTTCGCGCAACCGCGCCCACGTCTCCGGGCTTTCCTTGCCAAGTTCCACCTTCAGGATGTTGATGGTATTGTGAATCTCGTTGTTTTCAGTGGTCGCACCCCACGTCTCCTGCATCTTAACGAGGTCTTTCACAGACTCCCGAACCTCTTTGTGCAATGACACTGCATCACGAACGAATCCATCTTCGTGAACGCTTCCCTCATCGAGCAGTTCAGACAATTTGTGGTTGAGGCGTTCGACGTTGGTTCTGAGGACATCTACTTCACGACCGACCAATACGGTGACTTCAGCCACGGCAGACCGTTGGACCAATGGCTGAAAGTGGTGCTTCATATGATGGTAGACGCTATCTTCGCGAATACCGAGTTCAGTGGCGATGGCTTCAGACTCAGCGCCATCTGCGAAATAGCGCTGCTCGAAATCGGCTCGCTGCGGATGTGCGCAGACTTTGCACTGAGGGTTCGCCGCCATGTGATATTGGCCCATGTGGTTGCGGAAGTGACGGTCGGTCGTGTTAAGCCTCCACCCCATGTCACGGTCCAACTGCTGAGGCGAGATTTCACCGAGCAGTAGTGCGTTTTCCAACTCGTCACGAGAAGCATGTTGACACAGGGGACAAGAACGTTTGATGACACGCTCCGCCTCCCCCATGCTGCCTTCTAAGCACCTCCGCGTCATAATCCTTTTCAGAGCGAAGCCTGAGTCGCTGTCGATGTTCGGTCGGTTGCCGGGAGCACGGCGTGTTGCTGAACTTGGTATGGCGGTGAACGAAGTGGCAAGAGGGAAGCGAGTCAGCAAAGATGAATTTGTTCGTCGCATGAACATCTGTCGAGCCTGTAACTATAACCTCAAGGCCATCGACATGTGCCGCGCCTGCGGCTGCTACATTCGCCTCAAAGCGATGGCCCCGTCGAGCGTTTGTCCTCACGAGAAGTGGAGCAATGTCTCACCTTGTCAGTCGAGTGTAGATACTCCCGAGCATGATGGATGATGCGAAAACGCCGATGATGAAGAGAGAAGCCTCCTCAGTGCTCAAGTCGTTGCCTCGGAAAAGCAGCACAGCGAGCAGCACCACAATCATGGCGATAAACTGCACCATAATCATGTCCGTGACCACAGAGCGGGACGGCGCAAGCACGTCAACGCTGGTTTGTGAAAAGCCAAGAGGCATATCAAATCGAGGTCCTGTTTGCATTTTCATCACCGACTTCCCAAGGCTCGTCCGGCCACGTTGCCGAAGAAGTTGCCTGCCTTCTCCAACGTGTTCTCATCAGCGAGAGCGGCGCTGAGTTTTGCGCCCATGGCCGACTGTTGACTTATGGCGAGAATTTGCTGACGTTGCATTTCAGCCTGTTGAATGGTTTGCTGACTGCTGTTGACCATCTGATTGAGCAACATACCGACGTTTTCAGCGCTCAGTGTTTTGAGACTGTCAGGTAGAGAGCCGACATCGAGTTTCATAGCACCCTCATCATCATCGAGCACGAACGTAGCGTCCTTGAGAACGCTCAGAAGGGAAAGGGACGTAGCCGTCGCGACCAAATCAATGACCGAGGCAAGCCCCCCGTTGGCGATGAAGCGGTGAATTGGGTTCTGAGACTGCAGAAGAGCGTTCATCAATTCCATTTCACTGGGAGGGGGAGGGGCCTGTTGTTGCTGTTGCTGTTGCTGTTGCCATTGCGGCTGCTGTTGCTGTGCGCCAAACATGCCATAGCCCTGCTGTGGCTGTTGCTGCCACTGTTGCTGAGGAGCACCAGTGGCTGAGAGATTCAAACCGGATTGAGGGCGCTGACCGCCGAAGTTGAACATGTCACTCACCCATCGGAGGGACCATGGAGACATCAAGGTTCTGTTGGTGCATCATGGCCTGAAATTGCGGAGTCGGCAGATTGGCCTGTTCCATCTCCCACCGCATGTAGCGGCTATCGAAAGTCACTCGCACCACGTCATTTTCGCCCGTCAGTGGGTCGATGTCGCGAGTAATACGGATGGCCTTGGTGCGCCCGGCATCGCGAGCCAGTTCATCAAACCACGACTCATATTTGACGAAGAGAGGGGGGATTACTTCCTTTGACCTAACCGCAGCCACAGGCACAGTCACGATGGACACGCCGCGCTTGACCTTGTCGCGCAGACGGCGAGGGTTCATCTCGTTCTGCTTGTCCTCTTCAGCCTCCCACTTCTTCAGCAAATGGAAGAGATGGAGATGTTCAGGACAATACGTGCCTCGCATCTTCTTGCCGCTTGTCACTTTGTCACGCGCGATAAAAGCCTCAGCCTGTCCAGTCACCGGGTTCTGCCAATACATCTCGTAAAGACTGCGCCCCGTTTCCTCGTCACAAATGCGCTCATACAGGTTTTCGTGGCGGATGAGTTCAGCACAGTCACAACCGTCAACAACGCAGACGCCTGTGTCCTTGTTATACCGGTATTTGTTACCGGCCCAGCGCATCGGGCTAAACCATGACCGCTTCGCAGGCTGGAGAAGACGATAGGCTTGGCGAATGTCACGCTTACGAGCCTTGTGTGGGTCGGCGTGCTTACTTGGGTAGAAGTTGACTTTTGGCACTTCGAGATTTTTTTGAGCAGCCATTTGCTGCATGCCCTGCTGCGCGGACATCATTTCAGCAAGCGCGGCTTGCGTCAACTGCAGATTACCCTGTTGTGCCAAAGCGGCAAGGTGTCCTTCATTTGCCCCGTAAAGTGGCACTTGCGCTTGTTGCGGTCTAAGCATCAATGTCTTCGCCCCCTGATGGAGACATGACGACGATGATATTTCCGTCTTTCACCTCAAACGACCACTCAACGCGGTCGCCTGCCTCCAATCCGAAGTGGTCGACAATCCAAATCGGGATGGTCGTGCGAAGCGTGCGCGACTGCTCACTGGTTGGAGTGAGTGAGGTCGTCTTTCGCTTTGCCGCCATGTTTTGTCCACCGTCGCTCTTGATAAAAGGATTGAGGTCAATTATGAGGTCAGCACGTCGAGCATGGTCTTCTCAACGTTCCACCCAATACGCGTTGCCATGAACGACCGCTTTGTCGGAATGCCGGCTTTCTGCAAACGGATGAGGTCGTCTCTGAAGGGGTCGAAGACTTTGTGTTCACCGATGCGCCCGTCATGCCACAACTTCGATGCAGTGTCGTCAAAGAAACGGTCGGCTTTGTTGGCCACGAGCATGACGAGTTTAGGGTGATAGCGCTTACCTTTCAGCCGTGCTCTGAGCGAGCGGTAGCGGTAGTCGCGCGTCACCAAACGGTCAACAAGGAAACGGAAGCCGCCGACCTGCTGTAGCCCGTTCTCTCCGCCTTTGAAAGCCCGCTCATCGAACATGTAGACGATGGCTTCGACGCGCCGAGTGACCGCATCCTCAATCCATAGATTCCAAAACCGTTCTTGTCCACCAACGTCGGCTGAAAAGACAACTCGTTTGTCGCCATTCCAAGAGATGCGTTTGCGCGTCGGATTGGGCATACGGTAAGGGCCGGCAACGCCGAGCAGTCGGCCGTGCGTTGTCCGGTCCTCATCAGAGATGGCTTCCATCTCACCGGGTGTCGTCATGTATCGGTCGAGGGTTGTTTTTCCGACGAGGGGCGCTCCGTAGATTCCGACTCGTCTTGGTCGCCACGAGTGGTAGAGGGCTTGTCCCCACACGGCAGCGCCAACCAGTGCCGTCCCTGCAGGCTCAACCATGACGCCACCTTCACCACCATTTCAGCCAGTTCGCGAAGTCCCTGAGTTTTTCCACGAGCCAGTCCACTGAAGATTCATAGAAACTGACTTCCGGGTTGAAGAACTCGATACCGCTAACCGTCAACGCCGTGATGAGTGAGGCAAGAAGCGTTTTCACCCAACCCCAAGCACGCTCATAGGTGGTGTCGACCGTGTTCGCAAGATGAATGGCGCGTAGCGTCTCTTCAGTCGCGTTGTCGGACACCGTTTTGAAGATGCGACCCATGATTGTCACTCAATCTTCTTCTGATAGCGCTTATCGGGCGTGCCGTCTTTTTTGAGTGGGATTTCGCCCTCTTCCGCTGCCCCCAACGCCAGCGGTTGCTGGGTTTGCGCTTGATGAGTGGGAATGCGCAGGTTGTCTTGACGTTGCTGGTCATAGGATGTCACCATCGAGGGTGAGCCACCGTGAACGCCCCATGAAGGTGGCATTTTGCCCGGATTTGCCTCCATCCAGCGCAATTCGGCTTCCAATTGTGCCTCCTGCATGCGAATTTCCATCTCAGAGCGCCGAGAGTCGAAAGATTGCTGCATGGAGCGGTATTTGTTGGTGCGCTGCCTGTCGATTTGACTGGCACGCGCTCGCTCCCTCATGGACTGCTCAAAGAACATTTTGAACACGTAATAGGCGATTCCCTGCACGAAAAACGCCCCCATTGCGTAAGTGAAGCCGTTCAGCCACGTTGTGTCGTTCTTCAGCCACACATCGGCGTCAAAAACGCCGACGGCGACGCCCACGAGGGCACTTTGAGCCAAAATAAGGCCCATGAGGCGGATTTCAGCGTCGTGTTGCTCGTCATCCATGTTGACCACTGGCTTGTCCACATCTGAGGTCCACATAAGGGTTGCGCGGGGCGGGTGGTCGTTAAGTTAAGTGTGTAGTGTGTTGTGTTCTTATTTTTTATTAGTATTAAATATGATAGAACTCAATACACTACAGATTTAATCATGCGAGGGTCGCACAAGGTGCTGGTAGTCGTCTTCTCCGGCCATTTCAGCCTCTGAGTCGTCCTTTTCCTTGATGTTTTCAGCAAGTTTGGTCGCAATCAGGCGGTCTTGCTCGTCCATCGGGCCTTGCAGCAGGTTTCGGAGCAGTTCGATGTCGTCTTTGGCCGATTTTGCCAGTCTGCGGAGCGTTCCCTGCTCCTTGAAGTGCCGCGCTCGGTTGGAATGCTCCGGCTCAAGCGTCAATTTGCCACCTTCGGTGTGGCTGACGTCCATGTGGTCACGGCTGCCCATAATCCCGCGACGTCGGCGCTCTCGGTTGAGGTCGACGCGGTATTTGACACGCTCAGGCGTTGACTCGTAGGTCTTGTCATACTCACGCTTGTGCTGCATGGCTTCTGGAGACTTGCGCTCTTTGATGAGCATACGCCACGCCGCATCCATCGCCTTTCCGAACTGATGTCCCGTGTCCGCGCTGTTGCGAGCCATGTCGTTCATGCGCCCTTCCTGTCGCGAAGTGCTGTTGCCACCGCCAGCCAACAAACCAGCGCCCGCTGCGCCGAGAACCTTCTTGCGGCTGGCTCCACCAGCGGCTGTTGCTCCAGCGGCACTACCTGACGCAGCACCACCGGCTGCTGCCGTTCCGCCTGCTGCGGCTCCGCCACCTGCCACTACGGCAACTGCTGGAGCGGGCAAGTTCAACCCTCTTGTCGCGGGTTCATGTTGGGGAAGACTTGTGCAAGATTGTTCATGGCGCCGGGTTCAGAGTAGTAGGCTCGACCTCGTTCGCCCTTGAATGGGTTGAAGGGCTGCCCAGTTGCGTGGTTGCGCATCAGAATTTCTTCGACTTCGCTCAATTCTTCAGGCGTCAAGCGGTCGGTGTTCGCTTCGTCAATGTGATGAACGTCCCGAACGCGGGGGTCGGGCATGCCGACTTCCATTCCCATCCGCTGGGCTTCCCGGTCTGCCTCGATGCGACGCAGCATTTCGTTGGGGTCGATTGCTTCCTCATGAGGTTGAGGGTCCGGGTAGCGGTATTGCGACTTGAGCATCGCAAACGCGATGTCCATGGGTGAACCCTTGCGCTTCATCGGGAATGGGTTGGGTGGCTCATTTGTGTCAGGTTCTGCAGGGCGGGGAGGAGCGCGATTCATAGGCCGCATGTATTGCGGTAGTGAACGAATGCCACCTGCTCGCTGCTCTCCAATTTCTTCATCTTCTGCTTGCTCCGGCGTGAGCATGCTGTTTTCACCGGGTTGAGTGCGACGCTCACGACGCTCGACGCGCTCGGCCTTTTGCATTTGGCCACGCTCGCCCTTGAACGGATTGGCTGGCCTTGTCGCATCGACGCGCGGCATTCGCTGCACGGGCACTGGCGCCATCTGACCGCCGGGGGTCATACGCATACTGCTTTCACCTTCACCATCCATTTGAGCCATGGGCGGCGCGGCCTCAAACGAGCGGCGAGCCATCGCTTCACGGCGCGCAGCCTCGATGCCATGCACGTCGGGCATTTCAGGTTGAAGAGATTCGCGACCGCTCATCATGCTCGTAAGGTGCTGATAGATTTCATCGACCTTTGCTCGCATAGCGGGGTCGGGGTGGTTTTCATTGGCGAGGACGAATTGACGCATCTGCTCAACGGTCGGGGCGTTCTTCTGGATGACGGAGTCACGGAGGAAGGTGAATGCGGTGTTGAAAGCGGTCATGGTATTCACCCTTGTCGAACTGGGAAATCTCCGATTTGCATACGCCTTGATTCATCAGGATTTGACTGAGGTTTCAGCAAACTCATGTAGCGCAAATAACCCTCGAACTCATCGTTTGACATCGGCCCCGGTGCCGACATGTCCTCAGCCTGACCGGGGACGGTTACAGGCCCGGTTGTGGGCATGCGCATTCGACCCATGGTCTTGTCAGGACCTCTGTATGTGAGGAACTCATCATCGAGACGGAAGGGGAGATTTTTCAAATTGTGAGCCTGCCCACTGATATGAGGCGCATGCGTCGCCACATACATGCTGCTGTTCGGCGTCTGCCGTCCCGCCGCCCGCGCCGCTGCGGTTGGGTTCATCTCAGAAGGGCGGGTTCCGCGATTTCGCTCTGCACGCCTTTCAGCACGAGCACGGCCACGCGGACCTCTGTGAGTCACTGGGTTACCCTCGTCTTCTTGTTCCTGCTTAAGCAGAGTCCAAGCGGCCTCGAAAGCGTAACTCATCTGGTCAGGCGTATAGGGCAACACCATTTCAATGCACCGCCTCAATTCTGATACCTGTAGTCTTCGTTGGGAGCGAGGACAAACTCATTTTGAGGGTTGAGTTGGTAGTTGAAAAGGACCTGCTGGTGAGGGTCATCCTCTACGCTGAATTGGCGCACATCAGGCCTCGTTATGTCCTTCCGTTTGGTTTCAAACCCACGGAGTGGGACAAAATCACTCCTCATTGGGCGCAGCGCACCCCAGTTTTCTGGTGTCAGTTCGCTCATCGGTTTGCGGTCATATGAGAAAAGGCGACTTGTGGGGTCATTAGCGACAAAGAAGTTCTGATTGTCGTCCGTGATGTTGGGTTTTATGTCCGCTGGGAGATTGCGTTGAAACTTCGTGTGGAAGGGGTGCGAGTTGTGGTTTCGATTGATTGAGTGAACGGGGTAGCCCGCTTGCACAAGAGAATTGATGAGCGTCCCGTAGTGTCCTTGCCGCCCATGTGCAGGGTGAGTTTCGCTGCTGAAGTCGATAAGACCACCCGGTTGGTCGTCCCCTGCACTCAATTTTGAAAGAGGACCACGCTCACCCATCAAAACGTAGTGCATGGTATCACGCTCAGGGTCGTGAATGCGCTTGACGTGCGTTGGTTTGTCGGGCTGCTGAAGGTTGTCTTCTTCCTCTATTCTGTAAAGCCCCGGCTCGGCTGCGTTGAGAAGACCTTCTCTGTGTGTCCGAAACAATTCAGCCCGATTCCGGGGGCGAATGAAGGTGGGTGAAAACGATGGGTCGAACTCATCGAGTATCTGCTGCTGGTTGAACATGGTGTAGGGCACCGAGCGCGGTAGTTTGCCCTGTCCCTCGGGCGGGCGGTAAAGCGAATCGCCCGGCTCATAGCCAAAGTCACGCGACTTGAGCAGAGTCCACGCCCGGTCAAACGGTGTCAATCTTCATCCCCCCAACGCTCATCTGACCAATCTTCCGCGTCCCAACCGTCAATGATGCCTTGTTGAAGCATCCTATCCCAAAATGATGCAGAAGGAGGAACTACATCAGCAATTTCGACCCTGCCTTTTTTCCCTGCATACGGGTCACGAAGAGCCTCTTCGATGAATTGGCGCAAAGCCTGTTCACCATAGCCTTTACCTCTCATGTCCTGTCGGACTTCAAAGGCAGGAATGCGAATGCCCTCATCGGTCACATGATGATAACCGTAAGCGGTTGGGTCGTTAGGGTCGTCCACCCACCAATCGTTGTCGAAATCTTGAGGATTGGCAGCGGCTAAAGCGCCCTGATGTGCATAGTTCGGCAAATCAGCAGGGGAAATGAATGGCGCTTTGAGCAACACCCAAGCCCGGTCGAAAGGAGTCATGCGGCATCACGGAGTGAACTCGGGGTAGCGTGTGAATGACGGGTCAATGCCGAAAAGCCGCTTTTGCT
>Ga0098038_1000931_pt1 | contig 12751 bp, 6 predicted proteins | sample 5B_taG_FD_75051 | JGI IMG/M metagenome (GOLD analysis project Ga0098038, IMG submission 75051) | Marine viral communities from the Subarctic Pacific Ocean - 5B_ETSP_OMZ_AT15132_CsCl metaG | ecosystem: Environmental > Aquatic > Marine > Oceanic | place: Pacific Ocean | collected 2015-01-08 | reverse complement strand
GTTTCCAGTATTACAGCTGTCTTAAATCAAGAACCTTCTATAGTAAAAACATTTAATACTTTAAATTACGAAGGTACTCAAGCTTATATTTTAAAACCCTCAACAGTTTACAAAGATGGTCTTGTTATAAAATCAGAAGATGATTTAACTAACATAAACAATGCTATAACACTCGGCCTTAGTGATTTACCTGGGTGGTCATGTGAAGAAATTAAAACTGATTTAGATGTTGGAACTGTTAGCGAGTTTATCAAAAAAGAAGGTAAATGGTTTAACTTTATAAAAGGAAAATCTAATGTTGATATTCCAAACACAAAATTATTTAGTGTACAAGGTGTTGGATTTATAGATTCCATAGAAGTAATACCTGATGAAACAGACATGGATGTAGATAATCCCGATGGAAACGCCGAAGCGATTTTAGGTCCTATTCCGGGGGGCACCGCTGGGGGCAATGGCAATGCTAATGGTAATGGTAATGGTGGTTATTAATAAAAAAATATTATGAAAATAAATTCTTTTGAAATAGATACTTCTGAAATGTCTAATATACCGCAAAGTAGACGGTATACTGTAAGTGGTGATATAGGCGCGTCATTTACAATTGTAGCTTTACAAAATTCAAGTAGTTCTTCGACACATACTTTATATTATGACTTTAATAGCAGTGCTTTTGAAAGTGGACATAATGACGATCAAAACAATTTAAATATAACTCTTACGTCTACGGTATATAAAGATAATATTAATTTTCCAGATGGTGGTGGAGATTTTGTTATTAAATTAATACAAACGAATAGTGATAAAACAAATATTATAAGTAAATCTATATCAAAAGTTTCAGCTGCAACCACGTTAACTTTTCAAGCAGAAACTAGTAATACTAACAGCTACGAAACTCTTCCAACTACCACTTCTAAAGGGGTTCTTAATACTAGCGGCTCTGTTAGTTTTAACTGGGACATAACTAATAAAAAAACTGATACATATGGTTTTGGTTTATTACAAAACACCAGTTCTGCATTTGACTTCGATCTTACGCTAGAAAACTCGACTGTACCCAACATACGAAACGCTTGGTATTTTAAAGCGACTGATACCGTTGATGGCGCTATAACATCAGCAACGGCATTTAGAGTTGATGATCTAACAGATTTAGTAGTGGGAATGCAAATTACAGGTGTAAGTTCTGGGAGTTTAAGTGGAACACCTTTTATAACAAGTATAGATACTGGAGACAAAACAATTACTATTAGTTCGGTGCAAACTTTTGCAGATGGTATAACACTAACATTTAAAGCATATGGAATTGATAATATTAAAAGTGCTATTGGAGCAGTATTTGAATTTCCCGATATAACAATTACTCCAACTGTATTAACTAAAGCGGTGAGAACTGATGTAAATAGTAGTGCTTCTATTGATTTAGTAGATACGTATGGTATAGCTGGTGGTAACCTTGTTACATACAAAGGTGTGGGTGTAGATAATAGCGCTTCTAATAGAGTTACAGAAATTGCAACAGCAGACGTAGATGGTAGTAACGGTGTTATAACTGTAGAAAGAGCTCAAACTTTATCACAAGGAGTTGTTCTTACTTTTATAGGATCTTTTGCTATAATAAATTTTAGTGGTAACATAATAATAAACAGTTATCCAAACGTTAATAGAACAATAAACTTTGATTTAGATAAGTTCTTGTCTATAGGTTTAGATTCTTAAAATAAATAAACATGGCTATAGTACAAGTAAATTTTAATAAAAAAACTAATTGCTCATTACAAGTTGGAGACAAGGCTTATGTTTCTTCTAAAATTAGTGAGGTTATTATAGGTGATCCACAATATGTTGGCGTTATAACAGAAGTAAATAGTGGTGGTGTAAAAGTTAATGATACATCTGATATTATTGTAGATCCAAACACCGCTGGTAATGCAAGACAGTTTTTTTCATTTGCAAAAGATATAGTTGCAAATGAGTCAAGTTTAAAAGGTTATTATGCAGATGTTACGTTTACAAATGACTCAAATAATTACGCAGAATTATTCGCTATTGGGTCAGAAGTAAGTCCTAGTAGTAAATAAAAGGCAAAAAGTGTGACTATATTAATTATAAATAAAAATAAATAAGTATGTATGAAATTTTAGCAATAGATCCCAGTTTAATTGAACCAATTAAAGCTTTTTGGCAATATGCAATACCAGCGGCCGTAAGTCTTTTTTCAGCCAACAGTAGTAGAAAAGCTGCTAAATCACAAGCTAATAAAGATAGACAATTTCAACAAGAACAGGCTGCTCTTTTAGAAAAACAAAAACAAGCATATAGAGACATGGTTTTTACAAACCCATTTGCAGATATGACTAATGCGTATTCTGACTTGCAAACAGATTTTAGCAATCTAGCTTCTGGTGCTAAAAATGTTTATGCTGGAGCTGAAGATGTTTTTGCAAATATAGACAATACATATGAAGGTATGGAAAACCGTTTTGAAGATATGACGGTTGATATGCGTGCTGCAGATTTTCAAAGACAACAAGGGCAACAGCAAAGAGCAAATATACTAGGTAGTTTAAGAGGCGCTGCAGGTAGTAGTGGTGTAGCTTCATTAGCACAAACATTAGCAAACCAAGGCGCCTTGCAGTCACAGCAAATTGCAGCTGGTATTGGACAACAAGAAAGACAAAATCAAATGTTAGCAGCTAGAGAAGGATCAAGAATAGATCAATTACAAAGAGCGACTGGTTTGCAGTTACAACAACTGCAAGCTCAAGGCGCTTTAAAAGAAATGGCAGGTGCGTCTGAACAGCAACGTTTACAATTAGCTGGCGCACAGCAAGCTAGAGGATTAGGTGTTGCTAGAGAGAATATGATAGCACAAGGCGAACAACAAGCAGATATGGCTAGAAGAACTGGTGATCAAATGCTACAAGAAGCTGAAATGAGTAGACAAGCTACACTATTAGGAATGCAATATGGCCAGTCAAGCGGCGCTAATCAACAGTTGCAAATGTCATTGTACAACCAGCAACAAGCTAACAATGCTGCTAGTCAAATGACTACAAACGCATTAAGTAGCATACCTTTTGGTGATATAGATTTTGGTGGCGGTGGCGGTGGTAGTAGTAGTTTTGGCTTAGGACAAGGTTTAGGTGGTAACACAAATTTTTCACTTTATCAAAATAAAATACCTGGCAGTAATTTTAATATAGACACAAAATTTTTAAACACACCTCCCACTCCTTTCAACCCTAAATAACAAATATAAATTATGGCAAAATTATACGGAACAGCAGACCCAGTATTAGTATCAGCGGCGTTTAAACACGGCGCTTCTAATATACCTATGGATCTTAAAACTGTTTACAAAGACAGAGTTACAAATGTAAAAAACTTTGCTGATGAAATAGGTAAAGCTTTTGATAAGATATATGCTGATGATAAAGCTACAAATGATTTGTTGACAGATGTTTCTACCCAAGCATTAGACTTAATGGAAACAGGTGGTGGTATGAACGACGAAGATATGGCTATGAATTATGAAATAGTTAACGGCTATAAACAAAGAATAAAAGATATAACAGATCAATACGGTAAACTTGGTAAAGATGGTGATATTCAAAGATCTAAGCTAAGAGCTGAAATGAACACTTACTTAGCTAACGTAAAAAAGAATTCAGAAACATATCAAAATTTAGTTAAACTTTCTAGTAATAGTGTTTTGCTTGGTAACCCTGGTGATCCACACAAAGAATTACTTACTAAAATAATAGAAGATCAAAACAATAATACTAACTTTGTTAAAAGAGAGTATGATAAAGGTAAAATTTATTTTAGTATACCTAGTAAAAGTGGTGAAACTATAAGAATGACAATGTCAGAGATAAACGACGGTGTTGCAGCTGAAAACCCAGCTTTATTAGGTAATGTAAACAAAGTTTTTACTAACGTTCAAAAAGATGGCCAACTAAGAGGAGGTGTAATAACCGATAGAGACCTTAAAACACACGTTAGTAGTATAAAAAACTTAATGAGTGATTATGGAGAAATATTAAACGTGTCTCAAGGTGTATTTGGTAACATGGATTATTCTTTTGATGAGGTTTTAACTGGTAGAGCTAAAAAAAATGGAGTAATAGATACAGATCTTTTAAATATTGTATATGATGAACTAGAAAAATTAGGTGGTGCTGATTTAGATGATGATGGTGATGTAGATCAAAATGACATGAGTTTGCTGCAAAAAGCTAAGGCTAATGGTGAACTATATGTAGACGCTAAAAACGGTATGACGCTTATAGATGCTATTAAAAAAGACAAGCAGTTACATAGAGATTTATTAGCTAATTATTTAGGAGAAACAGCAGTTAAAGATTTTTATGGTAGAGGCAGTGACTTGTACAAAGCACCTAAAACAGATAACGAAAAAAATAAAAATAAATATTTTAAATTAAATCAAAATTTTGGAGGTGGAGTTACTGGTGGTGTTCTTAATAAATTAATAGATGATTTAGATAGTGGAACTATAAATATAGGTGGTAAAGAGTACAATGTAAATCCAAATAATAATAGCTGGAGCTCAAAAGATGGTGATACTAAATCTGGTAATGATGTATTACAGTACTATTATGATGCTTATGGCTCTGATTTTGCTTTTTACAATGACACACGATTTGCTAAATATAGAGGAAGAAAAACAAAAGAAGAAGAATTAGTTACATCTTCAACAATAGAAGATGTTGAAAACAATGTTAAAGAGTTTTTTGTTGATTTAAATATGTTAGACAGTGATGGAAATTATATACCCTATAAAGCCACAGGTATTGATAAAGTTCTTGGTGGTAGTGATCTTAGAATGGGTAAAAATAGAATTGAATTAAAAGAAAAAATAAACAACTTTTTAAAACAAGCCGGCATAGAAGACAAAGTTGTAACTACTAGCATAGGATCTGCTAATTCTATAAATCTTAACGGCAAGCAATATACTTTTAAACAAGGTACTTTTGAAAAAAATTACAAGAACTTAATAAAAGATTTAAGTGATATTTTAAAAGGAGGTAATGTTTCACAAATAAATTTTGGTTAATAAATAGTTTATATGAACGAAGAAATATTAAATAATATTTGGACTCATTTATCGAGTAATAATTTAACTAATAGTGATTTTGACACTTGGAAAAATAATTTTTTACAAAACGAAACCACTAGAGATAATATATATAATTATTTATCACAAAACAACTTAACTAAAAGTAGTAAAGAAGATTGGACACTCAGTACTATGGGCTCACAATTAAATGATAGTTCTTCGGATTCAGTAAGTTGGTTTGATCAAACATGGTTTGGTAGAGGTATAAAAGCAGCTAGTACTACAGGTGAGGCTTCTGATTTAATTTTAGAAGGCTCTAATGTTACTTTAGAAAGCGTACAAGAGTTTGTAAAAGCAAAAGAACAAGAAGCTAGAGAGTATGTTCCATCTAAACGAATGGAAGAGTTTCAAAAAAAATATAAGCAAGAGGGATCTTCTTGGACTGCTTTTTTTAGAGGTGTAAAAAGAGATCCAACGTTAATGGCTGAATTGCTTGTTCAATCTTTCGGGACACAATTAGGGACGCTTATAGATTCTCCAGAGTCTAGAGCTGCTACAGCTATAGGGTTTGGTAGTGGTGCCGTGGCAGGATCCGGAGGTGGTGTTGTTGGTGCTGTAGGAGGGGGTATTGTTGGTTCTATGGGTAGTTTAGCAGCGAGTATGGAAACAGCCTTAACTTTAGGTGAACTAATAGAAACAGAATTAAAAACAAAAAACCAAAAATTCACAGATGAAAATGTTTTAAAACTTTTACAAGGTCCTGATGGGAAAAAGATAAGAAACCGAGCAATTGGAAGGGGTATTGCTATTGGGGCAATAGAGACGCTAACTGGAAGTGTTGCTGGTAAAGTAGCTAAAGCTGTTAGAAAAACCGCGCTAGCGAAAGGCGCTGGTAAAACGGCTAGTACACTAAAAGCCGCGAGTGCAGGTGTTAGTATAGAGGCAGCAGGTGGTGCAACAGGTGAAGTTGTTGGTAGAGCAATAGCAGGACAAGAAATGGACCCTGCTGAAATTGGTTTTGAAGCTATAACAGGTACTGTAACCACGCCTGGTACAGTTGGTTATGCTTTAGCCACCGCTAAAACTCCAGTTTACAAACTAAACAGTCAAGAAGTTACGTATGAGCAAATGAAAGATTTTGTTGATACAGCTGATGATATGGATATTGCTAAAGCTAATATTCAAATGGAAAATGATTTTACTGGTATAGGTAAAAAAGCACAAGCAAAACAAGAAGCTGCTAGAACAATGGTTAAATTATCTGGTGATGAGGCTACTATAGCAGAAGTTAGTAAAGTAGTTGCTGAAGAAAATTATCAAGCTAATATGGCCTTTGCTAAAAAACACGTAGATTTATACGGTTTAAAGTTTACAGAGCTAACTAAAGAAGAAATAGCAGAAAAATTTGGTAAAGACTCTGATTTAATAAATGCTTTAGGTACTGTTTCTGGTGATGAAATTATAATAAACAAAGATAACGCTAAAACACAACAGTATGGTGATAATGTAGGTAATCACGAGTTATTACATGGTATTATAAAAGCTAGTGGTTCAAAAATAGATCAAGCAACAATTAATAATTTTTTAGATATTATAGGTGAAGAAGCTAGGACCGTAATACAAACAAGAATTGATAATACTATAGATAAAAACGGTAATAAAGTTTACGATGAAAAATATTTATCTAAACATAGAGATGAATATTTTACTATGTTTTCTGACGCTGTTGAGGCTGGTGAAATTAAATTTAACGATAGTGTATTTACAAAAATAAAAGATTTACTTAGACGTATGTTTGCTAGCTTAGGTATTTCCAAAGTTAATTTTAACGATGCTCAAAGTACTTACAACTTTTTAAAAGATTATAACAGAAGTATACATAAAGGCGCTTTAAGTAGTGGTTTAAAAACCGCTACTAAAGGTAAAGCTTTTTTTAATACTATGGATAAAAAATCTGTATCTGTAGAACGTAGAAATCAAATATCTAGCAGCGTGCAAGAATTAGGTAATACGTTTGCTTTTGAAGGTGGTAAAAAACTTTGGGATGAAGCAGGTGCTGATCAAACTATAACAGCTATAAAAGAAGGTAAGTTTTTAGACGATTTAATAGCTTCAAAATACAAGGCCGATAGAGTGCCAGTTGATTTTGTAGACAAAGTGTATTCTGAACTTACTAGTCATATTAAAAACTTTAATCCAGAAACAAATGATAATTTATTTGGTTGGATAAATAGTCAATTAGCTAACAAAGCGGGTAATGTTTATAATAGAGAATACAAACAAGCTGAACAAGAAAAAACAGCTAAAGACGTAGATGATAGAACAAAAGAAGGTGAAGTAAAAGTACAAGTAGCTGCTGAGACAGATACTGCACTAGAAGCTTTTGAACAAGAAGACATATCACCTGCCGCTGAAGTTAGAAAAAGAAAAGAACAGCAAGATAAAAAACCTGAGTATTCTAAGTTTAGAAGAAAACTTGGCATTGAAACTGGTAGTACTTTATACAATTCTGTTTTAGATGCTGCTAGAAAAGCATTGATAAGAGCATATGAATCAGGTAAGCCTGCTAGAAACATACAAAGAAGCCTTAGAGATGAAGCTAACACTTATTTATTTAAAACTGTAAAAAACTTTTTAGGTACTAAACAATATATTAGTAATTTAAAAAAGTTTAGAGAATCTATAATGGAAGTTATGTTTGTAGCTGACTTAGTTCAACTAGAAAGAAATGTGCCAGATAATCAAAGAGTTTTTACTAAGTTTGTAAAAAAATTAACATCAAAAGCAGAAGTACAAAAAGCTATTAATGAAAATAAATTACCTACATCTGCGTTAAACATAATAGACAAAGGTACAGCTGTAAATTTATATGAAAAAGCAAACCCAACTGAAGAGCAGTTTTTATCATATTTTAATATACCTGCTTTTAATCCTGTAACAAAACAAAGATCTGGTAAACGTGGTACTAGAAAAGATCAACTTGCTAAATACATGTCCGGCGCTTTAGCATATGATGCTACAATGCAAGTAGCACAAGAAAACGAAATTATACAAAAAAGACAAGATATAGCTGATTTAAAAAATATTGATATACCTAAAGATGATTTGCAAGTTTTATCTGATGTAATTAATAGGCCTATAAATGTTAAATTTTCTGTTGCACCAAATAGTTTTAAAAATACTTTAACTAAAGAAGCTTTAAATTTAAACGAAAATAACTTTTCTTTCGAATCTCAATATTTATTTATTAAAACATCACTTCGTAATTTTAACTTAGGTCCTGAAAAAGCTTTAGAAATAGCTTTTATAACTTTAAAAAATCAAACTATAAATCCTGCTGATCAAGCTTATTTATCTAAAATAATTAAAGAAGGTGTAGTTGATAAAAACTATATTAAAGATGTATTAAAAGAAATAGAAGCAATAACTGTAAAAGAAATAAAACAATATGGTTATAACGCGACTAAAAACAGATTAGATAATAGATTAAAAAAAGCTGTTGATAACGATGAAAGAGTCAACATAATAAAACAATTTTTATTAAACGAAAGTAAATCTATTAGAACTTCAAAAGCAGATGGTATAACTAGAAATAGTCAAGTTTACGACAAGATATTATCTCCTTTGTTAGATGAGTACAATGTTAAAGGTTTTAGTGTTGTAGAGCTTAAAACTAAAGATGGTAAAGGTAGAACATTTGTAGACAGAAAAACAGGTAAAAAAGTTAACTACACAAAAATAGCTTATAATGGTAGCGAAATAAACACCTATGCTAAAGTAACTGACATAAAAAGAAATTTTGCAAATTATATAAACACTATAGACGAGCAATCAAAACAAGCTATTAAGTATGTTTTAGATATAGCCAAAGACAAAAGTTTAAGTGTACTTGAAAGAAAAGCAATAATAAAACTTTTAACTACAGATCAAGTTGGTGCGTTTAGAAAAATATCGAAAGCGGGTATGTATATAGAAGGTTTACCTACTAAAGAAACAACTTTAGATCATGAAACAACAATAAATGATTTGTATCAACAAACACTTGACGCTATAGATGGTAAAATTAGTTTTGATGCTTTAGAAAACACATTTAATAATTCTAAAGTAAATTTAATAACTAAAGCAGTAGACAAAAAGCTAAATGAAGAAGGTTTAAAATCAACTGGATCAAGAAGAATGTTTAATAATAAAGTTAGAAACCTTATAAACAAAGACAAAAGATACAAAGACAAACAAAAAGTTTATGGTAATAACGAGCAAAAAATAAAAAACAATTTAAACAAAGCTGTAAGACTAGCACAGTCACCAATGTCATATAGTAATAAAAAAAGAGGTATGTCTACTTTTGACTTTGATGAAACACTTATAGACAAAGGTGATAACTTTATAATAGCTAAAAAAGGTAAAGAAACTATTAAAATAAGTAGTGGACAGTGGCCTATATTAGGTCCTGCTTTAACAGAGCAAGGTTATGAGTTTGATTTTAGCGACTTTACTAATGTACGAGGTGGTGTTGAAGGTCCGCTGTTGCAAAAAATGCGTAATCAAATTAAAAAGTTTGGCGCTAAAAATGTTTTTGTTTTAACAGCTAGACCACCACAAAGTGCTCAAGCAATACACGATTGGTTAAAATCAAAAAATATAAACATACCTAGAGAAAATATTACAGGTTTAGGTAATAGCACTGGTGAAGCTAAAGCTGCTTGGATGTTAGAAAAGTTTTCTGAAGGTTACAATGATATGTATTTTGTAGATGACGCATTACCTAATGTTAAAGCTGTTAAACATGTTTTAGAACAGTTAGATGTAAAATCAAAAGTTGTGCAAGCTAAAACAAAGTTTAGCGTAGGTATAGATAAAAATTTTAATAAAATATTAGAAGAAGTAACTGGTATTGAAGCTAAAAAACGTTTTTCAGATATTAAAGCTAGAAAACGTGGAGAAAAAAAAGGTAAATTTAGGCTTTTTATACCGCCATCACACGAAGACTTTGTAGGTTTACTATATAACTTTATGGGTAAAGGTAGAAGAGGTGATCAACATAGAAACTTTTTTGAACAAGCCTTAGTTAAACCTTTAAATAGAGCTTATAGAGAAATAGATACGGCTAAGCAAGCTATAGCAAACGATTATAAGTCATTAAACAAGCAGTTTCCAGAAGTTAAAAATAAATTAACAAAACAAACTCCTGATGGTGATTTTACTTTTCAAGATGCTATAAGAGTTTATTTGTGGAATAAACACGGTTATGACATTCCTGGTTTAAGTAAAACTGATCAACAAAATTTAGTTGATTTAGTAATTAATGATCCTAGTTTGCAAACTTATGCTGAAACATTAAATGTAATATCTAAACAAGAAACTTATGTTGATCCTGGTCCAAACTGGGAAACAGGTAATATAAGAATAGATTTAATAGACGCCACTGGTAGAGTTGGTAGAGCAAGTTACTTTACAGAGTTTAATGAAAACGCTGAAACAATGTTTTCACCAGATAATCTAAATAAAATTGAAGCTGCTTATGGTAAAAATTTTAGAGAAGCTTTAGAAGATATGCTACATGCTATTAAAACTGGTATTAATAGACCTAAAGGTGCTAACGCTAAACCAAATATGTTTTTAAACTGGTTAAACGCTTCTGTTTCTGGAGTTATGTTTTTTAATACTAGATCTCAATACTACAGCAAATGTCTATTGTTAATTATATAAACTTTGCTGATAACAATATATTTGCAGCTGGTAAAGCTTTTGCTAATCAAAAACAATATTGGGCAGATTGGGCATTTATATTTAACTCTGATATGCTAAAACAAAGACGTGGTGGTATCGGTACAGATATAAATGGTGCTGAGCTTGCCGAAGCAGTTAAAAAAGCTAGGCCTAATAATTTATTTGATCAAGTGGCTATAATAACAGGTAAATTACTTAAACTAGGATTTTTACCTACGCAAATTGGTGATAATATAGCAATTGCTACTGGTGGTGCTACTTTTTATAGAAATAGAATAAATAAGTATATAAAAGATGGTATGAGCAAAAAAGAAGCTGAAGCAGCTGCTTTTACTGATTTTCAAGATTTAACACAATCAACTCAGCAGTCGTCAAGACCTGACATGACGTCGCAACAACAAAGATCTTGGATAGGTAAGTTTGTATTAAACTTTCAAAACATAACATCGCAGTATAATAGAGTAATGAAAAAAGCTACATCAGATATATATAACAGAAGAATAACACCGCCTTATACTACTCAAGCACAAAGTGATTTAGGTAATTTATCTAAAATATTATATTACGGTGGTATACAAAACGTTATATTTTATAGTTTACAAACCGCTTTATTTGCTGTTATGTTTGATGAGGATGAAGATGAAGATCAAATATTAAAGAAAAGAGAAAGAGTTATACAAGGTAGTATTGACTCTATATTAAGAGGTACTGGTATATACGGCGCTGTTGCATCTACGCTTAAAAATATGATTATAAAGTTTAATAAGCAAAGAGAAAAAGGTTATAATAAAGATGAAAGCGCTGTGTTAATGGAAGCTTTAAATTTTTCACCTATTGTTGGTATTAGAGCTAGAGGTATTGTTAACGCTGAAAAAACTCTTAATTATAACATGCCTGTTATAAAAGAAATGGAAACTTTTGATATTGATAACCCTATGTGGTCAGCTGTTACTAATTATGTTCAAGTAGCTGGATTTCCTGCAAATAGATTGTATCAAAAAACTATAAACATGCGTAACGCACTTAATACAGATTATACTAATTTTCAAAGAGCATTGTTTTTTAGTGGTTATACTACTTGGAGTTTAGGCTTAGGTGATAATGAAGCTATAATAGAAGCAAAAGAAAAAGCTAAGATAAATAAAAAAAATAAAAAGAAAACTAAAAAGAAAAAGAAACAAGTGCCTTTTTTGTAAAACACAATATTAAACAATTAAAAAAATAAGTGACTATATAACAATGGTGAAAAGACTAATAATATTACTAACAACTATACTTTTAGTGGCTTGTTCAGCTCCTAAAAAATGTTGTTCGCAAACATTTGGAAAAGAAGATGTTAAAAAGCTGTTAAAGTTTTCTACATTTTATGCCGCTGTTAACGGTGGTACGTCGCTTTCTGATGTTGATATATTCTCTGTAGATAATGGTTTATCTACGCAGACTGTTTCAACTCCTTATGATTATAATTTTACCATAGGTTTACGTAAGATAGCAAGGTTTGGCTATGAAAATAAAGCACAAACATTTTATGATGGAACTGAATCTAATTACAGTGATGCGGCCACTGTAGGTAAAGTCAAAGGGGTTGAATACTTATTTGAGGTTGATTACAAAAGACAAGAAGGTGTAGACTACATGGATCAACACCATTTTATTAGATTTAGCTCTGACGATGGTTGTGATAGCGAGGTTTGTATAAATTTCTTTGCTTTAAAGTTAGAATACTTAGAAGATGGTTTTGCTGATATAAAATACTTTGAAGCATCTGAAAGATACAGGCAACGTAAAGGTAAGAATTTATCGTGGAATATAGGATTAACACATCGACTAGCTGAACCATACGGTTATAACGCTTTAGACGAGTGGATGCTTGAAAATGGTAACATACATTATACATATCTAGCACTACAAGAAGGTTATACTGTAGATGTGTAT
>Ga0098038_1000929_pt1 | contig 12753 bp, 9 predicted proteins | sample 5B_taG_FD_75051 | JGI IMG/M metagenome (GOLD analysis project Ga0098038, IMG submission 75051) | Marine viral communities from the Subarctic Pacific Ocean - 5B_ETSP_OMZ_AT15132_CsCl metaG | ecosystem: Environmental > Aquatic > Marine > Oceanic | place: Pacific Ocean | collected 2015-01-08 | reverse complement strand
AAGGCAGAGTCTAAGGAAAATGGAGAGTGATATGACCACCTTCCTGTCTTTACTTGCCATACCAGCCGCAGCAGGGGCCGCTTATGGCGGGGTAAAGGCAGGACTGAATGGGGCTAAACAGTCTCTTGCTCAAATTGAACGCACCGTAAACCGTATCGGAACAAAAGTAGATACGCATGGCGAGCGCCTTGCATCGGTTGAAGCAGAGACAGCAAACATCAAAGAAAGACTCGCAAGGAGAACGGACCACTAATGGCTATCACATATCGCGGCGAAAGGTTTAGCGGGTACAACAACCCCAAGCGCACTCCCAAACATCCTAAGAAGTCTCACGTTGTCTTAGCAAGAGAAGGCGGTACTGTAAAAATGATCCGCTTTGGAGAACAGGGTGCCAAAACTGCGGGCAAGCCCAAGGCTGGCGAGTCCCAGAAAATGAAAAGGAAACGCGCATCATTTAAGTCTCGCCATGGCAAAAACATTAAAAAAGGAAAAATGAGCGCAGCGTACTGGGCGAATAAGGTAAAGTGGTAGTATGCCCCTGCTCAAGATTGCGCCTCGCCCCGGAGTTTTTACTGACGGAACAAGGTATTCCGCAGAAGGAACTTGGTTCGACTCTGATAAAGTCAGGTTTCGTAAAGGCTTTGTAGAGAAGATAGGCGGCTGGATTAATTATACGTCAGGAAAAATATTTGGCGTTGGGCGCAAAATCTTCAATTGGGCTACCGGAACCGGCGAGATCTATATTGGTGTTGGGACCAACAACAAGCTGTACGTCAACAACACCATTGGTTACTACGACATTACGCCAACAAGATCGACGGCTTCTATAAGTAGTAACCAAATAACAACAACAGACGGAAGCGGTCTTGTTGTTGTGTCGCATACCAACCACGGGGCAAAGCGTGGCGACTTTGTAACTTTTTCTAGTATTAGTGGCGCCGTAAACGGTATACCTGCCGCAACGCTAAATACCGAACATTACATTGCGTACCTAGGCGACTTGGCAGGTACAGACGAAAACAATAAATACGTTGTCTTGGTAGACGATTTTGCTACCAGCACAGGTGCTGCGGGCTCATCGTTTACCGCTACTTATGAAATAAACTCTGGCCCGATTGACGCCGCGTCTCTGACAGCATGGGGCACCGGAACGTGGGGCAGTGGACCTTGGGGCTCAACGCTATCTACTCCTGAAGAAAAGATTCGCTTGTGGTCTATGGATTCTTTCGGAGATGACCTTCTTGCAAACAACCGTGCCAACAAGGTTTACTACTGGGATGAAAGTGCAGGAACTAGCACAGCCGCTGTTCCTCTTGCTGATCTAACAAGGGCTTCAGTTACGCTTGGTACGGACCCAATTACAACAACGTCAGGGTCTCCGACCGTTGAAATTTACGACGATGCTGGACACGGTTTAGCTGCTGGTGACAGTGTAACCATTGCAGGTGCCCCCTCTGTTGGCGGAATTAGCATTGATGGCACCTATGATGTTGCTTCAATCGTGACGCTTTCTGTCTTTACGATTACGTTTGGCTCAAACGCTTCGTCAACAGCAACCGGCGGCGGCACCGGAATTACTGCAACATACAAGGCCGGTACGCATTACCCGCCAACAAAATGTTTGCAGGTAATGACAAGCGAAATTGCTAAGCATGTTATTTGTTTTGGATGCAATCCAGTTGGGTCTAGCACGATTGATTTAAATCTTGTGCGGTGGTCTAGCTCTGAAGACGCTACAGACTGGCAACCTCTGTCTACAAATAGCGCTGGTGGCCAAGAACTATCTCTTGGTTCTAGCATCATTGGTGCCCTAAAGGCGCGTGGCGAAATCTTAATATGGACTGATGCTGGCCTTGTCAGTATGCGTTACACAGGGGATCCGTTTTACTTTGCCTTTAGCACCGTAGGGGTAGGAATGTCGATGATTTCCCCTAACGCTGCCGCAAGCGCTAACGGTGTAACGTTCTTTATGGATCGTGGCGCCTTTTACCGCTACACGGGAACAGTGCAAAGACTTACATGCCCTGTCCTTAGCACAGTCTTTGATGACTTTAACTTCGATCAAGACTACAAAGTGGTTGCAGGTACAAATGTAGACCTTTCCGAAGTGTTCTGGTTTTACCCTTCTACTTCATCTTCTGGAAGAAATGACCGCTACGTTGTTTATAACTACGACGAAGATGTGTGGTATTTTGGAACTATGGCTAGGGGCGATTGGGACAATGCTTTCTTAATTAACAACCCCTTGGCGACATCAATTAACACCAAGTCTCTTGGCGCTAATCCATTTGCTACATCAAGTGGCTCTTCGTCTGTTACCGTAACAGACACTGCACACGGACTGTCTACGAACGATAAAGTTATTTTTAAAGCATTTTCAGAATTTGGCGGATTTCACGAAAAAGGTATTAACAATATGCATCCTGTAACTGTTACAGGAGTTAACACCTATACGCTAGAAATGGGTTCAAATGCTACGTCAACAGAGTCTGCTGCTGGCGGATCGGGCACAGTTATTTATCCTAATGTGATATACAGACAAGAGTCAGGCTGGAACGATGTAGATACGGCGTTTACATCGTATGTTGAAACAGGCGACATAGACCTTGGCGAGGGTGATCAGTTTATGTCGCTGAACAGAATTATTCCCGATATTAAATTTTTAAATGCGTCTTCGGATGACGAGGTTACTGTGTCAATCAACGGACATAACTACCCAATGGAGTCGCAAACAGAGATTGCATCATCTGCGTTTACTCCTTCAGCAACGCAGTCAAATATTCGCGGCAGGTCTAGGCAGGCGTCAGTAAAGGTGTCGAGTTCTGGCGCTGGTTACGGCTGGCGTGTTGGCTTTATTAGGGTTGACGCAAGAACGGATGGTCGGAGATGAGTGATACCGGAAATAAGTACCTAAACATTGAGGTTCCACCGCAGGAATATGATCCGGTCGAAGCCCAATCGTTTAGGTACACAATTCAGCAAAACTTCAGGACAGTAGGGGCAGAAACAAAACGAGCAATGGATCACACGGAATCGACTTCATCACTGTCGCTCCGTAAGTATCAGTTTATGACAATGGGTGGTGCCAGTGTCTGATGCGTTAAAGGTCTTGGGACAGCTAACGAACACAAACACTAGCGTTCCTGCGGACTTGTTCACGCTTTACACGGTTCCTAGCGGGTCACAAACAACCGTTAGCTCGTTAGTAATCTGCAACACTGGTAGTGGGGCAAAGACATACGATGTTGCCATACGGATTAAGGGGGCGCCGTTGGCAACACGGCAGTATATTTGTAAGGGTCGCAGCATTGATGCAAATGCTACGGCAGCGTTGGTGATCGGTATTACGCTTAGTGATGGTGATATTGTTTCGGTAACAGCAAGTCACGATCAAGTAGCATTTAATCTTTTTGGTGTTGAAACATCATAGGTTGTTAAATGGAAGAGTTAATTAGAAGACTGTTTGGCGGGCTTCGTGGGTTGCCCCTGCAAGAAGGTCAAGCTCCCCAACGCAAACTTGGGTTTTCAGATTTAGCTTTAGACCCGGTTTCTCAGCAGCGTCTAGGACAGGAAAGGTATGAAGCCTTACAAGAAATTTTTAGAAAAATAATTTCTGGTGAAGAAATAAGTCCTCAAGAAACTCAGGAAATTCGAAACCAACTGGAACGACCCTTTAATCCGGGTGACCAGCGCCTGATAGGAATGGGCGATTTTGACCCCGGTTTAGCAGCATCGCCAATTCGCCGACCATTGCCTCCGATATTACCCGAGGGGGACCTGTTTGATCGTGTTATAGACGATGTTCCTGAGCCTGACGCAAGCGTTGACCGTATATCTGGTAGAGAGCTTGCAAGATACGCACCGTTTGGCGAAGAGATGACCCTAATGGCACAGGGCATTAAAGACGACGACCGCAACCCCTTGTTACAAGGGCCCCCGGTTGGCCTTCCTGCAACAAGAATGAGGCCGGTTTCTGTACCAGACAGCATTGAAGCAGTTGACTCACTAAGCGCAATGAATCCTTCAATGTTTGAAAGAAGAGTAAATAGGGCTTTTGACATGTTGGCTGATGCTGACAGCATTAGGGGTGCTAGGCGCGACAGGCGCCGAAGCGAAGCTGCTGCTCAACGGCGCACAGAAGGTATTCCGTTTCTTTCGGCGGCTGATGAAGAGTCAGATGCATTTGCAAACCTTATTAGTCAGTCAGTACAGGGTCTCGACAGGGAGGCAGGCCCTCTTGAGGCGGTAGCGCGTCCATCGCGACGGGGCTCAACCCTTTATTATGGAAGGTCCGGCAGAGGCAGAGATGCTGAAGAAGCGCAGTTGGCTGAGATGCGTGCCGTCATGGACGCACTTCCTCAGGCAAGAGAAGAAAATTTTCGGCGCAGTGTTCGGGCTACGCAAGGCGCAATCCGACCCCCAGATCCGCCTCGTCTTCGAATTGCTGACACTGTGCGAGAGGCGCTTACTGACCCAAGGCGCACAGAAGAAACGACACAGGCACCTGTTGAGGTGCAGGAACCTGTTGCAAGCCCAGTTTTTGATCAAAAACCGGAAATATTTGAAGACATTCTTTCTACGTTAAAGCTTACTAGCCCAACCTTGCCTGAACCTTCTTTTGTTTCTACAAACAAAATTAAGGTGCCGAGGGTTACGTCACAGCAGCAATCGTCTGCAATGAGAGCAGACAGGGCTAGGCCCCGTCGCAGGCTACAGCCTACCGCGCCCGGCATTTTTGGAGAATTGCTTGACGAGTCAATTACAGACTTTCAAGGCGCCCCAATGATGTCAGAGCGTGAGATTCTTCGCATGATCAGGGAGAGCAGGTAATGGCTGTCCCGGTTGCCGCCGCTGTTGGCATACGAGCATTAGCCAACCCAAGGGTTGTTATTTCCATTATGCAAAAGGCGCCCAAGTTGATGCGGTGGCTTTCGCGAGGGAAGAAACTAAAGCTTGACGGCAAGCGCTGGGACGAGTTAACGGCACCTCTCGATGCTTTTGAAAAAAGAGTTCTTAGAGAAAGTTTATCTGGTCCAGAGACAAACAGGGCACTAAGAGAGGCGACGAGGAGGCAGTTCAGGCTAGGGGTGCCTGACAGGCTTCGTCGCAGTGGTAGCCCTGTGTTAGATCAGTTAGGGGGCATACCTACACGACCTGCGACTGCTCGCCTTCAAAGCGCACTGCTTGGCGCTAGAAGTGGCGCGGCACCAAGAGGTGTTTCTGAAGCTGCCCGAAGAGGTACTGTTGGTGCAAGGCGAGTTCGGTCAACCTACCCGCCTGATGCCGCTAGACCTTTTATTCAAATGTCTGACGACACGTTTTTAGGTGGTCCGGGCACTGGTACACGGTTCCCAACGGGAACAAACCTACCCGATGTTGTTCGGCAAACTTCAAGTGGTGCGGGCAGGGCTGGTGCAAGAGCAAGAGCAGGCAAGAGTGGTGTTCCGGCAACTTTATTTGATATGCCTAATAGGGGATATCCAATGCCTGATTTTCCTGACAACGCAGCGTCAGGAGCAGCGCAAGCAGCAAAGAAAAGTAAGCTAGGGCGCGGAATTCTTGCACTGCTTGGTCTTGGTGGCGCAGGACTAGCGCTTCTTGGTGGGGGCGAAGATGAGGTAACCGACCTGCCAAACATACCGTTTATGGGCTTTGGTCCCGAGGAAAGAAGACCCCCCGGCCTTGATGAAGTTCTTGCTATTTTAAATCAGGAAAATGTGCCATACCGAGATGTTAGTAGGCACAGGCCGCTCAGTGAGGAAGAAACACAACAGTTCGTAAATATGATGCTGAGTAAATAAAAATGAATAGAACAAACCTTCCTGAACAAATGGGCTACGCTAACGGCGGCGATGTTGACCCTGAAGATTTTCTTGCTAAGGCAGACACTCTTAGCACGGCAGACCGCACAAGAATGATGGACGGTGAGCCATTTATTACTCACGCTGACTCTGTGTATTCGGTGGTTGGCAGATCACCAAGCATGAGTATAGCTAGACAGCAGGCCCAAGCGATGATGCGTCGGGAGTTAGCGCAGCGTGAAGCCAAAGATGGTCTTGTCCAAGGCAACGTGTCTTATTGGGATCTAGCCCGACTACCCGGTGAAGTGCGAAGAGCAGAGGACAACCCTTCTCTTTATGAATTTGAACAGCACTACTCTCCTGACATGAGAAGACAACTCATGGCCAAAATGTTTGGGACAGAGGGTCGTGCTGCTGGCGGCTTAATAGACGGCTATGCTGGCGGCGGTATCTACACGATGCCACACCTCGCGCAAATGGCTGGTGGTGGTATCTACACTATCCCCATGGCGGGTGGTGGAATGTATGTACCCGGATATGGATTAGGTGGATTTTTTCGCGGCCTAAGTAAGGTTGCTTCTGCGGCTTCCTTTATTCCGGGCCTTCAAGCTTTTTCTATTCCTATTGCAGCGGCTTCTGGCGCAATAGGTGGGGCAATGGATGGGGGTGGTATTCAGGGTGCGTTAAAAGGTGGCGCAGGAGGATTTATTGGTGCTAAGGCTGGTCAAGCTTTAGGGGGATTAGGTGGTGCGGCATCAAAAGGTGCTGACATTGCTAGTAAAGCAGGGACGCTCGCAAAGGGTGCCGATGTTGCTAGCAAAGCAGGGCAGCTTGCAAAGGGTGTCGAGACAGCAGCCCAAGGCGCAAGCACACTTAGCAAGATTTTAGATATTGCTCAGCACCCCGCTATGATGGCAATGGGGTACCCACTGCTTGGAGAGTTGTTAGGCTCTGTCGGCGGCGGCGGATTGGGTAAGATGGGAGAGCCTACAAGCTCTAGGGGTGGCGAGTCAATACAACGTGTTATGCCTAGTTATGTCGCTGATCGTCAAGCTACACCAACGAGGGCACAAGGGTACACTGGTCCTATTGCGCTTCAGAGCAGGCAAAGAGGCGGCATGATGGAGGAGGAGGGCGAGATGGGTATACCTGACTTTACGCCACAGCCTGTCAGGCCCAGACGCCCAATACCCGAGTATACCGCTCCTGTTATAGAGCGCCGACCTGACCTAAACATAGATCGTCCCGTAAGGCCAGATTTAGCACCTCCCTCAGAGGAACGGCGCGAAGAAACATCTGAAATTGAAGATCGTTTTGAGAACGTTGAAAGAGAAGTAGCTCCGCGTGAAGACCGCAGAGGTCGTCGCGAGCGCCCAGAAGACCAAAGAGAACGGGGCCCAAGGGAGGGCGGCGGTGACTTATCTGGGACAGAAGAGCGGACAACAAGAGATGCAGAGCCAGAAGGCAGGGGCACCTCCTACGAAGAGGGTCGTTACCGTTACGGCGACCGCATGACCGAAGAACAAAAAAGAATGGCAGAAAGGTTTGAAACGCAAGATGAGTTTGGGGACGCAGACGAATCGGCTGAAATAGAGAACATACGAGCTATTGCAAAGGGCACCCCCTCAGACGACATAGTTAGTATTGACGGCACAATGATTGAAGGAGAAAGCCCCTATGACGATAGTCCAACCTCTATGCCGGGAGGAAGGGCGCCGGTTGTTGTTGGTTCGTCTACGGGACAGTTTACTCCCCAAGCGCATGAAATAATGGATGCGCCATACGGGTATCGTGCAGGGTTAATGTCTGAGAGGCCCGTGGAAACAGGGCAGCTAGAAACTTTCTTGGGACAAGACCCATTCTCTGTGTTTGCCGGACAGCAGCAAGACCCAATCTCCATGTTCCGTGGACCTGCGGCACCACAGGCTCCGTTACAAATGCCGAACATGCCATTCTTGCAACAAGGCCCAGCGCAGATGGGGCCACCTCCTCCAATGATTGCTGGCCCCGGAGATAAATTTTCTAGGCCAAGAATAGAGGCACCACGGCGAGTGGTTCCTGCTGAGCAGCAAATGCAATCCCTTATGCAAATGCCGCAGCCTATGCAACAAATGCCAGTTGGTCGTATGTTGCCGCCGGAACAGCGGAGGATGGAATCGTTTGAGCAACGACCCGGTGGCCCCGGCGTGCAAGGACCTCAAATGCAACCTTCTATGCAAATGCAACCTCGTGTACAAGGGGGTAAGGGACGCGGAGAGCGGGTAAGAGATGTAATAAGTATGCAAATGCCGCAAGAGCGAATGCAACCTTCTATGCAAATGCCGCAAGAACGGATGGTCGGACAAGAGCGAAGGATGGAATCGCCTCAGCAACGGCCCGGTGGTCCCGGCGTGCAAGGCGGTCTTGGTGGACTAAGGGGTCGCAAGCGCAAGAGATCTACAAGGGCCTTAGAAGGCCGCGCTGATGGCGGCATGGCTCCGCAAGACATTCCGTTTGAGGGTTTTATCGAACCTTTTGAGGACGGCACCATGGAAAGCAGCGGCGCTGTTGATGACCGCGTAGCTGTTATGAAGCCGAACCTTTCTGAAGTTGGTCCTGAACAGATGGAAATGCTGTCAGCTTTAAAAAACGCATTGCGTAACCCAACTAGCGAAGTGTCTCGTCAAATTATTGAACTGGCAAGAAATACATTTGGTGAAAAATTTATTACAAATTTGATGGAAGACATGTTGTCTGCCGGTAACAACCCAATGGTCGAAAGCCAAGATGACATGGATCGTCTTGTAGAGATGGAGTTTCGTGGAAACTTAGCTGAAGGTGGACCTGTTCGAGTTGGTGCTGCGATTGCCCCAAACGAATACGTCTTAACCGCTAGTCAGGTACGAAATGTTGGCGGCGGCAACACAGAAGAAGGCGCTAGGCGAATAAAAAAACTTGCAAGAAATATTGATATTGCTGGGTCCAAAACAGATGGGCCCTTGAACGTTGAGATTGCTTAAAATGATGCGAGACGACGAGTTACAGGCAGAGGGTGTGGGTCGTAGTGTGATAGACGCTATTATGCAGAGCCGTCCAAGAAGGCAAACCAACTACCCAGACGGGCCGCCTGCGCCACCAAAGAGAGGTCTTAGGGCTATTCTGGCTTACTTGAATACGGTCATGGACCCAAACTACATGAGCCGTGGCGACAGAGAGGTGCTAGAAGCCGCTCAGGCTCGCAGGGCAAGAGACGAAAGCCTCCGCGAAAAAATTATACGGTTACAGTCCGCCCAAGGCAGAGGCGCAGAAGAAAACGCGGAGCTTCGCGCTTTAATGAATCTTCCTCGGTCTCCACGCTCACTGCCTCCGTTGTACACAGCAGAGACAGCGCCAATGCTTACCGAAGAACAAATACAAAAATTTGGTATTGAGCGCGGATATGCCGGTGGCGGCAAGCTCCCCGGATACCAAGAGGGTGGAGAGATTGATGAAGCCACGCAACAGGTAACAGAAAGTTTTGTGTCACCTGAGGTTGCTCCGGCGTATGCACAGCTTACGGATCGCATTGTCAATGAAAGCATGCGGCCTTATCAAGGATATGGGGGACAGCGACTTGCAGGATTTAGCCGACCTGAGACATCGGCTATGCGCGGCATGTATCAGTATGGCATGAGCGGTGGCCCCGCAGAGATGGGTGCGGCACAACAGGCAATGATGGGCGCTATGGGTGGCTACGGCGGTGTTGGCTATCAAAGTCAGCCCGGCTCCCTACAGCCCTATATGTCTAGTTACATGCAGGGCGTGGTTGATCCACAAGCAAGAGAGGTCAGGCGCGAAGCACAGAGGCAGATGCAACGCCTTGGTAGTCAGGCCGGAAGGGCAGGCGCCTTTGGCGGCATGCGTCACGGTCTTGGCGAGCAGGCGGTTCGCATGGGCACCAGTGAACAGATTGGTGACATCTATGGCATGGGTCAACAAAGAGCGTTTGAGAACGCACAGCAGGCGTTTGCCGCAGATCAGGCCCGTCGCATGGCGGCGTCTCAAGGATTAATGAACGTTGGCGGCGGCTTGGCTTCGCTTGGTGGACAGCAACAGCAGATGCAGTTCGACCGCTTTGGTCAGATGATGGACGCAGGACAACGTGCCCGTCAAATGCAACAGCAGTCGCTTGACATTGGGTACCAAGACTTTCAGAACCGCATGAACCAAGAGCGTCAAAACATTGGCTTCCAGCTAGGCGCCATGCAACAGCTTCCGTACCAGAACACCACGGTACAGCAAAGAAACTTTGCACAAGCTGGTCCGTCAGCCGGACAGAGATTCCTTGGAACAGCCGTTAGTGGGTACGGTCTCTACAATCAAGCGAGAAACCAAGGTCAAAACCCGATGACGGGCTACGGCAACTACGGCCCTAATCCTCCGGGGTACAACGTTGGTGCGGTACACCCAAGCCAAAACAACTTTGGCGGCACTAAACCGGGCGGCACTTTCGGAACTAAAGGCGGACAGCAGTACACGAAGGGAGCCGGATTCTAATGCCTAATATTTTAAAGCTGCAAAAAGAATTAGAAAGCATCCCTGACGAAAGATTAATCGCAGAGGTGTCTGCTCCTAATATGTACCCTGCCTATCTGAGCGCCCAAGAATTACAGCGCCGTCAGGATTACCGTAACGCAACCATGCAGAGGATGGTCGAAGAAGGCACCATCATTGATCAACGTATTATGGAAGCGCGGCGCATGCCCGGAACTGACTTTGCCGGACAAGCTCAACAAACGGCTGACGCGGCGTTACAGGGCATTGGCAGCATACCAAACTTACAGCAGACGCAACCTATGCCTGCGGCTATGGTCGGAGCGCAAGACCCGTCCATGATGCAAGACCCGTCTATGATGCAGGGTCAGCTTCCTATGGGTGCCATGGTTGAAGGTGGCCTTGTTGGTTACCAAAACGGCGGCAGTACCGACGACCCTAAGTTCATCTACAAAGACCCAAGATTAAGAGACCCGGAAGGCGATTACCACACAGGAGAGCGGTCTTACATTGAAGATGCACTGAGGTTCGGAAGACGGGCAGGCTCCAAGCTCGTAGGCGCCGGAGAAGCAATAGATGTTGGCGTAAAAACTTTTCTTGAAAACTTGTTGCCGGGCCAGCAGTATGGCGAGGGTGGCACTCAGGGTGTAGGCAAGTACGATGAATCTGGGCGCATGATGCGCGACCGAGGGCCTCGACTTAATCCAGATACAAACGAACTAGAGTACGATTACGAGGGCCGATATTACGACCCAAGAATAGAAGGAGCTGCTGGTGACATGATGCTTGCCAGTGACTTGCCGGGCGCCACCCCTATTGAGCCTAGTATATCATACGAAGAACTGTTTGGGTTTACAGATCAGGCCCCAGACATATCAACCTACGAAGACATGATTGGCGACGGCACCGATGCCAGCAGCCTTAGTAATAACAATCTTGCTCAAATAATTTTTGATGAATTTGATCGCAAGAGAACGTTAAGCCCTCAGGACATCCAGCTTGCGAACCTAACGACTCAAGCGGCAGACAGAGACATGGAGCGCTATGAACGGCTTGCTGCCCAAGATCGCGCAAGAATGGATTCACTCAGGGGGCGTCAAACGCGATTTGATGAAATGGAGCAACGGTATCAAGACGAATTAGCGGCAGAACGTCAAGCTGCGCGAGACCGTGCTGAAGGGGATCAAATGTCAGAGTTGGCCAGAATTGTTGGCGGCTCAATATCCAGAGGCAGATTCCAAGAAGGTGGAATCGGTGGCGGTATCAGCGAAGGTATTACAGACTTAAGGGATCTACAGGAAGGTCAGCGTGCAGAAGATCGACGGGTTAGAGATGAGATCCGTGACATTGGCCTGCGTAGATTTGAAGCAGAGTCAACAGCAGAAGAACGACTGTTGCAAATAGAAAGAGATATAATTTCTGGAAGAATTACAGCCGAGCAGGGTGCAGATGAAGCTCGACTTATAAACGCACAGCGTGCCGCAGAAATATCTAGGGCAGAACTAGACACTACCGCACTTGTTAATGCTGCTCAAATTGCGTCGAACGAAAGGATTTCAACAGCAGAGATTGCTGCACAGATGGCTCTAAACGAAAGAGCCATGCAGATGACCGACGTAGAAACTTTTGCGCATGTAGCACAGCTAGAGCCTCAAGCAATTGAGGCTATAGGAACTGTCGATAACGTGCGCGACCTTCAAAGTGCGATTCACAACAGAGTTAAACTTTACATGGATGAATTCCCTCCAGCGCGACAGAAGCGCATAATGGAAGGGCTTATAAGAAAGGCTATGCAGACTGCGTTAACCGAAGGAAGCGATGCCCTTATAGCCGATATACGGCGCGTGTTGACACCGGGCGCTGCTGATGGCGGGTTTATGGAACAGGGACTTGGTACACTAATTCCAAGGCCGTAACAAATGTCCATGGAGCAACGCATAGCATTGCGCCGGGCCGGACTGTCAGAGGAACAGGCTGATCTTGTTTTAAACGAGGCCGGTCGAGGAAACAGGGAAGCCCAAGGCATCCTTGATTCTATTGGTGAGTTTGCTGAAGGCGTGGCTCTTGGTGGTGTCAGGTCTGTTACAAGCCTTGGCGAGGGTCTTGGTTCCCTTTTGAGTCCGGTTCCGTTTGTGGGCCGTGGTCTTAAAAGGTTGTCTAGACGGACTGAGCGTGGCGCGGAAAGACTTTTCGACCCTGAGGGTGGGGCCGGTGCCGCAGGTGAGTTTGTGGGGCGCCTAGGCGGCGAGATCGGTACTACAATTGGCACACTAGGTGCAGGAAAGGCTATTACAGCATCAAGGTTTCCTGCTCAGTATGCGCGGTTCCAAAAGTACATATCAGGAAGCCCCTTAAAAGGCGCTGTTGGTGCCACCGTTGCAGAGTCTCCGCTATCTGTTTTGCGTGCAACATCATACGCACAAGAACGAGGCACCGATTT